>Ga0308398_1000710_pt1 | contig 20032 bp, 15 predicted proteins | sample Hotspr20SampleT9_FD_202360 | JGI IMG/M metagenome (GOLD analysis project Ga0308398, IMG submission 202360) | Hot spring phototrophic mat microbial communities from Mushroom Spring, Yellowstone National Park, Wyoming, United States - 20051001_T9 ...
TCTGGTCGAGATCCGCCCGCTGGCGCTGAGCATCCCCCTGGTCTTTCACGAACGCGAGCGCCACGTAAACCAGAAAGGCGAAGAGCAACAGGATGGGCGCTCCCAAGCACAGCGCGGCAGGGTCGGTAGGTGGGTTTAAGGTCATGCCTGAGGGTCAACTGGTGCGAACAACAGGGTGTAGCTGAGTAAATTTGTCGATCGATCGCGCAAGACGAAGCCGGCTTGCGCGGCCCACCGCGCGATGGTGGGCCAGCGCACATACTCCGGCTCGAGCAGCTCTTCGCCGACGATGAGCAGGCCGCTAGGCTTGAGCACGCGCCGGACCTCGCGCAACGCCAGGCCAACGTCACTGAGCATTGGCAGGACCGAGAGCATCACCACCGCGTCGAACGTCGTCGCTGGGAAGGGCAAATGAAATGCCGAGGCCACCAAAGGATGAACGCGCGGCCAGTTCGACCGCGGCAGTCGCCGCCGCAACCGCGCGATCATCGCCGGCTGCACGTCCAGCGCATACACCTGCCGTGCGGACTGGGCTAAATAAGGGGTGAGCATCCCATTCCCGCATCCTAAGTCGAGCACCGCCCAGTCGGGTTGAACCGCAGCCCAGCGGGCCAGCGCTGCGGGACGGCGGTAACACAGCCGCAGCCGGCTGGTGAGCAAGGGCGCAACGGCGGGCGGCGTAATCAAGCCGGCTGGCCTGGTGATCCAGCGCACGGCCAGGAACGCACCGATGAGCGCGCCCAGCGCAAACGCAACCCGGCTGCGCATTGCGATCGATTCTCTTGGGCACACCTTAACCTTCGCAGCATACTAGAGTTATGTTCGGATTAAGTTCCCTTCATCCTCCCTGTTACAATATCCCAAAGTTGAGATGCCATCATCTAACGTAGTGCCAGTGGCAGACATCGCGGTCACCGACAGCGCCACAACCATCCCCGCTGCTTATCCCGCGCCCCCTCAGCGCAAGCCAGAGTGGTTAAAGGTGCGTGCCCCAGCCGGCGAGACCTATCACCAGCTCAAGCGCTTGATGCGCAGTAAGCAGCTCCACACCATTTGTGAGGAGGCGAACTGCCCAAACATCGCCGAGTGCTGGGGGCGCGGCACGGCGACCTTCCTCATCATGGGTGACACGTGCACCCGCTCGTGCGGTTTTTGCGATGTCAAAACCGGCATGCCGGCGCCGCTGGACTGGGCTGAGCCGCTGCGCGTGGCCCAGGCGGTCAAGGCGATGGACCTCAAGCACGTGGTGATCACCTCCGTCAACCGCGACGAGCGGCGCGACGGCGGCGCGCCCATCTTCGCCCTGACCATCCGCGCGGTGCGCCGGCTACAGCCCGATTGCACGGTCGAGGTGCTCATCCCGGACTTCAAGGGCAACCGCGCCGCGCTGGAGATCGTCATGCGCGAAGAGCCGGACATCCTGAACCACAACGTCGAGACCGTCCCGCGCTTGTTCAAGCGCGTGCAGCCCCAAGACCGCTACGAATGGGCGCTGGCCACCCTGAGCAACGCCAAAGCCATCCAGCCAGAGGCCGTCACCAAGACGGGCATCATGCTGGGGCTGGGCGAGACGCCGGAAGAGGTGCTGGACGTGATGCGCGACCTGCGAGCAATTGACGTGGACATCCTCACGCTTGGCCAGTATCTCCAGCCCAGCAAGCGACATCTGCCCGTGGAACGCTACTACACCCCCCAGGAATTCGCCGAGTTCCGCCGCATCGGGTACGACATGGGCTTCAAATGGGTGGAGAGCGGACCATTGGTGCGCAGCTCCTTCCGTGCCGAGTTTCAGGCCCGCGCGCTCTCTCGGCGGTGGCAGGACAAGCGCGCAGCCGCTGGCGCAGCAACAACCTGACAGCTAAACTTTCCCGGACGCGCATTTGAGAGATGATCCGCTACCTCCCACGTTTGCGCTTTCAACAGGCTGCTCGATTTTGGCTGGCAAATGCCCGCAACCGACTCGAGCGCTCCCCTCGCCCTACCAAGCTGTTCGTCGCAGCTTCGCTGGCTGTCGTCGTGCTCTTCGCAGCGGCCCTGTTCACCCTGGTATACGCGCTGAACGCGCGCAGCGCATCGGCTGGAGACAGGATCGCCACCTCGATCGAGGTGGTGTTCTATGTCACGCCGGCCTCTTCGCTCACCCGCATCTCGGCAGCGATCGCCGCGCCGGCGAAACAAACAATGCCCATCGTGACCAACGCACGGCGCGAGCGGTTACCAGTGCTCACTCGCCAGAGCGCGCTGCCGAGCAAGCCCCAGGCATCGCCGACGCCGGCGCCTACGCCGACGGCCATCAGCCTGCGCGCCGTTGCGCCGATGGCGATGGCGCAGCCGCAGCCTGCGCCCGTCACTGCCTGCGCGCAACCCACCGGCCAGTTAGTGACCGAGGTACTGCAAAGCAAAGTCACCGTCGTGCCGATCATGGTTCACATCTATCTGCCGCCTTGTTACGACCCGCAGCACCACGTGTACCCAACCCTCTACTTGATCCACGGCACCGCGTACGAGCAGGGCGGATGGCTACAAAATGGCATCCCCCGCGTGGCCGACGTACAGATGAGCCTGGGCGTGCTGCCGCCCTTTATCATCGTCATGCCTGGCGCCGACATGCGCGCCGGCGAAGCGAGCAAGTATTCCTGGACGAATAAGGGCCGCGGCTCCTACGATGACTTCCTCGTGAACGAGCTAGTGCCTTACATTGAGACCAACTACAGCACGTGGGCGAGCCGCGAAGGGCGTGCCATTGGCGGCATCTCCCGCGGCGGCTACTGGGCCATCGAGATCGCGTTCGCCCACCCCGACCTGTTCAGCGTCGTCGGCGGACATAGCCCTTCCGTCTTTAGCAAACTGGTGGGGATTCCCCAGAACTTCAGCATGTTGAACTATGCGCCATCGGCAGATGCGCTGCGCACGCTGCGCATCTGGCTCGACTCCGGCGATCAGGACTGGGCACGCTGGGACATGAAGAGACTGACGGATGACCTGGACGCGGCGGGCGTGCCGTATACAGCCGATATCGGCGCAGGCGGTCACGAGGATGATTACTGGACCTCGCGCGTGCCGGAATACCTAGCCTTCTACGCAGCCGACTGGCCGCGCGTTGCGCGCGCCAAGCAGGCGCTGGCAGCCAACCCTTAGCGCCCTATGCGCCGCCGGCTGGTTTGGCTCGGCATCGCCATTAGCCTGGCGTTCCTCTACATCGCGCTACAAGGCATTGACTTCGCAGAGTTCCTGCGTGACCTCCAGCAGGCCAACCTGTTCTGGCTCATCCCAGGCGTGGGCGCTTACTTCGTAACGGTCAGCGTGCGGGCCTGGCGCTGGTCGGTCCTGCTGTCGCCGTTGAAGCTCATCCCTGCCGAGCGCATCTTCCCGTTAGTGGTGATTGGCTACATGGGCAACAACATCTATCCCGCGCGCATCGGCGAGCTATTGCGCGCCTATCTACTGCGTCGCAACGAGGGTGTACCGATCCCCTCCAGCTTAGCCACTGTGCTGATCGAGCGGGTGATGGATGGGTTGACGATGCTTGGCTTCGTGCTGGTCGGCCTGCCCGCCACGCCCATCTTACAGGCCGACCCGCGCGCAGGACAAGCCCTATTGCTGGCCGGCCTGCTCTTCGTCGGCACCAGCGGGGCGTTTCTCTGGTTGGCCTTCGCCCCCCAGCGCGCCAACTGGCTGGCCCAGCACACGCTTGGGCGCGTGTTGCCAGCGCGCCTGCGCGGCCCGCTGCTGGGCGCTCTTGAGCGTTTTGTCCAGGGCGCAGGGGGCTTGCGCGGTCAGGCTGGCCTGGCAAAAGCCCTCGGCGCTACTCTGATCATCTGGCTGCTGGAGACGTTGAAATATGCGTGCGTAGCGCTGGCTTTCGACCTGTTCCTCCCGTTCAACGGCCTGATGCTGGTGAACGGCCTATCGAACCTCTTCACTGTTATCCCCGGTGCACCGGGCGCTGTGGGCACCTTTGACGCCGGCGGGATTCTGGGGATGCGCGCTTTAGGGGTAAGCGAATCGCTCTCCGCGGCCTACGTGCTGGTGCTTCATGTCACGCTCTGGCTTCCGGTGACTGCGCTCGGCCTATTGCTTATGCTGCGCGAGGGCCTGCGTTGGTCAGACCTGCGCCGGGTGGAGGGATTGCCGGCTTCGTCTCAGTAGCGCAACATCAGCGCACAGGCTCCATCCACAGACGCTCAAAGCCGACATACATCATCCGACCATCGCCCGTCTCCGGCACGATGTCAGAGAGGACAACACCATACTCTGCTTCAACCTCCAGCAGGTTCCAACCTTGGAGTAGCTGCTCTGGATTCAGCACAATGGCTGTTTCCCAGCGCGCGCCGAATCCAGAGCCGCAGTCCGCCCACTGATGCGCTGCGAGCAGCTCGCCATTTAGCCATAGCCGAAGCGTTTGGGCTTTGTCAGACGCGCAAAGCGGGAAGGCTGTCACCTGTAACACATGCGCGCGTTGCTCAGTGACCTTGAGAAAGAGGGGCAGGGAAGGCTGTGTGAGCCATAGTGGCTCCCTATTCGGATCAACGATCGCCCATCCAAAGATATCTGGTCTATGCAAATTGAGCTGCACCGCGGGCGAGCGTATCGGGCGAACCCCCTCGGTCGCGGCAGGGGAGGCCAGCACATACTGCACGGCCACTGAGCTGCTGCCGAGCGGCACTAGCCGCACAGCATCCACGTCCTCAAGTGGGATCGCCAGCAACCTTTTGTCCGAGATGGCATGCGATTTCCTCAGGTCACGCCCTCGGTTGGCTCGAAGCTCAAGATGGTAGCGCCCACTCGCGCGGACGAACAAGCGATGGGCGGAGAGCGCCCTGGGGAAGATAACGTTTAGGTCACGACCCTCTAGACTTAGACCGCGAGGGTGGAAGAACAACCGATAGTAATCGCGGCGCGCCTCCTGATGAGCGTCTAGCCTGGCGAAGAGAGGTGGGCGCAGATTGAGCTCGGGTATTGCGCGCAGTCGCTCCGGAGCGAAAAGCGGGCCACTCGTCAGCAGTCGAAGCTGTTCATACCATCCTGCAAGCTCTGGATCGCGAATCTGGTTCACGCCGCTGAATCGAGTGAGCAGATAACCATCTGGCAAAGGGCGCTCAATATGGGCTAGTCGCCAGTTACGTGGGTGCGCCTGTAGACCGATGCGCGCGAGGAACGCATCTGAAAGAGCCAGCGGGTCGATGATCTCCACGCCCTGGCCGGCGTAGTAGCCGAGCATTCCGATGAGCGTAAAAACGTGAAAGGATGTGCCCTCCTCAGCGAGGGCGCGTCCCTGCTCGGCTCTCTCAAAGCGCGAAGGATCGGTCTCACCTCTCAATGCCGGCAGCAGCCAAAGCGCGTAGTAATGAGCGCGCTCGTCGGCGATGTGATATATGCCGAAGTCAGCAACTGCTCCGATCGGCCTCTTTACTTCAGAACCGTTGAACACACCTCGCAGCGGCGGATCGCTGAACAGATATGGATGACTTATGGCAACTGTTCCTGCACAGGCAATCAAAGCAGCGCCGCTGGCTATCGCTCCCCGCCCATCCTCAATCGCTGCCAGCAGCGATAACGCCCCCGCTAAAGGCACGCTCAACATCCGCCCTCCCATAAAGTCCCCACCTACCCAGACCACGTAGAAGACATACAGCACAATCCCGAGAGCCGCAGCGAGGAAGTCACCTCGTCGCTGCCAGATCGCCGCGATCAGCCCAATAACTATGGCCAGCGACGTCGTGCTATCGGCGACCGTCGTCTCAAGCAGATAGCCCAGACCGCGCTCCAGATATTCGGACCGTGGAATACCGATGGATTGCTTTGCGTAGAAGGTGTTGGGGAGAGGAAAGCCATAGTAGATCAACGAGAACAACATCCAGCCGACCGCCGGGAGCAGGGCAACTGCGGACATCCGCCAGGCAACCCATCTCGGCGCGCGCGCAATAGCGAAGACGAGCACTGGCGTCACCATCAGCGCCAGGTCAAGTCGGTTGAGCATAAGCAACCCGCCTGTCAGGCTTGCCAGCAACAGGTGCGCGCGCTGACTGCCCTGCGTATTCAGGCAAAACCACCAGCAAGTTGTCAATAGCAGATACGAGAGCGGGTTCTCTAAGCCAGACGTGGAGTAGTCCACGAAAGCCTTTGACCCAACGATCACCAAGCCAACAAGTGTCAGCTTAACGATGCTGTGACGGCTCCTCCACAGCAGCAGGAACACCGCAGCCATGGACAGCATCATCGAAACTACCAGGGTGGTGTAGAAAGGCTCCCTAGTAAGGGCGTATGGGCCGGCCAACACAAACAACCAAAGTGGATGGGTATAGGCCTGTACTCGCTCGCCGAGATTCCACACTAACCCATGCCCCCGGACAAAGTTATCCACCGTGCGCAGGGTGATGAAAGCGTCGTCGCACATCCAGGCTGTGCGGAACAACACGACGGCGTAAGCAACCAGGAGCGCGATGAGGAAGAGCCAGTTGACCCGGGGCGCGGCTGAACGTATATGCGCCCTCCCAGCAAACGATGCGCTCACCATGAGGCAGGTCAGCGCATTGTACAGAGCCAACCGAGATCGGCGCTCGTGGGGTGCGTTCACCAATAGGGGCATCTTCCACAAGCGATGCTGCCGGCGAAGGCAAATCTTATAGAGGGTAGGCGACGGCAGTGCCGTCGCCCACCCAAGCTTTTGCCCTTGGCTGTGAATGCACCCCGCTCGTGCCTAGGAGCAAACACAGGTAGGCGAAGCCAGTGCCCTCGCCTACCCTAGCTGGAGCAGCCGAATCTGTATACGGTCAGGGGCATCAGGATACGGACTGAGCTGCGACCTGCTCAGCCGGCTGCGCCCGTTCGTCCTCGCGGATGAAGATCAACCCATCCCCCTCCGGCTTGAGGTCCACACACACGCAGTCGCCAGCCTTGAACTTACCTTGGAGCAGGTGCACGCTGAGCGGCCCCTCGACATACTTCTGCATGGCGCGTCGCAGCGGTCGAGCGCCAAAGTTCGGGTCGTAGCCCTGGCGCGCCAGCCAACGCCGTGCTGCCTCGGACATCTCTAGTTGCAAGCCCTGCTCGCCCAGTCGCTCGCGGATCTCGCGCAGTTGTATCTCCACGATCTTCTCCACGTCCTCGATAGTGAGCGGCGAGAAGACGATGATCTCGTCCACGCGGTTGAGGAACTCCGGCCGGAAGGTGCGCTTGAGGGCGTCTTCAATCTTCTTGTGGTCGCCCACCATCTTCAGCTCCTCGTCGCTGCTGGGCTTGATGAAGCCCAACGTGCCGCCTTTGCGCACGTATTCCGTGCCGAGGTTGCTGGTCATGATGATGACGGTGTTGTTGAAGTACACCACGCGCCCCTGGCCATCGGTCAGCCGGCCATCGTCCAGGATTTGCAATAGCGCGTTCCATACGTCGGGATGCGCCTTCTCGATCTCGTCGAACAGCACCACCTGATATGGCCGCCGGCGGATGCGCTCGGTGAGCTGGCCGCCCTCCTCATAGCCAACGTAGCCGGGTGGCGCGCCAAACAGCCGGCTGACAGTGTGCGCCTCGCGGTATTCGCTCATATCAACGCGCACCAGCGCGTCCTCGTCATCGAACAAATACCAGGCCAACGCCTTGGCCAGCTCGGTCTTGCCCACGCCCGAAGAGCCGAGGAAGATGAACGAGCCGATCGGGCGATTGGGGTTCTTCAGGCCGCTGCGCGCGCGGCGGATTGCATCGCTAATCGCCTTGATGGCCGCATCCTGGCCGACGATCCGCTCGTGTAGCCGCTCCTCCATCTTGAGCAGCTTCTCGCTCTCGGCCTCCATCATCTGGTTCACCGGTATGCCGGTCCATTGCGCCACCACGCTAGCGATATCTTCCTCGTCCACAACCTCATCCAGATTCTTCTCCATCGCCCATTGCTCGCGTTGCCGGTCGAATTCGCTCTGCAGGCGCAGGCGATGGGTCTTGATCTCCGCTGCCCGTTGGTAATCCTGCGCGGCAGCCGCGGCCTCCTCCTCGGCGCGCAACCGCTCCAGCTCCTTGCTCTTTGCTTTTAGCTCCGGCGGGAGCGTGAACAGCGCAACGCGCAGCTTGGCCGCTGCTTCATCAATCAAGTCTATGGCTTTGTCGGGCAGTTTGCGGTCGGTGACATAGCGAGCCGAGAGCCTGGCCGCGGCGACGATGGCGGCATCGGAGATGCTGACCTTGTGATGGGCTTCGTAGCGGTCACGCAGGACGCGCAGCATCTGGATCGTCTCGTCCACGCTGGGTTCATCCACGAAGATCGGCGCAAAGCGTCGCTCCAGCGCGCTGTCCTTCTCGATGTATTTGCGATACTCGTCGAGCGTGGTGGCGCCGATAGTCTGCAACTCGCCGCGCGCCAGGGCCGGCTTGAGCATGTTGCCAGCGTCCAGCGCACCGCTGCCATTGCCCGCACCGACCACGTTGTGCAGCTCGTCAATGAACAAGATGATCTCGCCCTCGCTGTGGATGACCTCCTCCATCGCCGCTTTCAGGCGTTCCTCGAAATCCCCCCGAAAGCGCGAGCCGGCCACCATCGCCGCCAGGTCGAGCGCCACCACGCGCTTCCCAAGCAGGATCTCCGGCACGTCGCCGCTCACGATCTTCTGGGCCAGCCCTTCGACGATCGCCGTCTTGCCAACGCCGGCTTCGCCGATCAGGACAGGGTTATTCTTTGTGCGCCGGCAGAGCACCTGAATCACGCGCAGGATCTCCTCATCGCGCCCAATGACCGGATCGAGCTTGCCCTCCTTGGCCATCTGGGTCAGGTCGCGCGAGAACTTCTCCAGGGTGCGGTACTTGCTCTCAGCCTTGGGGTCGGCAACCCGCTGGCCGCGCCGCAGGTCCTTGACCGCATCGCTCACTTTGTCCCGCGTCACCCCCACCTCGCGCAGGATGCGCTCCGCCGGCGTGTTCCGCTCGCTACAAATGGCCAAAAAGAGATGCTCCGTGCTGATGTAATCATCGCGGAATCGGTTAGCCTCTTCGTTCGCCACGTCCAAGATGCGCTTGACGCGCGGTGTGATGAAGACCTGAGCAGTGGAGCCGCCATAGATGGTCGCGCGCGGCGACCTGCGCAGTTCCTCATCCAGCTTGCCGATCACTACGTTCACATCCACCCCAAGCTGGGTCAGGATTTGAGGAACTGCCCCGTCGGGCTGTTCGAGCAGCGCCAACAGCAGGTGCTCGGTATCAATCTGGCTATGCCCGTAGCGGGTAAGCACTTCGTAAGCGCGCGCCGCAGCATCTTGCGCGCGCTCGGTGAATCGGTCAAATCGCATCATCGCCCTAACCTACCCTCCTCAAGTCACGCTCATCACAACCCAATAACCTTCAGCTTCAGCACACACCCAACAGGGGCGTGCTGACAGAATGGGATTATAGGGATCGAGGCTAACAAAGCAATAGCGCCTGATTGACAAAAGATTAGCGCAGCGCATCACCAACGCAACCACTTCGCTGGTGCGAACTCGATCAAGGCATCATAGGTCGCGTCGCTGCTGATGTCCCAGCCATACTTTTGCTTGAAAGCGCTGACCACGTCGGATGGATAAGGAGGTCGCAGGATCACGGCCCGTCCTTCAACGATGAGCGGACGATCGCCATCCTCCAGCGCAATCGCAGCGCTAGGGTTGGCAGCCAGGTTTCGCGCTTTGACCGAACGACTGGACGTACAGATATAGACGCGCTGGCGCAGCCACACAAACCAGACTGGCACGAGGTGTGGTTGGCCGTTGGATCGCGCCGTGGCCAACCATACGTTTCGTTCAGCGCGCAGGCGGGGATCGTCCATGTCAGGCCCTTTACGAGGGGATGATCCCACCCCAAAGTCGCGCGTTATTATCGTCTCAACGCAGAGGTTCAGCAATGGGCATTCACGTCATCGAGACACAGTTAAAGGGCGTGCTCATCATCGAGCCAGAGGTCTTTCGCGATGCACGCGGTTTCTTTATGGAGAGCTACAACAAGCGCACCTTCCAGGCACATGGCATTGCGTACGAGTTCGTCCAGGATAATCACTCGCGCTCGGCGCACAAGGTGCTGCGCGGCTTGCACTACCAGGACATGCGCGCCCCACAGACCAAGCTGGTGCGCTGCACGCTGGGCAGGATATGGGACGTGGCCGTGGACCTGCGGGTTGGCTCACCAACGTTTGGCCAGTGGGTGGGCGTCGAACTCTCCGCCGAGAACGCCCGCCAGTTGCTAGTGCCGATCGGCTTCGGGCACGGCTTCGTCGTATTGTCCGAGGTCGCCGAGGTGCAATACAAGTGCGACAACTACTACAACCCAGCCGCCGAGAGCGTGATCCTATGGCGCGACCCTGACCTCGGCATCACCTGGCCATTTGACGACCCGATCCTATCGGCGCGCGATCAAAATGGCATCTCGCTGCAGGATTATCTGCGCGACCCGAAGTTCTTCTTCTGAACCAAGGCCGGCGAATAGGGGGTGCAAAAGAAGACCAGGAGGCCATCCTGGCTGCGTTGGTCGTTGCTATCGTTCACAGGGGGAGGATGAACGACGCGGGGAGCCGCCAACGCAAGCCCGATCGACCTCCTGGTTTCCTCACGCGAGGTTCTTATATTGTATCAAAATTGATCAGCAGAGCACTGCTGAGCGTCTCGCTGCTTTAGCCAGCGCTCAGCCTGGCGAATCTGCGCGCGCACGGCGCGCGGCGCCGTGCCGCCGATCGCATCGCGCGCAGCGAGCGATCGCTGAAAGTCGAAGGCATGGCGCACATCCGCATCGAAATGTGAGGAGATCGCGCGCCAATCCTCTAAAGGCAGTGCATCCAGCGATACGCCGCGCGCTTCCGCCCGCGCCACCGCCTGTCCAGTCAGATGATGCGCCTGGCGAAACGGCACGCCTTTGCGCACCAGATACTCGGCCACGTCCGTGGCCAGCATGCCGGGGTCAAGCGCGGCGCGCATGCGCTCGGCGTTTACTTTAAGCGTGCGCACCGCGCCGGCGACTACAGGCAACGCAAGGGTGAGCGCGTCCAGCGAATCGAACAGCGGCGCCTTGTCCTCCTGGAGATCCTTGTTATAGCTCATCGGCAGCCCTTTCAGCATCACCATCAAGGAGACCAGGTTGCCGATCAAGCGACCTGCTTTGCCGCGCACCAGCTCCATCGCATCGGGATTCTTCTTCTGCGGCATCAGGCTGGAGCCGGTGGCATAGGCATCGTCGAAAGTGACGAACCCGAACTCAGCCGAAGAATAGATGATCAAGTCCTCCGCCAGCCGGCTGAGGTGCACCCCCAGCAGCGCCCAGCAGAACAGCAGCTCGGCGACGAAGTCGCGATCGCTCACCCCATCCAGCGAATTTTGCGTCACCGCGAGGAAGCCCAGCGCCTGCGCCAGAGACTGACGGTCGAGGCGAAAGGGATGGCCGGCCAGCGCGCCCGACCCCAGCGGCAGCACAGCAATCCGTCGCGCGCAGTCATCCATCCGCTCGGCGTCGCGCGCGAATTGCCAGAAGTAGCTCAGGCACCAGTGGGCGAAGCTGATCGGCTGGGCGCGTTGAAGATGGGTATAGCCGGGCATCACGGTATGCATGTGCGGCCGGGCCTGGTCCAGCAGCGCGCGCTGAAGTGCGCACAGTGCGCGCTGGACGTCGCGCAGCGCATCCAGGGCGAACAGGCGCAGATCGGTGGCTACCTGATCGTTGCGGCTGCGGCCGGTATGGAGTTTGCCGGCCACTTCGCCGACCAGCTCTCGCAGCCGCCGCTCCACAGCGGTATGGATGTCCTCGTCATCGGGCTGGACCTGGAAGCGGCCCGCAGCGAACTCGGCTCTCACGGCTTCCAGGCCGCGCACCAGCGTCTCCGCTTCTTGTTGGCTGATCACGCCGGCCTGCGCCAGGGCGTGGGCGTATGCGATGCTCCCGCGGATGTCAGCTTCCCAGAGGCGAATGTCGAAGCCGATCGAGTCGTTGAAGCGCCGCATCAGGGCGCTCGTCTGGCCGCTGAAGCGCCCGCCCCACAGTTTGGTGCTCATCGTTTCTCGCTCAGCGGCCGGCGGCGATAATCCGGCGCAGCATTCTCGATCACCGTGCACAGCGCCGTGTCCTGCATGCGCGAGGCGATGCGCGGGTCGAACTCGTCGGGAGGCACGTTGGTCGCGATCATCGTCGCCAGGCGGTTGCGATAGCGGTAGTCCAGGATCTCGAATAGCACGCTCTCTGACCAGGGCGAGGGTTGCTCGGCGCCCAGGTCGTCGAGGATCAACACCGTCGCCGTCTTAAAGACGTTCATGCGACCAGTGAAGCTCTCCTGCTCGGTGTTGGACTGTAGCTCGATGGCTTGGCGCAGCGCAGCCAGCAGGTCAAGCGCAGTGATGAACAAGCATGGAATGCCGGCCTGGGTGAGATGGTTATCCACCGCCGCGCACAGGTGAGACTTGCCGCTGCCCCGCTCGCCATAGATGACCAGCCAGCGCCCTTCCTCTGGGCGCATAGCGAACTGCTCAGCAGCGCGCAGGCACTTGACCAGCGTGGGATTCTCCTGGCCGTTGAAGGATGTGCGAAAGTTCGAGAAGGTCTGTTGTTGGGTGATCTTGCTGCGCGAGGCAAAAGCGGCCAGGGCCTGTATCCGCCAGCGCCGCGCGACGTTGCAATCCGGACAGGGCTTCAAACTGCCGGTCGCATCGAGGACAAACCGCTTGTTGCCGCAGGTGGGGCAGTCAGCCCCACCATCGCGCGGCTCCACCGGCGCGTCGGGGTCACTGCGGGAGGTGCGGTCCTCGCTGGGCGCACCGCTCGGCCTCAAGCGCTCGGCGATCACGCTCCTCAATGGCTGCGCGCTGTTCGTCGGTATATTCAACCTGCCTGCGGCGGGAGGGACGCTCTCGCTGCGTGGTCTTTGGAGTTCGCTTGCCATCTCTTGATCCTTTCGCGCGCTGCGCCGGCGACACATCCGCCAGCACAGCGCTAATATAGTCCCAGCGCAGGGCGTTGGCTGCCGCTGCCTTGTCGAAGGCAGCCCGCCAGCGGGCCGGGTCGGTAATGTGGGCAGCCAGCGCGTTGATCTGCGCAGCGACATGGCCATCCAGGGCGCGATTCACGCGCCGCTTGTATTCTTCAAAGGCAAAGCGCGCTGCCTCATTGACCGGCGGCGGCAAGAACAAATCTGGCGAGGGGTAACGCAGCAGCTTCTTTATGTAAGACCAACTGCGCTTGTCGCGCTCAGCAGCGTAGCGAAAGACGCTCCGCCACAGGTCCAGGTCGCTCACTTCCGACCATAGCGCTTGCATTTCCTCGACGATGGTCGAGGTGGGCGGCAGGCCAAATGCCGACTCGTAGAGCGCGATAAGCGTGCGCAGCACCTCTTCGGTGCTGTTGCTGCTGGCGCGTTGGAGGGCCAGGGCCGCCTCCTCCTGCTCAAAGAGCAGCGGGAACAGCGCCTCAATCCCATGCGTCGGCGATAGGCGTCGCAGCGCCTGGCAGACCGCGCGCGTTCCGAACAGGCCGATTGCGTCGCGCACTATCTGATACTCGCGCCCGTTGGGCAGCCGGCCCAGCCACTCGCGCAGGCAAAGCACCTCCTCGGGGACGGGCGACACCCCAGCCACGACCGCGCGATAGTAGCCCGATGGCGCGGCAGGCGGCCGCGCTTCCAACTGCTGCAGGCAATAACGCAGGGTGCGCGGTGGCGTGCCTGGCGCCCGCAACTCCCGCAGCGCCTCGCGCACGCCGGCGAGGATCTCGGCTTCGGTGTAGCCGCGGGCCAGGAACTCCTCGAGCAGCGCAAAGTCGCCCGGCGCCGGCTGATATACCTCTATCCCCTCCAGTCGCTCGATCTCGCGCCCAACCCGGTTCAGCAGATCCAGCACGGGCTGGGGCGAGCTGGCGCACTGTGTCGTTGCGTTGGCGATCGCCTCGACAGCGCGCCGGCCGGCATCGTCATTAGCGAAATACCGCCGCTTGCCGTCCTCAACGCACAGCAGCGTGCCACGCGCCACGGCCCGCTGAAGCGCTGGCCGCAGCGAGATCGCTGGGAAGCTCAACCCTTCGTGGATCGCGGGATGCGCCATCAGCTCGTCCTCGGTGACGAACGGCGCTGGCGCAAACTTCTGGTCGAGCAGCGCCAGCGCCACAAGGCTGACCTTCAACTCCGCCAGGTCGTCCACCTGAGCGAGCGTCTGGGTGATGAAGTCAGCGACGCGCTGGCTCATGCAAGCTCTATCCTCTCTTTAGCCAGATTTTTGAACGATGTTAAGCGCTTGTCGAAGAACAACATGACCTTCCCCGTCGGTCCGTTGCGGTTCTTGGCGACGTTGATCTCGGCGACGTTCTTGAACTCGGTGTCCTGGTTGTACAACTCATCGCGATAGATGAACATCACGATGTCGGCGTCTTGCTCGATGCTGCCGCTTTCGCGCAGGTCGCTTAGCACTGGACGCTTGTCGCTGCGCTGCTCGACCAGGCGCGAGAGCTGGCTGCCGGCGATCAAGGGCACCTTCAACTCGCGCGCAATTGCCTTCAGCGAGCGCGATATATACGATATCTCCTGAACGCGATTTTCGCTCCGCCCGCCGTTCTCGCCCGTCATCAGTTGCAAATAGTCCACGATGATCAGGTCAAGCCCATATTCCTGATAGATGCGACGGGCCTTCACCCGCAGCTCCAGCGGGCTGAGCGACGGGGTATCGTCCAGAAAGATCAACAAGTCCGACATGCGCATCATCACCCGCGTGACGATGCCCCATTCCTCGTCTTTCAGGTCGGCTGTGCGCAGCCGCTGCGAATCAATGCCCGTCTCGCTGGCGATGAAGCGCTGCACCAGTTGCTCATTGCTCATCTCCAGGCTGAAGATGGCGACGCGCTGGCGATACTTGAAGGCCGCATGGTAGCCAATGTTGAGCATCAAGGAGGTCTTCCCCACGCCGGGGCGCGCCGCCACGACGATGAGATCGCCTTTCTGTAGCCCGCCAGTGAGCTTATCCAGGTCATGATAGCCAGTCGGGATGCCCAGCGGCTCGTCGCGGTGCTCGTGCAAGTACTCCAGGCGCTCGAAGAACGCGCTCACTGCCTTGCGGATGGGCACCATGTGGCCGTCGTTGCGCCCTTCGCTGACGCTGAAGACGGCTGCCTCGCTCTGCTCGATTACCTGCTCGATCGGCAGGGACTGGTCGTAGGAGAGGCGGGCGATCTCGCTGGCGGCGTTGATCATGCGGCGGCGCAGCGCGAGGGATTCAACAGCGCGCGCATAGGCCTCCACGTTCAGCGCAGTGGGCACAGCGTTGGTGAGCTGGGCGATAAACGGCTCGCCGCCGACCTCCTCCAACTTGTTGTGGTTGGCCAGCTCGGTCGAGACCGTGAGCAGGTCAATCGGCTCGCGCCGCTCGTGCAAGCGCAGCATCGCCTCATAGACCCACTGGTGCTTAACCAGGTAGAAATGCTCCGCCGCCAGGAAGCTGGCCACGCGCGTGATCGCCTCTGGGTCTATCAGCAGCGACCCTAATACCGCTTCTTCTGCCTCGATGCTGTGGGGAGGTGCGACGAACGCTTCAGCCATGTGTGGGCATTGTATAGAGCGCTTGCGCCCGTCTCATCCCCAGCTCACCGCAGGCTATCAACATACCGATCAGGAATCCATGATCGCCCTCCACAGCTTATTCACAGCGCCGCCCACAGGGATGTCGTGGGTCTGGCCGTTGGTTATCAGCGTGCTGCTCATAGGCCTGGTTAATGTGCTGGCCAACTTCGGCTTCGTCTTCTGGGCCGCGCGGCGTGCGCGGACGAACGGGCCGATGGTCTCGGTGCTGCTGCCGGCCCGCAACGAACAAGCCAACATCCAGAGCTGCGTGCGCTCGCTCCTCTCTCAGGATTATCCAAACTACGAGGTGATCGCGCTGGACGATGACTCAACCGATGCCACCGGCGCGCTACTGGATGAGATGGCCAGGGAGGATCCTCGCCTGCGCGTCATTCATCATCGCAGCCCGCTGCCGGCAGGCATCAACGGCAAAAGCCGCGCCTGTCAAGTCCTGGCGGAGCACGCGCAAGGCGAATGGCTGCTGTTCGTGGACGCGGACACGATCCATCGGTCTGATGCGATCCACGCCGGCATCGCGCGCGCCCAGGGACTGGGGGTGGCGTTGCTCTCAGTCATCCCTCGGCAGCGCATGGGGAGCTGGGGGGAGCGGCTGTTCGTGCCGGCTGGGTTTGCCTTGATTTACAACGCCCTCTCATTTTGGCGCATCCATCTGGAACGGCGTTCGGGCGTTCTCAACGCTGCGGCGATCGGGCAATATCTATTGGTGCGCCGGGATGTCTATGTCGCCTGCGGTGGGCACAACGCCATCCGCAGCGCCATTCTCGACGACGTCGCGCTCGGCAGGTTGATCAAACAATGCGGCCACCGCATCGCGCTGATCGACGGGGACTGGGTGAGCTGCCGCATGTATCGCGGATTCCGCGAGGTAGTGGAGGGATTCTCTAAGAATGCCTTCGCTGTCCTGTCCAGCTCGCTTGTGCTCAGCGCTGTCTTCTTGGTGGTTTGTCTAGGGGTGTTCGTCTGGCCGCCGGCCGAGGCGCTGGCCAGCGTCCTCACTGGTCAACCGTCGTGGCCAGCCCTCCTGACAGTAGCGCTCACGGCTTTGAACTTGGGATTGGTCACCAAACGCCTTGGCCAGCCCTGGTGGATTGGGCTGCTCTATCCGGCCCACTTTGCGATCGGGATCGGCATCCTGCTGAACTCGATGCGCTGGCACTACACCGGCCGCACGCGCTGGAAGGGCAGGCTGCTGGCCAACTCGCGCTGAGCGTCCTCTCGGCGGCGCCGACGCCCAGCCTCGCGACGGCATCGCTCGCTACAGTAGCGCACGCGCTCCCAGTCGCGCGCCCACTTCTTGCGCCAGGCGAACGGCCGACCACAAATCGGGCACACCTTGGTGGGCAAATTGGGCTTCGTCAGTTTCATCGCTCACTCCGCCCAGGTGCGCGTGGAGAGGTCAAACCGCAGCGTGATCGCGCCGTCGCTCAGAGTCAAGACATCATCCTCGGCCTCCACCACCCGCAGCGCTGCGGTTTGGCGCGGCGCCTGAATCAGGTGTGGTGGGGAGACATACTCTCCCGTTGCGCTGATGTCGAACACGGCGACACCGCCGCGTGCATCTGCGTCCTCGCCGCCTGTAGCCGGGTCACGCAGCAAGCCGGCAAAGACGATCACGCGCGCGCGCTCCCAGGCGTTCTCGGCGAGGAAGCGCATTGCGCTCAATGGCGGCAAGATGCCCTCGACGATCACGCCCCCGCCCGCAGAGCGGCGCGGCACATCAGCAGCCGGGCTGGGTGCTGGTGCGCTGAGGTCCAGGCCGGCCATGGCGTTCGTCGTCGTGATGTTGCGCCAGGTGATGTCGCTGGGCGGGGGGAGGGGCATGGCAGTCCGTGGGTCAGCATTCAGGGCGCTCTGGAGCTGCTGCCAACCTTGCTGGGGCGTGTTGTCGGTGAGGCCGCCGCACGTGCCGCGATCTTGGCACGCCTGCCATTGGGTCAGCAAGCCGCCAAAGTCCAACTTGCTGCCTTTATTCAGCGCCCCGTAGAGGCTCATGCGATACCACTGGTCGGCGTTCACGCCGTTGCGCAGGTAAATCTCCGGGAACGGGATAACATACGCTGGCCCGTTCACCTGCCAGACATCTTCCACCGTCCAGCCGTTGTTGGGCTGCTGCGTAGGATTGCCGGTCGTTGGGCAACCGTCGCAGGTGCCGAAGTTAATGAAAGGACGCGCGGTTGCCGTGGCATAGCCCTCCACCCAGGCCTTGGTCAGCGCCGGCGTGTTCCAGCTCATCTCGATGTCGTTACCGCCGAACACCGCCAGGCGATCTTGGACATCCAGCGGCGCTTCGACCTGCAACCAGGCGTGTAGTTGGCCGATCATTTGACCCCAAGCTTGACCATGGGCGCGGCTGGTGTCGAGCTGCTGGGTGGCCCCACGATAGTTGTTCGTGCCAATCGCAACGTTCAAAGTCGCATCCGGCGGCGCGCACTCCCAGTAGCCACGCAGAAAGGCCTTGGTCGCCTCGGCGATGACTTGGGTCGAGGCGAATGGGTAACTAGGCCGGCGGTAGTAAATCACGCCGTATACCCCGTTCTGGACCCAGGGCTGGCCGAACGCCAGGATGACCGTGCCGCGCTCACCTGCCTGACCAGCGGCGCACCCCATCGCGTAGTGGTGGGCCGGGTCAACCGTGCTGACATAGCGCGAGGTGGTGGCCCGCATCGGCTCAACTGGACCTTCGGTAACCATCGGCACAAAGGCCCTGGCCGGCAACTGCGGAACGCTTGGCCTGGGCACAAAGGCCAGCGCGTCGAAGCCAACCCGCCGGCTGTTGGCCCGCTCACCGGTGACGTCGGTGAGCTGCACGAAGTGTGGCCCCGTCGCAGGGAAGAAGTACGTCCCCAGGCTCACCCATTCGGCATGGTAGCGGTTCTGACTGATGGCAACGGTGGTGGTGACGCCGCCGACGACTACCTGGTAGCGCGCATTGATTGTGGTGGCGTTATAGCGCGGGATGAAGGCGTATACCTGATAGGTCATCGGCAGCGTGGCCGTGAGCGGCAGCCGCCAGCGCGCGTAGTTCACTGGCGGGTTGTTGGTCACGTTGCCTGTCCAGGTCATCGCGCCGCCGTGGTAGTTGAACGTCGTTCCGGTTGACGTGTGCCACCACTGCGATGGGCCGAACTTCACGAAGTTCGGGTCGCTGTCATCCACGATGATGGCCGATGGTGGCATCGTCGTCCCAGCGCTGACCGACCCAAATGCCGCTGAGATGGCCGCCAGTGTTGCGATCGCCGCGCGCAGTGTCTGCATGGCTCGGATGTTAACGCGGGTCTTGTTTGTTGAGTGCGTTTGTGGCTAACTCTGGGTGGGCGATAGTGTTGCTGTTACCCACTCGCTATAGATTTACTTTCGCTGGGCAGCATAGCCTATGGCCCCTGTTGGCGGAAATGCTCGTTTGTTAGAGCGCCTTCAGGCGCTCGCTCACCTGGTCGCGCTTCAGCTTCAAGGTATCCAGCTTCTCGCGCTCCTTCTCCACCACTTCAGGCGGGGCGCGCCGGCTGAAGTCGCTAGCTAACAACTGCTCGCTCCGCGCGATCTGCGCCTCTAGGTCGGCCAGCGATTCGCTCAGGCGGCGGCGCTCAGCCTCCAGGTCCACCAGGCCGGCGAGCGGCAGGTACACGACCACCTCGCCCAGCGCTAAGGTGACGGCCGGGCCTTCGTAAGTCGTCTGCGCAGTGATCTCCGCCTCAGGCGCGATCCGCGCCAGCAGCTCCATCCCCGCTCGCATGGCCAGAAAGGCGTCTAGATACCTGCCCGCGCTGATGTGCGCCATGATGCGCTTGCCTGGCTCTACGCCGTATTCTGCCCGCGCATTGCGGATGGCGTGGATGGCTTGCTGGACTAACGCCATGCCCTTGAGTTCGTCCTCATCCGCAGAGAGCTCGAACGCATCGGCGCGCGGATAGGGTGCTAGCATCAGCGCTGGATACTGGAAGCTGTTGATTGACCACCGGTCAGCGGCAGCTTCCTTCAGCTTCTGCCAGAGCGCCTCGGTGACGAACGGCATGAAGGGGTGGAGCAAGCGCAGGCTGGCCTCTATTGTCCGTAACAGGACCGCTTTGTTCAGTCGGACCTTAGCGAACTCCAAGTACCAATCGCAGAAATCGCTCCAGATGAAGTCGTAGATCAGCCTGCCGGCCTCGCCGTATTCGTAGCCATCCATCAGCCGACGCACGTCCTGGATCGCCCCTCGCAGGCGCGCGATGATCCAGCGGTCAGCCAGCGACGGCGACGGATTGTCGTCGGTATCAGACAGCTTGCCCAGCACGAAGCGCGTCGCGTTCCAGAGCTTGTTGGCAAAGTTGCGCGCGCCTTCAATCCGTTCGCTGCGCCATTTCCCTTCCACCTTATGAGCATCCATCTTGATGTCGTTGCCCGGCGAGCCGGCGGTGACCAGGAAGAAGCGCAGCGCATCGGCGCCGTAGGTGTCTATCAGCTCCAGCGGGTCTATGATCTTGTCAGGCTGGCTCTTGCTCATCT
>Ga0308398_1000711_pt1 | contig 19976 bp, 22 predicted proteins | sample Hotspr20SampleT9_FD_202360 | JGI IMG/M metagenome (GOLD analysis project Ga0308398, IMG submission 202360) | Hot spring phototrophic mat microbial communities from Mushroom Spring, Yellowstone National Park, Wyoming, United States - 20051001_T9 ...
TCCCTTGGGAAGATTTTTAACGGATATTAGCCTTGCCCTCAAAGTAAGGACTGGCTTCAATTCAATGGGATAGTTAGGCAGAGGCTTTTCTCCATACAAGGCAAGACCGACCCTTATGTGGGTGGCAAAGGGCACTCTGTAGATCAGTCCTGCTGAGCTTTCCAAGTGCACATACTTTATTCCTTTGTATCTTTCAAGGATCTTTTTAAAGTCCTCTATCTGCCTTTTGGAAAACTCTTCGTCTGCAGGAGAAGAAAGGTGTGTTAGCAAACCCTCCACCCTTGGGTCCTCTACAAACTCATCCAAAAAGCCAAGCCTTCCCATGCCAGTGTCAAACTTGATATGTAAAGGAACTTTCAGCCCCTCAACCGCCCGTAAGTGTTCCCTGTGGGATATAACGGGTGTTAGTTTGTAATCCACCAGTGCTTTTCCCTCACCCTTTAACACTCCACCCAAGATTAGGATGGGCTTTTTTACCCCTAATTTTCTCAGTTCAATGCCCTCCTCCACGCAAGCAACCGCCAAAAACTCCACCTCCCTTAAAGACTCCAAAAGGCTTGCAATATACTTTACTCCCACGCCGTAGGCATCAGATTTGACAACCGCTATGATAGGCTTGCCAGAAAACTGATAAAGACTCCTTATGTTATGAAGTAAAGCTCCCTTGTCTATCAGGAGGACGCTCCGAGACATTGAGCTTTTATTTTAAGGTAGGGTCCTCCCTTTTTCCTATAAGAACTTCAATGAGCTCTTTGACGGTTATTATGCCCTGCTTTTTTAAAAGATGACCGTTGGCACCGCTTATGAATATACCCTCTTCATAATCCCCAAGCCACGCCGCACCCAGCCTGTCCGCAATGCAAAATCCCACCTTTTTTGCCTCCTCTCCTTTGTTGCAAGGCACCACGCAGTGGGAAACACAACCGTTCCATCCGTTGTATCCAAGCAACAACCTTTCCACAAAGGGCGTCTTTACCACCCTCAGTGGATAACCCACAGGAGACTTAAAGAGTATGATGTCCTCCTCTTCCGCCTTCAGTATAATCTCCTTGTATATCTCCGGTGCGTCGCACTCTACGGTGGCTACAAAACGGGTTGCCATCTGAACACCGCTCGCACCCCTCTCCATATACCAGAGGATGTCTTGGTAGCTCCAAACTCCGCCCGCAACTACGACGGGAATTCCGCCCCACCTTTGGGCTTCTTCAATAACCGAAGGAAACAGATTTTCCAACTGATACTCGGGCATAAAGCACTCTTCGTATTTAAAACCTTGATGCCCTCCAGACTTGGGACCCTCCAAAATCACCGCATCCGGTAGCCTTTTGTATTTCTTCTCCCATGTCCGGCATATCAGATTAAGGGCCCTTGCGGAGGAAACTATGGGAATAAGGGCAGCATCCGCGCCCTCTGCGTATTCTGGCATCCTCAAGGGCAATCCCGCACCGGTTATTATGGCATCCGCCCCGGCTTCTATCGCATCCCTAAGCACACGCCCATAGTCCGTTATGGCATACAAAATATTTACTCCTATAGCACCTCTACCTTGGGAAATCTCTTTGGCTTTTTGGATCATCAAAGTTAAAGCCTCTTTGCTGTGGGCGTATACAGAACCTATAGGACGCCCAAACTTATCCCTTTTGACAAACTCCGGGAACCTGTAGCCTGTGCCCACCGCAGAAATAACACCCATAGCCCCTTCCCTTGCCACCGCACCCGCCAACCTCTCCCAAGAAAGCCCCACACCCATACCGCCCTGTATTATGGGAACCTCCAACACTTTATTTCTAATCTTCAAAGGCTTCAAACTCATAGACCACCTCGCAAAAGTTTTGCTTATTAATTTAACCCACGAGGGTGAATAAAGCAAACGGAAGTTCTGACTCTCTCTGTTGGGTTAAAATTTAACTCATGGGGTACTTGGGGGATAATTCCACATACTACTTTATACCCGGCATTGGTATTTACAATCTGGACATAGAAAGGGCAAAACCTGTAAAAATCCTATACGATTTCCTAGACGGAGTTGGAGAAATTGACAGATTAAAGAACTTAGACCATCTGGGTATTGTGAGGGAGGTTATAGATGGAGCAAGGCATTCAAGGTTTGATTATATCGCCTTAATTTTTGCTCTGATAGATAACTGGGCTCAAAAAGTAGAAGAAATTCACTTATCTTCAAAAGTAAAAGTTAAGCCTAAAATCAAAAAAGAGGAAAAAGTAAAAGTGTGGGGAAAAGATCTAATCAAATGTTGGGCTTTATTATTTAATATTGGGCACTTAGACTGGACATTTTACACAGAAAGGATTCTGTTGGAGGTTCTTTTTGAAGAAAAACTTCATACAAAATTGATAGAAGGTATTGATGACAAAGAAATAAGGATAAAAGCTGAAGAAATATTTGAATCCCTTGATCACAATCATTTCTATCAAATTTTAGCCTATTTGAGATTTAAATGTTTGTATGAGAAAGAAATAGATAAAATAGATGAAAATTGGTTTAAGAGATATAAGTGGATGTTTAAAAAATACATTGTTGATGATTTTTCTGACAAAATGAAAGAAAGTAATACAATCTACTTAAAAGATCTGTACCGTACTGTAAGAAACATTGCTTTCCTTCTTTTGGACTCATTTTACACTCCATCCGGGCTTAACCTTTCCCCTGTATTACTATTTGATAATCCAGAGCTTATACGTAGCATATTTTTCGGTGAAACCGAAATTTCCAATACATTGAAATTTCTTAACAGGCAGTTGTATAAAAGCGTGTACTTAAACGAGAAGGTCTTGGCAATACAGAGCCTATACTATAAGCCTTTGAAGGAGAAATTAACGGAATTAACAAGGAAAGTAGAGGGCTTGAAAAATGGAGAAAATATTTGTGATCTTATTGAGGAGATTTACAAGGGACTGAATATAAAAAAACTAAGGGAAGAGTATAGGAAAAAGAAAGGTGAATATGTACCAATTATGAGGTTTGAATTTGAGGATGATGTCCTTGGTGAACAATTAAAAGAAAAATTGGATAAATCTTCTTTGGTATTGGTAGAAAGAAGTCTAAACTGCTATAGAGTAGTTTGGAAAACGCCTTTGAACTTTTACGTGATTCAGTATAACTCCAAGTTTGATATACAAAGCTCGATAGCAACCTTTAAAAAATCATTTGATATAGTTAAAGAGTTTTTAAACGGAATAAAGTATAAAGACTTTGGAGTAAGCTATATAGAATATAAAAGGGAGGCAATAGAAAAAATAGCCAAGAAATATATAGAACAGGCACTGAAACTCTTCTTTAATAATGAAGATATAAGATGGGAATGGGATCATACTTCCTTTCTCAGGAGCTACTTCAACTTCCCTGATGCAGTTATGAGTTTTGCAAATGATGTCTATGAGTTCTACCAGAAAAATATCATTTTAAAATTTGAAGAAAAATACAATAAAAAATCCAAAATAAGCGAATTGTATGGAGAGAAAATGGGAAGTATATTGAAAGAGTTAAAGGCAAAACTGGAAGTTGTTAAAATACTCAAGGATGGAGAACGATCAATAAAAGGAAAACCGGATATTCTCTGTATAACAATATCAAATTTAATTGCATATCCCAGAAAGAAACAGCAATCTATGAAAGATGATATTGAGAAAAATGATAATGAAGATTGTAAAAACAAAAAGAAGAAAAAACAACCCACGGGACAGATTATGGAAATAGACGGTCTAATTCTCGGTTTAACCACTGAAAAACAACTCTTTATATGCTTAATAGAAGCGAAAAGTGGTAATGAAGATGCTGTAGAGGATATGACATCAAAAATTTGCAATCGTGAAAACGATATTTTCAGAGGCTACGATATATCTAATTTGATAAACTTAGTAAGAGGTTTAGACTATAATAGCACAGCTTACTTGATAATAACAGATGAGAAAATCCCAATCTTCCCTGACCCTTGACTTTTTGCTAAATGAGAATTATTATCAATAGTAGGAGGAAACGGAATGGAGAGAGTTTATATTTTTGACACAACCCTTAGGGATGGAGAGCAGGCACCGGGTTTTTCTATGACTACGGAGGAAAAGCTGCAGATGGCACTTCAGTTGGCAAGGCTTGGGGTTGATGTGATAGAGGCGGGCTTTGCGGCAGCTTCTAGGGGAGACTTTGAGGCGGTTAAGCTTATTGCGGAAGAGGTCAAAGGACCTGTGATATGTTCCTTGGCAAGGGCTTTGGAAAGGGACATTGAACTGGCAGGACAAGCCCTTGAGGGGGCAGAAAGGAAAAGAATACACACCTTTATTGCCACCTCTGAAATTCATATGAAATACAAGCTAAGGCTACCTCCTGAAGAGGTGCTTGAGAGGGCAGAGAGGGCGGTTGCCTTTGCCAGAAGATTTACCGACGATGTGGAGTTTTCCTGCGAGGATGCTACCCGCAGTCAGAGGGAGTTTTTGTATAGTATCATAGAAAGGGCAATAAAGGCGGGTGCCACCGTTATAAACATACCGGACACGGTGGGTTATGCGGTGCCAGAGGAGTTTGCCCAGCTCATAGAGGATATTCGCAACAATGTGCCAAACATAGACAAAGCTATAATTAGCGTCCATTGCCACGATGACCTTGGTATGGCGGTGGCAAACTCTTTGATGGCGGTAAAGCATGGGGCAAGGCAGGTAGAATGCACCATAAACGGCATAGGAGAGAGGGCGGGCAACGCCGCAATGGAAGAGATCGTGATGGCTCTAAAGGTAAGGAAGGACTTCTTTGGGGGGCTATACACCAACATAAACACCAAGGAGCTGTATAAAACCAGCCGGCTACTTTGCCGGATCACCGGGAGCTTTGTGCCACCCAACAAAGCGGTGGTTGGAGACAATGCCTTTGCCCATGAATCGGGCATTCACCAGCACGGAGTGCTCTCTAATCCATTAACCTATGAGATCATGAGCCCGGAGGATGTGGGCTTTCCATCCACACGCATAGTGCTCGGAAAACACTCCGGCAGGCATGCCCTTAAAAGCAAGCTAAAGGAGATGGGCTACGAGCTCTCGGAGGAGGAAATAGACAAGATCTTTGAGAAGTTCAAAGCCCTTGCAGACAAGAAAAAAGAGGTGTACGAAGAAGACTTGGAGGCGATCATCTACGAGGAGGTTATGAAGGTGGAAGAGGAGGAGCCAGTGAATGTCCTTCACTATCAGGTTCAGACGGGAGACAAGCTACTTCCTACTGCAACGGTGGTGCTCTCTTACATGGGAGAAGAGAGGACAGCCACTTCCACCGGAAACGGTCCTGTGGATGCTATAATAAAGGCAATACAGAAAGCACTGGGCATAGAGCCTAAGCTCTTGGATTTTTCCATAAAAGCCCTCACGCCCAACACGGACGCCCAGGCGGAATCAAGGCTCGTGATAGAGCTTGATGGTATTAAGTCCTCCGGAAGGGGTGTGGATGTGGATGTGATAAGGGCAAGTGTGCAGGGATTTGTGGATGCCCTTAACAGGGCTATTCTAAGAAAGAACTACATCCTCTCAAGGCAGAAGGTTAGAGAGGAGGGCACCGTTTAAGCTTTAAGGTAAGTGGCAGAGAGCAGGGCTTTTGTGTATGGGCTTTTGGGTGCATCAAAGATAGAAACCACATCGCCCTCCTCCACCACCTCTCCCTCTTTTAAAACCAAAACCCTGTCTGCCACCTCCGCCACTACTCCAAAATCGTGGGTTACCAGAATAATGCCCTTTCCCTCCTCCTTCAGCTGGGTAAAGAGCCCCAGGATTTTCCTCTGAACGGTTAAGTCTAAAGCGGTGGTGGGCTCGTCCGCCAGCACCAGCTTTGGGTTGCAAACCACCGCAATGGCAATGCAAACTCTTTGCTTTAGCCCTCCAGAAAGCTGATGAGGATAAGAGTTCATAACCCTCTCCACATCCTGCACGCCAACCCTCTTTAGCACTTCCACGACCCTCTCCTCTCCACCAGCTTTACCGAAGTGGGCGGTGTATGCCTCAAGGACATGATCCTTTACCTTAAAAAGAGGGTCCAAATACAGAGAGGGCTCCTGAAAGACTATACCTATTTCCTTGCCTCTTAGCTTTCTGTATTCCTCCTCCCGCAGGTTCAAAAGTTCCTTTCCTTCCAAAAGGATGCTACCGCTCAGCTTTGCGTTCTTGGGCAAAAGACCCATAATAGACAGCAAAATGGAGCTCTTTCCTGAACCGGATTCGCCCACTATACACAGGACTTCTCCTCTGTTTAAGGAAAAGCTAACATTCTTTAAAACCTTTTTATCACCGTAGCTTAGGGAAAGGTCTTTTACCTCAAGAAGCATTTATAAGCCTTTCAAAGGTGGGTTTTATGCGGTCGTAAAGCTCCCAAAGGTCTTGGGATATCACCTTTGTTTGGGCTACGGTGGGCATAAAGTTTGTGTCTCCGTTCCATCTGGGAACTATGTGAAGGTGAATGTGGCTCTCTAAGCCCGCACCCGCAGACCTGCCCAAATTGTAGCCAAGATTAAAGCCGTGGGGCTTTATAACCTCCTCCAACGCTTTTATGGAGACAACCGTTAGCCTGTGAATTTCCAAAACCGTCTCTTGGTCCAAAAGACAAAAGTTCCCTATGTGTTCTATGGGGGCGACCATAAGATGTCCTGCATTGTACGGATATTTGTTAAATATCACAAAGGCTTTTTTACCTCTGTATAACACCAAATGATCCCTAAGCCTTTCCTCCGGTTGGGCGCCCGCATCACACAAAAAGCACCCAGAAGTTTGGTCTATCTTTTCCACGTATGCACCTCTCCAAGGAGCCCAAAGGAGGTTCATAGCCTCAAAAGCCTCCTTATTGCGGTTTCTACTTCCTCCTCTGTGGGTATGTAATCGTGCCTTTCCAGTTCCATAGTGTCCCTAAAGTAAAGCACCGTCGGAAAGTAAAAGATGCCCAAGTCCTCGGGAGTGGTGTTTTCTTCTGCGTTCATGACAAAGATATTGACCTTATTACCGTATATTGCCCTGAACTTGGCAAGAAGGTCAAACAGCTCCTGATTTTTCTCCGAACTGGGCTTATAAAAAACAACCACTGCAGGTTTTTCCGCAGAAATCGCCCTGTCGTATATATCCTTATCTGTTAGCTCTTCAAACATTTACCACACCTCCAAAAGGTAATTTTATCCCAAAGCCTGTATGATTGAACTCATGGTTTGTAGGCATATAAGTATATATTTACTCAATAAGGAGGTGAAGAATGGGCTTGAAGAATATAGAGCTACCTCAGGTTGCCAATGCCCTCATGAACGCCATTCATGAGGAGGAGATGGAAATAATCAACGAGTTGTATGACGCATGTCTTAGGGAAGATGGGGAGAAGGTTGAACCCCTTTTAGAATTTCTGTTGGCACACGCGGAAGACCACTTTTTAACGGAAGAGGAGCTAATGAGAGAGGCAGAATTTTTTTGCCTATCCCATGCACAAGGCAGAGCACGATAGCATGAGAAAGGAGCTCAAGCTACTGTGGGAAAAATGGAAGAGGGAAAAGAGCCCAAGGGATATTAGTAGCTTTATAGAAAATAAGCTTGTTCCTTGGCTTTTGCTTCATATAGCAAGATGGGATTCTATCACCGCTCTACATTTGGGAGATTAAAAAAACTTGCACTTTTTTGTTTGGGATTATAATCTTGAGAAAATGTCAACTTTTGGCATCCATAGACTGGACTGGTTAATGGTGGGCAAGGTGTTTCCTTGGAATGCTAAATGAAGTTGTCTTCAGATAGCTTGCCTCCTTTACTGTCATTCATATCATCATAGAGCTAAAAAGTTGACGTCCTAGCTTTGCCAAAAATCTGTCCAAACGATCTTCTTCTTCCACAAGAAATTCAAGGATTTCTTGAACTTTCCTAACCATTCACAGTGATATTTCACCCTCCACTAATATCTTTGCTCCGTGTTCGTTTGAATAAAGTCTTCTATTATCTGAGTTAAATTTCGGTTTTAGATCAACCAATAAATTCTCTAACGAGACTATCTTGTAGCTTCTGACTTTATAACGGTCTTTTAATTTCACAACTTCATAGGAAAGCATGAAATGTATAGTTTAATGTTCTACTTTAAAATTTTCAGAAGGCGAGAAGTAAAAAGTTCTAAAAGTGCTATCTAAGTTTTCTAAATTAAAAGTCTTACACTCCAAGTAGTAAGTCTTTCCGTTAAACTTAAACTCAATGTCAGGATATCCGGCTGATTTTCCCTTTGGGCGATGGGCATTTATTTCAAGCTTTTTGAAAATCTCCAGAACATATCTCTCTATGTCATTTCCCACCTCGTTAGCCCTTGTTCTCATTATTCCTTGTTCATTAATCCTCCTCCCCGTTTCTTCTGCTACCTGTATCAGCACCTTTAAAACCTTTTTATGTTCTGGATTATTTTCCTCAAATTTCAGTACATCCTTCCCGCTTATAGCTTTTATAACTATGTTAAAAGGAATGTGCTTTAATGGTTTTATGAAGTTGGCTATTATGTCTTCAAGAGTTTTTATGTAAGCTTCTTTATCCATCATGTTTTTTTGAATATAAGAACATTCTCGTACTTCATCACGTTATAAAGACCAAAAATAATTTTGTCTATGTTTTCCTCAAGCTTAAACCCTAAGCCTTCCATGTAATCAATCGTAAAGCCCACCGTATCTATTTCTCTTCCCTGATATTTGGCGTTTCCTATAACTATGACCGCATAGCGGTTTGGCTTTAGAACTCTGTACATCTCTTTATATGCTTTTTTCATATCCTCATTATACAGTTCAATACGCTCTTTACCGTTTCCCCTAACTCCAATAAACCACTCTCTAATTTCTTTATGGCTATACCCTAAATCTTTCAGCGCATGTATATCGTTTTGGACATAATCGAGGGCTATTGAATAGGGCGGTGATGTTATTATTCCATCCACAGAGTTATCCGGTAGCTTTAAGTTTCTTGCATCTCCCTCTTCAATGCTAATTTTTCCGAACAAAAGGTTTAAACTTTCTTTTATTTCTTTTATATCTTTTACAGAGAGTAGCATTAAGTGAAGATTCTTCACAAAAGAACTCTTGTAATCCTTCTTTCTTCTGGAAAGGTCGCTTATGGCTATAAGTCTTACAAGCTTATAAAAGTTCTTGACAATTTCGTTATTTGTCAGTTTATCCAAAAAGCTATAATACTCTTCGCCCTTTAGTGTTATGGAGTATCTCAGTATATCATTTTTCAAGCCTTCTATTTCACTTAAAGCATGAACAGACTCGGTTTTAACCCTGCCTATTATCACACAAAGTGGAGATACATCATAGCCAATAAAATCTACACCCAACAGCATACACTCTAACGCAGTAGTTCCGCTGCCGGAAAACGGGTCTAAAACTGTTTGCCCATCTCTGACTCCTATTATATTTATTAAAGCCCTGATCATCTGTGGATGAAATTTACCTTTATAGGGATAGAACCAGTGGGTTAGATACTGATTTACGGAGTTTGTCCTATTTTTTCGTGTTATCGTGAAATAGTGAGTATATTCCCCATCTACTTCTTCAAAGTAAGCACTTCTCTTTTTTATATCTTCTTTTCCGTTAAAAATCTTAAAATTTCTGTATACCTTTAAGATTTCAAATTTTATTCCTAATGCTTTTAATTCAAGCTCAGCTAAGTAGAGTTCGTAAATAAACTGAACATTTTTAAAAAGCTTTGCGAACAAAACGAGCCCGTCGTTGACACTGAGGGCGTCTATTATCCTTGTGGCTTCCATTTGGACAATTTTAATCCACTATATGTTCTCTCTCCTTAACCTCAATTTCTATAACAATGTTTTTTGGCTCCTCTTCCAGCTTAAGGCTTTTCAAAAAGCCAAGAACCACGTTGTAAAGAGCCCTTTGGGGAAAATCCTTAAGCCTTACCTCCTTTCCATTAACCGATATTTGCACCTTCATAGCTCTCCTCCTTAAGCCAAAGGTATTTATCCTTTTCTGGGCTTGTGGATAGCATAACCACCGGCACACCCACATACTCTTGGATAAATTTTATGTAATCCCAAGCCTTTTTTGGGATCTCCCTTCTATCCACCGCACCGTATGTGCTCTCTTTCCAACCTTCAAAGCTTTTGTATACTGGCTTGACCTTTTCCAAGAGTGTAAGGCTGGCGGGGAAGTTTTCTATTGTTCTATCCTCCAGCTGGTACGCAACGCAGACCTTTATCTCATCAAAGGCGTCCAAAACATCCAGCTTTGTAAGGATTATGCCGTCCAAGCCGTTTAACCTGACTGCATGCTTTAGGGCTACCAAGTCCAACCAACCGCACCTTCTTGGTCTTCCGGTGGTGGAACCATACTCACCACCCCTTTCCCTCAACAGCTGTCCAGTAGAGTCCTTCAGCTCGGTGGGAAAGGGACCCTCTCCTACCCTTGTGGCGTAAGCCTTGGAAACTCCGTAAAATTTGGCGTTGGAGAAAAACTTTGGTGGCAGTCCCGTTCCCGCAGAGAGTCCCAAAGCGGAAGAGTTGGAAGAGGTCACATAGGGATATGTTCCAATATCCACATCCAAAAGGGTTCCCTGGGCACCTTCAAAGAGGATGCCCTCTCGCTTTTCAAGGAGATACTGGGAGGTGTCTATTACACAGTCTTTGATCTCTTCAAAGTTTTCAAGACTACGATCTATAATCTCTTCTATTTTTAGTTCAAAGTTCTCACAATAGACCTTCTTACAGAGCTCTTCCACAAACTCCAAGTTGTCCTTTACCAAAGAGTAAAAGCGGTCCTTGTCCCAAAGGTCGCAGACCCTTATACCCTTCCTTGCATACTTTAGCATGTAAGCAGGACCTATTCCCCTCAAAGTGGTGCCGATTTTCCCCTTTCTCTCCAAGAGGGAATCCAGAACCTTGTGGTAGGGAAGCACCAGGTGTGCCCTGTCGCTTATAAAGAGCCTGTCCCTTACCCTTAGTCCCTTGCTTTCTACATCTTTGATCTCCTTTACCAAGAGCTCCAAATCAACCACCATACCTTGGGCTATGACGCCCACTGTGTGAGGGTGCAGTATGCCCGTGGGAAGTAGATGCAGGATATACTTTTCTCCGTTTATGACTACCGTGTGCCCTGCGTTGCTACCTCCTTGGTAGCGCACAACCACCTCGTAATTTTCCGAAAGCAAAGCAACTACCTTTCCCTTTCCTTCATCGCCCCACTGGGCACCTAAAATTACCAAGTTCATAGGTTTGCTCCCGCCAGTTCTTCCACCTTTTCCCTTATAGCCTTTAAAAGTTCTCCAAGCCCCCACCCAAGCTTGCTGGAGACCACCACAGACCTACCCTCCAAAAAGGCAGGCTCCGTCAAAAGCTTTATATCTTCCTCCTTGCTTACCACCTTGTCCGCCTTGTTAAAGACGTATATGGTGGGCTTGTCATCTGCAGAAAGCTCCCTAAGAATGCCCTGCACCACTTTGACCTTTTCCAACCACTTTGGGTCCGAGATGTCTATCACGTGCAAAAGTATGTCCGCCTCTTGAACTTCCTCCAAGGTTGCCTTAAAGGATTCTATAAGCTCTGGAGGTAGCTTTCTTATGAACCCTACTGTGTCTGTGATGAGGATTTTGATGTCTGGGAAAAGAAATTTGGCGGAGGTTTTTGTGTCTAAGGTGGCAAAGGGCATGTCTTGTATGTATGTTTCCCTTCCTGTCAAAGCCTGCATTAGACTGGATTTTCCCACGTTGGTGTAGCCCACCAGGGCAACCTTAACCACCTTTGTATCTCCAAGCGGTCTTTCCCTGCGTTTCCTCTGCTCCCTTCTCTGTCTTTTTACTTCTTCAAGCTCTTGTTTTATCTGCTCTATCTTTCTCTTTATTGCCCTTCTTCTGACCTCAACCTCTTGCTCACCGGGACCCCTTGTGCCCACTTTACCACCCAGACGGGAGAGCTCCTTTCCCCTTCCGTAAAGCCTTGGAAGTTCATGGGTGAGCCTTGCCAGTTCCACCTGAAGCTTGGCGGTCTTGCTCCTTACCCTTCTTGAGAAGATCTCAAGCACCAAATCCGCCCTGTCAAAGACCTTTACCTTTAGAAGTTCCTCCAAGTTTGCCACCTGAGAGGGAGACAGAAAGCTGTCAAAGACCACGCAGTCCGCACCGGTTCCACTGATAACTTCCTTTAGCTCCTGAGCCTTTCCTGCACCTATGTAATACCTTGGGTCCGGAGAGTGTCTCCTTTGGTAGATGTAGCCCAGAACTTTACCACCTACAGCCCTTACCAGTTCCTTTAGTTCCTCTAAATATTCCCTAAACTCCTCTTTTGTTTCTGAGGAAAGAAGAGATACCAGTATTGCTTTCATTCACCCACCGACTACTATGGTGCTTATGGCGTGTTTGTAAATCAGGTTTGGCTCTCCTTCCACTTCCAAAAGCACCGTGTATTTGTCGTGGTTGATGATCTTACCAGTTATCCTGTTTCCCCTTGTTAAAAAGACCGTTACGGTGGCGTTCTTTCTCTTTAGTTCTTCAATAAACTCGTCCTGCACGTTGCCGTTCTTTTCAACTGGAATCATCTTCGCCTCCTGTTTATATAAAATATAATACAAAACAGAGCGGGTGTGGCGGAATTGGCAGACGCGCGGGACTCAGGATCCCGTGGGCTTACGCCCGTGAGGGTTCAACTCCCTCCACCCGCATTATAATAGCCCTATGAAATTCTTGATAGTAGGAGACATAATAGGAAAGCCCGGAAGAAAAGCCCTCAAATACTATGCCATATCTCACCCCGGCACCTTTGATGTGCTGGTGGTTAATGTGGAAAACTCCGCAGGAGGCTTTGGCATAAACAAAAAGGTCTATGAGGAGCTAAAAGCCATCGGTGTGGATGTGATGACCTCTGGCAACCACATATGGGACAAAAAGGAAGTTTTGGAGTTTATAAACACGCCGGACCTTTTGAGACCTGCAAACTATCCAGAGGGAGCACCGGGAAGAGGTTATGGCATTTACGAAAAGAAGGGTGTAAGGTTTGCGGTGATAAACCTTATGGGAAGGATCTTTATGGACCCAAACTTGGAAAATCCCTTTTCAACCTTTGACAGGATATACGAGGAAATAAGAGAACAAACGCCTATAATTCTGGTGGATTTTCACGGAGAGGCAACCTCCGAAAAGTCCGCCTTTGGCATATATGCAGACGGAAGTGCAAGCTTGGTTTATGGAACCCACACCCATGTGCCCACCGCAGACCAGATCATACTCAAAAAGGGCACAGGCTATGTTAGCGATGTGGGTATGTCTGGATGCTGGTATTCTGCCATAGGTATGAAGTCGGAGGATGTGATAAGGAAATTCCTTACAGGACTGCCCCAGAGGTTTGAGGTGGAAGAGAAAGAAGATGTGGTCTTTAACGGCATTTTGGCAGAGATAGATGAAAGCTCGGGCAAATGCTTGCGCATAGAAAGGGTTCAAAAATACATCACATGGGAGGAGCTCAAAGAATTATAATTTTTTCATGCTTTGCATAGACCTCTCAGACAAGATAGCCCTCATTACCGGCTCCACCCGAGGCATAGGAAGGGCTATAGCGGAGTATTTGGCTAAGGCGGGTGCCTCTGTGGTGATTACCGGCAGGGATGAGGAGAGGGCTCAGCAGGTTGCCAAATCTATCTCAGAGAGAGCCTTAGGCGTTGCCATGGACCTTTCGGACCTCAATTCCATAAGGTCTGCCTACGAAAGGATTGAAAAGGAAGTGGGTCCCGTGGATATTCTCGTCAACAACGCAGGCATTACAAGGGACAAGCTCTTTATAAGGATGTCCTTGGAGGACTGGGAGGAGGTTATGAGGGTAAATCTGACGGGGACCTTTTTGCTAACCTCCTTGGTGGTAAAGGGTATGCTGAAAAAACGCTGGGGGCGGATCATAAACATCTCCTCCGTGGTGGGCTTTATGGGTAATGTGGGTCAGGTCAATTACTCCACCACCAAGTCTGCCCTTTTGGGCTTTACCAAGAGCTTGGCAAAGGAGTTGGCAAGCAGAAACATAACGGTCAACGCCATCGCACCCGGGTTTATAGAGACAGACATGACCGCAGTGCTCTCGGAGGATATAAAAAAAGAGTATCTTAAAAACATACCCTTGCAGAGGTTTGGAAAACCGGAGGATGTGGCTGGCATGGTAGCCTTTTTATGCTCTCCTATGGCAGATTACATAACGGGGGAGGTCATACACATAAACGGCGGAATGTTCTGATGTTTAGGTTTGAGGTTTTAAAGGCGGACGGAAAGGCAAGGAGGGGAAGGCTTTATACACCCCATGGAGTTATAGAAACGCCCGTGTTTATGCCTGTGGGCACTCAGGGAACGGTGAAGGCTATGATCCACAAGCTTTTGGAAGAGATTGGCACCCAAATAATCTTGGGAAACACCTACCACCTTTACCTCCGCCCCGGGCTTGAAGTGATAGAGAGTGCGGGAGGATTGCATAACTTTATAGGCTGGAAAAAACCCATACTTACAGACAGTGGAGGCTTTCAGGTCTTTTCTCTCTCTAAGGATCGGCTAAAGGACGGAAGGTCCAAGGTTAAGGTGGAAGAGGATGGCGTGTGTTTTAAAGACCATCTGGCAGGTGACACCCACTTTTTTACACCCGAGTTTGTAATAAAGGCTCAGGAAGTCTTTGGCTCGGACATAATCATGCCTTTGGATGAGTGTGTGGAGTATCCTACCACCTACGCCTACGCCAAGTCCGCCTTAGAGAGGACGCTGAGGTGGCTTGACAGGTCCATAAAGGCAAAGACGAGGGAGGATCAGGTGCTCTTTGGCATAGTTCAGGGGGCCTTCTTTGAGGACCTGAGAAGAGAGTCTGCCTTGAGGACTATGGAGAGGGAACTTTTTGGGTATGCTATAGGGGGTCTGTCGGTGGGAGAGCCAAAAGAAATTATGGTAGAGATGGCACAGATGGTTTGTGAGGAACTTCCTTGGGAAAAGCCTCGCTATTTAATGGGGGTAGGTATGCCCGAGGACCTTTTGATGGCAATAGGGGTGGGCGTTGATATGTTTGACTGCGTGGCACCCACCCGTATGGCACGCACGGGGACCCTATTCACCTCCCAAGGAAAGTTGAACATAAGAAAGGAAATTTACAAAAAGGACTTTTCTCCACCAGACCCAGAGTGCGACTGTTATACCTGCCAGAACTTCTCCCGGGCTTATCTGAGGCATCTTTTCCACGCGGAAGAGATCTCCGCCTATATTTTAAACACTATCCACAACCTCCACTTCTACCACAGGCTTATGGAGGGTGCAAGAAGGGCAATAGAGGAGGGAAACTTTGACGGCTACAGAAAGGGCTGGTTGGAAAGGTTATCGGTGGCTGTGGGCTAAACTGCTACTGGTCATTTTTAGCCTTCTGCTTTCCTTTTCCCAAGAAAGGCTTTCCGAGAACACCGCCTTAGCCCAAAGAAAGTTTTACAGTGGCACAATAAGCTTGGAAAATCGCAACTATGAGGATGCCATAAGGGACCTAACCAGCGCCTTTAATCTGGGTAGAAGGGGTTATTATGGAGAACTTGCCTATCTGTGGCTCGGAAGGGCATACGCCTTTCTTGCCTACTCAAAGGCTGACAAAAGGGGTCTTCTCTCCGCCATCGCCTTTTTGAACATGTATCCCTATTACTTTAAAAGACCCAACTATGGAGACCTTCAAAAAGAATTTCTGGGAGACGTATATCTACTTTTGGAAGAATACTCCAAAGCCAAGGAACTCTATCTTGATCTATACAGAAACAGTAATCAGAAAAAGTATTTGGTGAAGTTTTTGTATGCGGACGCCTTGGAAGGAGGCACAAAAAACATAGAGCTTTTAGAGAACCTTAGGGCATCGGAAGAGGGTGTGGACCCGTCCATGCTTCCCCTCATAAGGGGGTATTACTTTTACAACCAGGGTAGGTTTAAAGAAGCCCTATCTGAGCTGACGCAGGCAAGGGCACAGAATAGAAACTTGGAGGAGGACCCACACTTTTTATACAGGTTAGCCTTGTCCTATTACATACTTCAAGACTGGAGAAACAGCCTCTTTTACTTTGAGCTACTGCGAAGGAGGGACATTTACAGTAGGTACGCAGACAAAACCAACTATTTCTTGCTCTTTATAAACCTGGACAACAAAAACTACTCGGAGGCTATGGAGAGATTGCAAGAGCTTATGAAAGATAGGGACCCCCTGACAAACCTGACCCTAAAGCTTGCCCTTTCACAGCTCTGGTTTTATGAAGATTTAATTGATAAATACAAACTCAGCTGGTACAAACCGTTGCTCTTGAAAATAGCCTGGGTTGATTACGCCAAAAGCTACGGGCTACCCTCCCTGCTGGGTGTCTATTATTACTCTTTAAAGGACAAAAAGCCTATGGACGGGGAGCTTTTGAAAAGGGCAAAGGTCTCAAGGGAGAACTATTTAACGGTGGAGGATATAAAAATAAGCATGGAACCTTTTTATAAGAGCTTGGAGGCTCAATACAGGAGGCTAAACCCTTATGAAGACAAGGATTTTGAAGCTATTGAAGCTATATATAAAGCCAATGAAGGGAACTTCCTCACCCTCTTTGACGCTTACGCACTGCTGAGGGGCTCCCTTTACAGGGGCAAGCTGGATTATGTGGGGCTTTTGGATATCGTTGGGGAACCCACAAAGAGCTTTCTAAGGGCACAGGAATTTTTGCTAACGGGTAAGGAAAAGGAGGGGGTGGAGCTCTTGAGTAAGGTCAAAGACCAGCTTACTGGAGAGGATCACACTGAGGCACTGTTTCTCCTGGGCTTCTTCTCCGATAACAAAAAACTTCTTGAGACAGCTTTGCAAACCAAAGATTTAGATAAATCCCAAAGGCTGAAGGGGTACATACCCAACGCCCTTCTTGAGCTTGGAGATTATTACTACTCGCTGGGAAACTTCACAAAGGCTAAGGAGTTTTACAAAAGCTATTTGGAGAGATCGGAGGAGGAAGACAACCTCTATTGGCTTACCGCCCTTAGGCTGGCAAGGCTGAGCGGTTTAACCAAGGATGAGGAAACCCTCCAATGGGTTGTCAAAAGGGCTGAAAAGACAGATAATATATTAGGTAGGTTTATAATTAGTCTATGGGGGGAATGATATGGATATTTTTGGAGGCATTGACAAGGTCCTGCCACACCTGAACTTTGTGTGGAAAAGGCACAAGGTGATCTTGAGCAACATAGCCAACGCGGACACACCCAACTACAGGGCAAAGGATGTGGTCATGGAGGAAGAAAGTGTGGGCAAGCTAAAAATCACGAGGGAAAGGCATATAAACCCAAAAAGTGGAGAGGGGTTTAGAGTTGTGGATGTTCAAAGAAGGCTCGTGGGTAACGATTTTAACAATGTTAGCCTTGAGGAGGAGATGGCAAAGCTCACCCAAAACAGGGTCGCTTACGAAGCATACATGAGGATGGTAAGGGGCAGTGTGGATAAGCTAAACAACATAATAAAGGAGGGTAGGCAATGAACGACCTTTTCCGTGCCTTTAACATATCCGCCAGCGGTATGTATGCCCAGAGGGTGAGGATGAACGTGGTAGCCTCCAACTTGGCAAACTACGAATCTTACAGGGCAAACGGGGAACCCTTCAGAAAGCTGGAGGTTGTTTTTCAAGCCCTTGAGGACCCAAAAAATCTATCCAAGGGAGAGGTGCCCGTAAGGGTGGTGGAAATCCGAGAATCCAACGAACCCTTTAAATTGGTTTACGACCCCACAAACCCAAGGGCAAACCAAGAAGGTTATGTGCAAAAGCCCAACGTGGAGCTTGTAAAGGAAATGGCAGACATGATAACCGCGGTTAGAAGTTATGAGGCAAACCTAAACGCCTTTTCCGCCACCAGGGAAATAGCCCAGAGGACCTTAGAGCTATGGAGATAAGACCTATAAATCTAACGATCAGCCCAGAGAGAGAAAAGGCGAAGGCAGGTTCCCCGGGCTTTCTGGACGAACTTTCCAAGTTCATTCACTGGGTCAATCAGGAACAGCAGAAGGCTGAAGCCATAAAGGATGCAGTGATGAAAGGTGCGGATATACCCTTGCATCAAATGGTGGTAGAGTTTGAAAAGGCGGGCATTGCCCTGAACCTGCTTATTCAGGTCAGGAACAAGCTGGTGGAAGCCTTCCAAGAGTTAAACAGGATGCAGGTTTAAGCCATGGCTTGGCAAGACACCTTGAACCAGTTGAAGGAAAAGTTCCTCTCCCTTAGCACTTCTCAAAAGGTTCTCGTTATTAGCGTGCCCCTTGCAGTTCTGACCCTACTTTCTTTGCTTCTTTTCTATGCGGGAACACCCAACTATGTGGTCCTCTACGGAGGACTAAGTAATGAGGATTTAAACGCAGTTCTTTCTGAGCTGGATAAAGAGAACGTTAAATACAAGCTGAGCCCAGATGGTTCCACCATCTTTGTGCCAGAGGATAAGGCAAGAGACCTGAGGCTAAAGCTTGCTGCCAAGGGAGTTCCAAGCAAAGGTATAGTGGGCTATGAGGTCTTTGATAAGGAGCGTTTTGGCGTCTCGGACTTTCAAAATCAAGTGAATTTCAAGCGGGCGGTGGAGGGAGAGTTGGCAAGGACCATAATGAGAATTGAAGGGGTGGATTATGCGAAAGTGAATATTGGCATGCCAGAAAAGTCCATATTCTTAAGGGAGGAGGATGAGCCCACCGCCAGCGTTTTAATAAGGTTAAAACCCGGACATGAGCTAACGCCAGAGCAGGTGAAGGCAATAAGGAACTTGGTTGCCCTGAGCGTCCCAAGACTGAGCCCAAAGAAGGTGGTTGTGGTGGATGACAAGGGGCGAGACCTTACCGCATTGATTGAAGAGGACGAGATTTTAAAAGATAAGGAGCTTAAGCTAAAGGCGGAGTTTGAGAAGAACCTTGAGAGAAAGATCCAAAGGACCTTGGAGGAAGCCTTAGGCATGGGTGCGGTTAAGGTAAAGGTCTCCGCAGACATAGACTTTACCAAGAGGGAACAAAAAGAAGAGATCTACGACCCGGACATGACAGCCATAGTCAGTCAGCAGAAGAAAAAGGAGAGAACCTTTGGGGTGGTTGTTGGAGGGGTGCCGGGTGCGGGTGCCAATGTTCCCCCGGGTGCGGGTGCAGTGCAGGGTGCCGGAGGACCATTAACCTCAGAAAAGAGCGAAACCATAACCAACTACGAAGTTAGCAAGAAGGAGGTATATACTCAAGACCCTCTGATAAAGGTCAGAAGGTTAAACGTGGGTGTGATGATAGACAGCAACCTTAAGGGTGTGGATTTGGAAAAGGTAAGACAGATGGTTCAGGCTTCCGCAGGCATAGACCCAAACAGGGGTGATGTGCTGAGCGTGGTTTCTGTTCCCTTCAAGAAACCCGAGGTGGAAAAGCCACCCATTTCTTACGCAGAGTATGTAAAGTGGGTTGCATTGCTTGTGTTTAGTTTGGTATCCTTTATAGCCCTTCTCATTGCCTTGAAGAGACTAAAGAAAAAGCCCGTACCCACCCCTTACATACCTCCTGTTCCTACACCAGTTCCCTCTGAGCTTGAAGAATTGGCGGGGGTTGAAGAGATAAGGATAAAGGCAAAAGAAGTGGCAAGTATAGAAGCCATCTCCAAGTTGGCAAAGGAAGAACCCCAAAAGGTAGCCAGGATCATAAAAGTCTGGTTAAAGAGTAAAGGCTAATCATGGATGAACAGCTTTTATCCCAAGAAGAGATAAACCTACTCCTAAAGACCCTCGGAAAGGAGGCGGAGAAAAAAGAGGTAGAAGCTGTCAAAGAGGTTCAACCCTTTGATATATCAACATTAGAGCATATATACGCGGGAAGATTGCCAAGCTTGGAGCTTGTTTTTGAGAGATGGACGAGCGGTTTAAAGAGGGGGTTGGTTTCAGTAATAGCGAGTGTGCCAACGATAATGAAGGAGGGCGTAAGTTCTGTGAGGTTCGGTGAGCTTGCCTCAAAGCTACCCTTTCCATCGGCGGTG
>Ga0308398_1000713_pt1 | contig 19968 bp, 16 predicted proteins | sample Hotspr20SampleT9_FD_202360 | JGI IMG/M metagenome (GOLD analysis project Ga0308398, IMG submission 202360) | Hot spring phototrophic mat microbial communities from Mushroom Spring, Yellowstone National Park, Wyoming, United States - 20051001_T9 ...
GACGACGAGCTGCGAGCCTTCGCCCAGCGTGGGCCGGGAACGCTCCTCCGGATCGACGACACCGACTTCCTGACCGGCCCAGCGCTCGACGTCGCCGAGGCGAGCGGCTCGATCGGGCTCGGTTTCGCCTTCCTCGCCAACGTCGTGCCGCTCGACCCCGACGGCTCGGTGACCGAGTTCGCGACCATCGCGACCGCCGGTGCGGGGGCGAGTGGACTCGGCATCCTGCGCATGGACGTCGACGACCTCGGTCGGCTCTTCGCCGAGGGGCTCGGCCAGCACCTCTCCCTCTCGCGGCTCGCCAGTCTCTCCAGCGGCCTCCGGCTCTTCTTCGAAGGCTGGCTGGCCGAACTGGCCCGGCACTGGAACCGGACGAAGCGCCCGGTCTACCTCGTCTACGCTGGTGGCGATGACGTCTTCGCGGTCGGGCACTGGCAGAGCATGGCCAGCTTTGCGCGCACCGTCCGCGGCGACTTCGACCGCTTCACGCTGGGCAACCCGTCGCTGCACCTATCGGCCGGGATCGCCGTCGTCCCCGAGCATGCCCCGCTCTATCAGGCCGCTGAGGACGCGAGGGAGGCGCTCGAGGCAGCCAAGCTGCGGAGCGAGGACGGTCGTGTGGTCAAGAACGCCGTCACCTTCCTCGGCCGTACGCTCGACTGGTCGTGCTTCGATGCCGTCGCCACGCGGGTCGAGCAGCTCGCCAGCCTCGTCGCACGCGGGGAACTGCCCCGCTCGTTCCTTCACGGTCTCGCGGCGATCGGCCGGCTCTACGAGGCGGCGCGCGACGAGGCGCAGCGCCGGGGCACGCTCCGCCCTGGGCAGCTGGTGTACGGTCGCTGGTTGTGGCTCGCCGCCTACTTCCTCGCTCGGGCTGCCGAACGGTTACCGGACGGCTCGGCCGCCCGCGAGTGGACCGATCGTCTCCGCGACGAGATCCGGCATCCCGATGTCATCGCGACCCTCTGGCTTACTGCCCGCTGGGCCGAACTTGCTACGCGAAAGGAGGAGTCGGCATGAATCTGCAGCGTCAAGCCGCTGGACAGGGTTATCGGGGAGGCCGTCCTGCCTTCGAACCACCAACCGAAGAGGAGATCCGACGCATCGTCGTCGAGGGTGATCCCCTCACGCTCGTGCAGGTGGCCGAACGGGTCGGCCGCGACCTGGCCCGACCCGGCGACAATCCGCGGAGTCCGGACGCGTTGGCGACGAGCCAGATCCGCTCCGTCTTCGGCAAAGTTCGCGAACTCGACATGCACGTCCGCACGGCAGCTGCGGCGGTCACGGAACTCGACCAGGAAACGTATCGGGAACTGCAGTTGCTCCGCCCCAAGCTCGCCTACCAAGCAGCACGCGCGACGGGCAGAGGGGTGCAGTGGCTCAAGCAAACACTCGACCCCGCCATCCAGCTCGTCGAGCGCGACCGCCAGCGCTTCCGGCACTTCGTCGATTTCTTCGAAGCGATCCTCGCCTATCACAAGGCCTACGGAGGACAGTGAGAGGAGGGCAGCCATGAGCACGACGGCTCAACCGGCCAACCGAAACGCGACGATCCTCGGCCGTATCCGCCTGACCGGAATCCTCCGCGCGATCACCGGTTTGCGCATCGGCGGGGCAGCCGGCGGGCTCGCCATCGGTGCGCTCGACAATCCAGTCGTGCGCGATCCACTCACCAACCAGCCGTATGTCCCCGGTTCGTCGCTCAAGGGGAAACTCCGCTCCCTCTCCGAGCGCATCGAGGGACTGACGACCAACTGGCGGATCAACAACGTCTACATCCACGTCTGCACCGGTGACCGGCAAAACGGTCGCAATCCGACCTATGACGAGTGCCCCGTCTGCCCCGTCTTCGGTGTTCCCGGCGATCAATACCCCTCTGCACCGACCCGGCTGCTCGTGCGCGATGCCTTCCTCACCGAGTCGAGCGTACGCGAACTCGAGGCGCTGCGACTCGACCTACCCTATTCGGAAATCAAATGGGAAGCCGCGATCGATCGTGTTACCTCGGCAGCCGTACCCCGGCAGGTCGAGCGTGTCCCAGCCGGTGCGGTCTTCGCCTGCGAGATGGTCTACACTCTCTACGAGCCCCGCGACGTCGACCGCTTCTGGACGGTCGTCCGCGCCCTCGCGCTCCTCGAGGACGACTACCTCGGGAGCTACGGCTCGCGCGGCAGCGGCAAGGTCCGCTTCGAGGACTTGACGCTCACCGTCCGCCCGCGCCCGCACTACGACCAGCCGGTCGCCCAGCTCCCCCAGCGGACCTTCGACTCGGTCGACGCGCTGCTCGCGGCACGCGATGACGTGCTCGCCTGGTTGCGCGAGGCAGCCGGTCTCGCTCGACAGGCAGGGTGACGCGATGCCGACAGTGACCACCTACCTCCTCCGCTTCCGCGGACCGCTCCACGTCGCTGAACGGGGCGTCGGGATCGAGGAGACAGCCGAGTTCGTCCACTCCGACACGCTTTTCAGCGCCCTCTGCTCGGTGGTCCGCCTCGGTTGGGGAGAGAGCGAGCTCCAGCGTCTCCTGGCACCCTTCCGCGCCGGTGACCCGCCCTTCCTGCTCTCGAGTGCGTTCCCGTTCGCCGGGTCCGTCCGCTTCCTCCCCAAACCGCACCTCGCGCTGCCCACTCCACCACCCGAGGACGCGCGCAAGCGGTTGCGCCAGACCCGCTGGGTCTCGCTCGGACTGTTCCAGGCGTGGCTCAGCGGCGAGTTGCCGGGCGACGCCTTCGCTCCAGCGGCCTTCCTTCCCGCTGTCGCAGCCTGGCTTCTCCCCAGCGAGCGTCGTGCCCTTCCCCGAAGCTTCACCCGCGAAGGGGTCCCGCCGTGGGTGCGCGATGTCGTCCCGCGCGTCGCGATCGACCGCGTCACCAATGCCTCGCAGGTCTTCCGCTCGGGCCGGCTCCGCTTCGACGCCGAGAGCGGCCTCTTCGTCCTCGTCGAATGGCGCGACGCGAGCTGGCGCCCGCTCGTCGAGACGGCACTCGCCGAGCTGGGGCAGCTGGGACTGGGCGGCCTGCGCTCGACCGGGCACGGCCAGTTCACGGTGCAGCCCGGTGAGGAGCTCGCCTTTCCGGAGCGAGCAGCCTCCCGCGGTCTGGTGACGCTCTCCCTCTACGCTCCCGGGCGGTCCGAACTCGCTGCCGGTGTCCTGGGGCCGCTCGCTCGCTACGACCTCGTCGTGCGCGGCGGCTGGATCGCCTCGCCCGACGGCGCGAGCTACCGGCGCCGCGAACTGCGCATGGTCATCGAGGGCTCGGTCGTGGCGCAACCGCCGGGGACGACTGTCCTCGGGCAGCTCGTCGACGTCACGCCGGAAGTCATGCGCACCGTGCACCCGGTCTACCGGTACGGGTACGCCTTCACTGTCCCAGTCGACCTGAAGGAGTAGCTCTATGTCCGAACCCGCTCGCGCCCGTCCGCTTCTCGAACTCCGCTCCTACCAGCTCGAACTGGAGGTCCTCTCCCCGCTCCACATCGGCGCCGGTGGACCGCCACTCGTCGGCGGCTACGACGTCGTCGCCGATGCGAAGCTGGGTCGCTACTACCTGATCGATACCGAGCGGCTGATCAGCGAGCGGATGACTGCGGAACAGATCGCGGCCGGGGTCGACCCGAAGGTCGAGAACGTGATCACCCGGGGCGAGTGGGACGCGTACGCCCGCGCCGTGCTCGCCGGCCCGGGAGGACCCACTATCGCCCCCCTTGTCCGCCAGCACTGGACGCTTCTCCCCTTCCAGCGCGACGCCCACGGTCGGCCGTATCTCCCCGGAAGCAGCCTCAAAGGCGCGCTGCGCACGGCGCTCGCCTACGCCCTCCTGCGCGACCAACTCCGCATGATGGAGAAGGCCGGCCAGCCGGTCCGTTTCGCGGACACCGAGGCCGGTCGCCTGCTCCGCGAGCAGCTGCAGTCCGGCGCTCGCCGCGAATGGTTCGCCCGTCCACTCGAGACACGGCTCTTCCAAGGCAGCTCCGCTTTCGATCCCAATCACGACCTCCTGCGCGCCGTGCGGATCAGCGACTCGGAACCACTCCGCGCTGACGCGACTGTCGTCGAGCAGGTGGGCATCTACCGACGCAACGCCGACAAGCTGACGCTGCTCAGCGACAAGCACCGCTGGCTCGTCGAGACGCTTCCGGAGGGCACGAGGCTGGCGCTCCGACTCGACATCGACACCGGACTCTTCGGCGTGCAGAAAGGCCTGTCGGCCGAGCAGCGCGACCAGGTAGGGACACCGTTCCTCCTCCACGCCTGTCGCGAGTTCGCCTTCCGGTTAGCCAGCAGCCAAGCTGCGACCAGTGGTTCCGATCCGACCAGCAAGTTCTTCCGCGAGCTCATGCAGCGGATCCGGCAGGCCGACCGGGGGAGCGAGGCGTACGTGCAACTGGGCTGGGGAACCGGCTGGCGCGCGAAGACGATCGGCCCGTTGCTCGACTTGAGCGTCGTCGAGGACGGGCAGCAGACGCTCGACGAACTGGTCCGCCGACTCCGGCTCGATCGGACCGGGCGCGGGCGACCCTTCCCGCGGACGCTCCGGCTCGTCGAGCGGAACGGTCGGCCGACCATGCCGCTCGGCTGGGCCCGCCTGCGGATCGTCCCGCTCTGACAGGAGGTGCTGGATGGCGCAGCGGAACATCCTCCTCATGACGACGCTCGGTCATCGCGATATCCTGCTCGACGAGCAGCCGCTGCCGCGCGACCGGTTTCGCACGAGGTGCCAGGAGTTGTTGGACGCGGTGAAACGCGATCCGTCGCACTGGAACCGCATCCGTTTTCCCTTGCTCGAGCGGCTCCTGCAGTGGATCCGCACGCTCGATGGTCCGGACGCCCCCTGGCCCTGCGCGATCTCCACCTGAGCGTCTACTTCATCGCGACCGACCAGCGCGGCGGTCGTTTCGCCGAGACCGATACCGTTACCCTCGCTGCGTTGGCCGAGGAGTGGGTGAAGCGTCGACAGGAGGCATTCGGGGCGCTGCGGGTCCGCCGGTGGACGTTCGACGGGAACCCAGCCGCATTCGACGAGACGCTCTTCTTCTTCCGAAAGTTGGCAGCAGAGGGCGCCGTGCCGTCGATCGACGCGCCGACGCGTGTCCTGGTCCACGTCACCAGTGGGACACCAGCACTCGTGTTCGGCACGCTCGTCGGGCTCGCTCCCGTCTTGCCGCGCTCGACGCTCGTCCTGGTCCTGCCGCCAGGCGCAGACTCACCGCTCCCCTTCGCGCTCCTCCCCGAACTCGAGCGCCTTCAATCGCTGCGCGACGCCGCCCTCGCGCTCGAGCACTGGAACCCGGCACTGGCCGCCGCCTTCCTCGAGCGGGCCGATGCACCGTCCCCGTTCCAGCAGATGCTGCGCGCTCTCGCGCTCCGCCTGCAGTTCGATTTCGAACGAGCCCTCCGTCTCCTGGAGAGAGAGGTCTTGCCCCACGCAGCGTTCCCAATGCTGCGCCGCCTGGCGGAGGGGGAAACGAGATACCTGCAGGCGCTCGTTCGGGCAGTCGAGGGCATCCGAGTAGCCGAGAAACCGGCCCCTGAGCCGTATCGGGTACTCCTCGAGGAACTCTGGCAGAGCGCCAAGATCGCCTGGTCGCGCAACGATGCTGCCACCTTCCTCGCCACGCTGTTCCGCTTCCAAGAAGCGGTTCTCCGCTGGGCGACCGAGCACACGCTCGGTCTCCCTACCGGGTCGCGCCGCGAGGGCGGCAAGGCGGTCTCGCTGCCAGCCTACCAGGAGCGCCTCGCGCACGATCCAGTGTTCCGCGAGGTCGCGAGTCGCAACGGCATCGATCCCGTCCGTCCTCCGAGTCGAGATGCCCTCTACGCTCTGCTCTCCGTCGCAGCTGAGCGCGGCGACCCCCTGGCGCAGCGCGTCCTCGACGCCTGCCGACCGATCGACGCGCTCGCTGGTCTCCGCAACGCGAGCATCGTCGGTCACGGCTTCGAGCCCGTCTCGCGGGAGGCGATCGCTGACCGGCTTCGCGAGACGCAGCAGCGGAGCGATCCGGAGACCCTGCTCGACGAGCTGGCACGGGCTGCCGGTATCGATACCACTACCGTTCCGCTAGAGACGCTCCGCACGAACCTCCTGCAGCTGCTCGAGCAGCTGCAGGTCCGCGCGACCTGACGGTGTGCTCGCCGGCGGCCGGTCCAGCGCAGCGAGGACCAGTCGCCGCAGCGACGACCGGCTTTCACGCGCCCCGCTGCGCCGCTGCTCGGGGCGCCAGCCGTCGCCGCGCGCACGCGCTTTCCTGACGCGGCCGGGAGGACTCCGTCGGCAGAAGACGTCCACCGATGCGGCCAGTTTGCGATACCATGACGGTATCAGGTCGGGAGGCATGATCCACCCGCTGGGGATCTCCAGGCGTTGCCAGGAGACGCGGCCGTGCGAGACGCGAACGCTCCATTGACGCTCCTCGCCTGTGTCGGCAACAGCGACCTCACAGTCGACGGTGCGTTCCTCGTCACCCGCGAGCACCGCGGCAGCGCGCCTTCCTTCCGCGAGCGCACGCGCGAACTCTTCGCCTCCGCGGCCGGCCTCTCCGAGCGCCTCGATGCGCCCCTGCTGCGCCCGCTCCTCGCCTGGGCACGTGGACGTCCTGGTGCGCAGCTGCTCCGTGTCGTCTTGCTCGCCACCGACCAAGATCCACCGCACCAGCAGGATACCGTGTTCGCCGCGCAGCTGCTCGCTCGTTGGCTCACAGAGCGCTTCACCAGCACGGGCGACCAGATCGAGGTCATCGTCCGGACGCTCCGAGCCAATCCGGCCGACTACGACCAGATGTACCGGGCCATCGGCCAGGTCCTGCGTCAGCTGGCTCCCGCGACGGCGGGGCCGGTCCTGGTTTCCCTCACCGCTGGCACCCCAGCCATGACGTTCGCTCTCACCGTGCACGCCCTCGACCGCTTCGGCAGCGAGTGCTCGTTCGTGTATCTGCCGCGCAACAGCCAGCGTCCCCAAGAGCTGCGGTTGCGTCGCCTGCTCCAGCGAGCAGCCTCGCTGGCCGATGCCCGGCGGGAGCTGGAACGCGGCGAGTTCGGTCGCGCTGCGTTGCTGCTCCAGCAAGCTGGTGTCCCCCGCAGCATCTGGCGCATGGCCGAAGCAGCCGACCACCGCGTGGCCTACCACTTCGAGGAAGCGCAGTCCAGCGCCCGCCAGGCCCTGCGCGACCCGCGCACCCGGCCGCTCGCCCAAGAGTTCCTCCGCGAACTCGACGAACTGACCACCGCTCAGCGGATCCTCCAGGAGAAGGGAGGGAACGAGCCGGTCCCGCACGCCTGCGAACCGCTCCTCGCCGAGATGGTCGCCAATCTGCGGCTGGTCTGGCAGCAAGAGCGCGAGGCCGACTTCCTCGCTCGTCTCTGCCGCTTCCACGAGATGATGCTGCGCTGGCTGGTCGAGGAACAGCTCGGCGCACCGGTTCACACCGCGACCGGCGAGGCGACACCGGCTTTCCGGAACTGGTGGCGGTCGCGCCCCGAGTTGCAGCGCCAGGCAGCGGCACGCAACCTGAACCCCGAACGGATCACTCGGCCCCTGCTCGACTTCCTCCTCGCCAGCATCCCGGCCGTGCGGCGCGACCGCGAGATCCTGGCTCAGCTCAACCGGCTGACCCAATTCCGGAGCCAGACGTTTGTCGGCCACGGCTTCCTCGGTGTCCGGCGCGACGACATCCTCGCGCTCTACCGGGAGCGTGCCGGGCCGAACGCGGACCCGATGCAGGACATCGAGCACCTCGCCCGACGGCTGCAGCTCGGCAGCCAGGCCGATTGGCCCGAGCGTCTGCGCGACGCGTTGCTCCAGCTCCTCGACCAGTGGGAGACGGAACAGCACTGAAAGGACGCGTGCGATGCCGGTCGCGCTCGTTTTCCAGCTCCACCCGCTCCGCGATGCGTTGCTCCCGCCATTCCTCGGTCGGGCAGCGCACGCTGCCCTGTTGCGTGCGCTCGCGACCGTCGACGCGGAGGCTGCGCGGGAGCTGCACGACATGCCCGGTCAGCGCCCCTTCACCGTCGCGGTCCTCGAAGAAGGAGTCCGCTACGGTCGGCGAGAGACAGCCGCGCGCGCCGGTGTGCCGTTGCACCTGCGGGTCACCCTGCTCGACGACGAGCTCGAACCGCTCGTGGCCCGAGCGGTGCTCCCCGGGTCACCGGTCCAGCTCGGCCAGCTGCCGCTCCTGGTCGGCGAGCCAGCGACCGACCATCCACTGGCTGGGCGAGCGCGGTACGAGGAGCTGGCAGCGCTCTTCGAACCGGGCACGCGTCATCCGCTCCGCCTCCGCCTGCGCTTTTTCTCGCCGACGACTTTTCACCAGGGGACGCACCACCTGCCGCTGCCGCTCCCGAAACTCGTCTTCGGCAGCCTCGCCGAGCGGTGGAACGCCTTCGCGCCCGTCCACATCGCCCCGGAAGTCGTGCGGGGCTTCGACCAGCTTTGGGTCGCAGCCTACCACCTGGAGACGCGACTGGTCGACACCGGGCAGGGGAAACTCGTCGGCTTCCAGGGCTGGTGCGAGTACCGGTCGGACGCCGTCGAACCGCCGGTGCGTGCGGCGGCACGCACCCTGGCCGAGTTCGCGACCTACGCCGGAGTGGGACACAAGGTCGCCATGGGATTGGGCCAGGCCGGACTGGCTCTGTCCTGCTCCCCTGGGCGAGCCGACCGGACGACGGCTTGAGCGCGCCACGGCGGACGAGCCGCGGGCCTGCACCCCGGCAGGTGAGCGCTTCCCGCAGCGCCGCGTGAGGCCGCGATCGAACAGCGGCGGGGCGAGCAGGGCATCGAGCAGGTTGGTATGTTCCCTGACCAGCCGGTATGCTCAGCGATACCGCAACGGTCACGCGCGGAAGGGGGCTTTCCATGCTGGTCATCGTCTGCTACGATATCAGCGACGACAGCAAGCGGACGCGCCTTTACAAGTGGCTGCAGGGATACGGGACACCGGTACAACGCTCGGTGTTCGAGTGTGACCTCCGGGCGAACGAGCTGGATCGTGTCCGGCGGTACCTGCGGCGGGTCGCCGACCCGCGGTTCGACGGCGTGCGGCTGTACTTCCTGTGCGAAGCGTGCGCCCGCAAGGTCGAGATCGTCGCTGGTACGCCCCGCGAGCCGCTACCGGATTTCTTGATCGTCTGAGGTGACCCGACGGTGCGAACATCTGGTCGTGACCCAAAAGTACTAGGCGAATAGCCCGAAAGTCCGGGGTCGGGTTGCAACGCACTCAATCCCCTTCAGGGGATTGCAACCTTGCAGGTATGCATTCCAGCTCGCCTCGATCCTGTCTACTCGGTTGCAACGCACTCAATCCCCTTCAGGGGATTGCAACGCGCTCGTCGTGCGTTCGCGACTGCGCGCTCAGCCTCATGGTTGCAACGCACTCAATCCCCTTCAGGGGATTGCAACGAACATTACCAACGATTTGTAGGCGCAGCATCGTTCGTTCCTCCGGTTGCAACGCACTCAATCCCCTTCAGGGGATTGCAACCTACCTCCTTCCGCTGCGCTATTCAACCGACCGACAGATCGATCGTTGCAACGCACTCAATCCCCTTCAGGGGATTGCAACACGTCAACCATCGCGGCCAGCCCTCGCCCGTTCAGGACGCGGCGGTTGCAACGCACTCAATCCCCTTCAGGGGATTGCAACCAGCGTGTGCACAATGAGACGATAAATGCGGCGGTGGTCCCAGACGTTGCAACGCACTCAATCCCCTTCAGGGGATTGCAACAGGCGATGAGTGACGCGCTCGAGGCGATCGCTGAGTTTACCGTTGCAACGCACTCAATCCCCTTCAGGGGATTGCAACTCGGGTACACCGCGAGGTACACCCGCTCTGATATCAGCGAACGTTGCAACGCACTCAATCCCCTTCAGGGGATTGCAACGCGTCTCGTACGAGATCACCGGGGTGGACGACGTCCTTTCGCGTTGCAACGCACTCAATCCCCTTCAGGGGATTGCAACAATCAGGCCCTTGCGGGCCAGCGCGCGCCGTACGGTTTCTGCAGTTGCAACGCACTCAATCCCCTTCAGGGGATTGCAACCGTACGCGATCATGGGCGTGACGGTCACGCGACCATCGGAGGTTGCAACGCACTCAATCCCCTTCAGGGGATTGCAACCCCCGAAGTCCGGGCAAATTCCGTTTCCCCGAACTCCTGCGTCGTTGCAACGCACTCAATCCCCTTCAGGGGATTGCAACTCAAGAATCGGCGCAACAGCCTCGGCGAGCTGATTCAGGTTGCAACGCACTCAATCCCCTTCAGGGGATTGCAACCTGTCGAGAAACTGTTCCTGGAAGCGATCCAGCTCCTGGGGGAGTTGCAACGCACTCAATCCCCTTCAGGGGATTGCAACACTCGGGGTACGGGATCGGGATCGGGCTCGGGTCGGGGCTTGTTGCAACGCACTCAATCCCCTTCAGGGGATTGCAACCGTTGCAGGTCGCCCACGACGATCAGGCGCAGCATCCCAACGTTGCAACGCACTCAATCCCCTTCAGGGGATTGCAACGGGCACAATCCGCCGACGGAACGTTGCAAGAGACAGACGATAGTTGCAACGCACTCAATCCCCTTCAGGGGATTGCAACCTACTAAACCAACCACCAACCGACGAGTCGATCCGCTGTGGCGAGGTTGCAACGCACTCAATCCCCTTCAGGGGATTGCAACAGCTCTATCAGCTGCCCGTTCTCATCTCGCCGCGTCCGGATTGTTGCAACGCACTCAATCCCCTTCAGGGGATTGCAACGCGGAATGTCCGCACCTCAACAAGCGCCGGGATTCCGCGGCGAGTTGCAACGCACTCAATCCCCTTCAGGGGATTGCAACGCGACCTTCTGCAGGTCGCCGACGAGCGTAAGGCGGATCATGGTGTTGCAACGCACTCAATCCCCTTCAGGGGATTGCAACGCGACCGTCTGCAGATCTCCGACGATCAACAGGCGCAGCATCTGTTGCAACGCACTCAATCCCCTTCAGGGGATTGCAACCAGGACCAGGACCCGTGGCTCGGGGGCCCGGAGCCTGGGCAGTTGCAACGCACTCAATCCCCTTCAGGGGATTGCAACCGAGCGGCTGCGCGCTGGACCTCGGCGCCGAACGTCTGTTGTTGCAACGCACTCAATCCCCTTCAGGGGATTGCAACGCTGATTTCCACGAGCTGTCCGTCGCGACGTCGTGTCTTGAGTTGCAACGCACTCAATCCCCTTCAGGGGATTGCAACAGCGTATACATCCTGATCCGGTCTGCTCCTGGTCCTACTGCCGTTGCAACGCACTCAATCCCCTTCAGGGGATTGCAACCGGCCCCGAACGATCGCAGTGATCCAATCTGCGTTCTGCTCGTTGCAACGCACTCAATCCCCTTCAGGGGATTGCAACTGCTGGCCAGGCTGGGGTTCGAGGCTGGTCTCTATAGAGACATCGTTGCAACGCACTCAATCCCCTTCAGGGGATTGCAACTTGTCCTCGAACCAGGCCGCAAAGGCCTGGTCGAGGTAGTTGGTTGCAACGCACTCAATCCCCTTCAGGGGATTGCAACAGTTGCCGTGCCTGGATCGTCCCGCTCGAGTGTCGCCAGTTCGGGTTGCAACGCACTCAATCCCCTTCAGGGGATTGCAACTAGCTGGCGCTACGCTCACCCCCTCGATGCTGCTGCGCAAGCGCGTTGCAACGCACTCAATCCCCTTCAGGGGATTGCAACCTGCTCAGGTACACCTTCCGCTGAAGCTTCTGGGGCTTCGGCGGAGTTGCAACGCACTCAATCCCCTTCAGGGGATTGCAACCGCATCGACGGCCATGGTCTCGATCCCCTCGTCGATCCTGTTGCAACGCACTCAATCCCCTTCAGGGGATTGCAACGACATACGCCCATACTTGTCTGGTGGACACGGGTGTGATAGTTGCAACGCACTCGATCCCCTTCAGGGGATTGCAACATCGCCGGGGAAGCAGTCGATATCTCGTCCAGGAACAGGATCGTTGCAACGCTCTCGATCTTCTTCAGGGGACTGCAACACGCAGGCAACGCTCCAACAGTTCCTTCGCCTCCGCTGCCCGGTCAGTCGCAACGACTCCAATCCCCTTCAGGGGATTGCAACTTTTTTTGTCCTGCCTCAGGAAAACGATCCCCGAGCCCCGAGGTCGCAACGACTCCAATCCTCTTCAGGGGATTGCAACGCGGGTGGTGTTCTCAGACGATCCCAAGAACCAAGAGGACATCGGTCGCAACGAAGCGCATCCTTTTCAGCGATGACACCGTGTTATCCGTCGCTATCGGTTCCGCTTGTGTAATCTCCGCTGCCCGTCGCACCGACTCCAAAGCCGCGCGGGGGACTCCGATCCAGGAAACGCCCATCGCCCCGACACGCCAGTAGGCCGGTCGCCACTACGCACGCCCCCAGCGCAGGCCGGGAACGCGTTTCCACCCCATGCCCGCAGGGCCGTTACCGTGACCCACATCCTCCCGTGCACGATCCCGCTATTGCCTCCGCCGCTCACCTCCGGTCGAGCTGAACCAGTTCGCTGCCAGCGCCGCCCTCGAACACCTTAGGCCCATTGCACCACTCGACGCGACCACCGCGACGCTCAGGCACGGACGTTGCTCTTCGGCCGCGCTGAGCCGATCGCCACCCGCCCCCTTTCCGGCAAGCCCCCGACCAAGTCACGTCGCTGTCGCCCACGCCGCGCGCTGCTCCCGCAGCGCGCCATGTCCGACCCCCCGTGCCCCTCAGCAGGCCCGCTCGAGGAACTGCTCGCGGGCGTGCCGCGCGGCAAGGGATGTTCCGGTCGGTCCGCCGCGCGCCGCACCGGAGCGTCGATCAGCGCGCTCCATCACCCTCCCCGACCAGTTAGGCACGCACCCTCGTCGCGATGCGAGATCGCCGCTGGCGTCCTCCCGTTTCGCGATCTTAGTCACGACCCGTCAGGAATCCTCGGCCCACACCGACCGCCCCCGGGAACGTGCAGGCAGGCGGTGTTCCCCGCACGCGACCGCTCGTGGCAACCCCAGCATCCACTTCCGCATCGAGAGCCTCTTACCGTCGTGCCAGCATCGTCGTCCATCTCCCCTGCCTTCAGCCGCCACGCGACGCTGCCTCACGGTCGAGGCATCGGGCGCGTCGCGCGGGCTCCGAGCAGCCGGCACCGGGCGTCGCCCCGCGGCGCTCGGATCGGACAGATGTCGTCCTTGGCCCCCGGAAACACCCCCGGCAGTGCCGCAGCCGGCCAGCAGGTGTCGGCCTGCTCCGTCCCCCGGCCCGCTAAGCGCATGGACGCGGGCGCCACAGCCACTGCGCGGACCGGCGAGCGGCTGGTCGTCCCGTCAGGCGTCCCGCTCTCCCGGCACTGCGGCTGCACGTCACGGGTCACCTTCGACTCGGCAGCTCGCCGGTTCGACGACCCGCTCGTCGAGCCAGACTGCACCGTCAGCCAGCTCGGCCGAACGCCCATCCCGGACACGATCGACCGCCGCGTCCGCCAGACCGCACTTGCCTGCCACTGTTCCCGTGACGGAACGACCGCCGACCACGCGCTGTCCGCATCGGATCGAGGCCGCAGGCCCCGCCGCTCGAACGGTGTCCCGTTCGCTTCCTCCTCACCGTTCACCACACGGCAGACACACCGAGCACCCGACTCGCGCCGACGGACGCTCCACTCGCGCCGGCGCCCGGCCACCCTGCAGAGCACCGTCCCAGCCCGTCCGCAAACCAGCGGCGAGTCGCAACGAGGCTTTCCCCTCCGCGCCCCCTCTTCCGGCCCTGCCGCTCCGGACAGCCAGCTGCACTGGACCGTCCGATACCGGGATAATGACACTGCCGATGCTGCCGGGGCCGGCCCGTCGCGGCAGCGCGGGTAGCGCCGACGGCGACCGCCGGGCGACCGCTCAACCGCGCGTCCGGTCGACCAGTGCCGAGCCCGGCGAGTGCTCCATGTGGAGGTTCGCATGCGCGTGCTCGACGTGGTCGAGCAAGGTGCCGTCCTGCGCCGCGCGGGCGAACTCCTCCTGGTCGAGCGCGATCGAGAAACGCTGGCCCGCGTCCCGCTTCTCCGCCTCCAACTCGTACTCCTCTTCGGCAACGTCCACGTCACCACGCCGACTCTCGCCACGCTCCTCGAGCGCGGCATCGAGCTGGTGCTGCTGACCGCGGACGGGGAGTACCGTGGACGCCTCGTCGGCCCCGAAAGTGGCTCGGCCGAACTTCGCGTGCGGCAGCTCGAGGCTGCACGCGATGAGGAGTTCGCGCTCGAGCTGGCCCGCCGCTTCGTCCGCGGCAAGCTCCGCAACCAAGGAGTGCTCCTCCTGCGCGAACTCGACGAGCACCCGGACCTGCGCAGCGCACTCGACGCGCTCCGCGACGCACTGTTGCGCGCGAGTCGCGCTGGAGGGCTCGGCGGACTACTGGCCAGCGAAGGCTACGGGAGCGGTGCCTACTTCACCGCGCTGGCACAGCTCTTGCCGGCATCGCTCGGCTTCTCCGGTCGCCAGCGTCGGCCGCCACCCGACCCGGTGAACGCGCTCCTCAGCCTCGGCTACACGCTGCTCACGCAACGTGCCGTCAGCGCACTCCGAGCCGTCGGACTCGACCCCTCCGTCGGCTTCCTGCACCAGTTCCGGCCTGGCCGACCATCGCTCGCTCTGGACCTGATCGAGGCAGCCAAGGTCGATGGCGCCGGGTTCTTCACCATCTACCGGCGCGTCATCCTGCCGCTCTCGGCGACCGGTTTCGTGGTGGTCGCCATCTGGCAGTTCACCTCGATCTGGAACGAGTTCCTCTTCGGACTCGTCATCACCAACTCGCCGCAGGAGCGGCCGGTGACGGTCGCGCTCCAGAACATCGCCGGGAGCCAGTACACGATGTGGAACGTCCAGATGGCCGGCGCGCTTTTGGTCGCGCTGCCGACGCTGCTGGTCTCCATTCTCCTGGGACGCTACTTCCTGCGCGGCCTGCTCGCCGGCTCCCTCAAGGGTTGACGGCCCGATGGCGCGCCGCGGCGCGTCCGAACAGTCCAGCGGACGAGTCGCTGCCTTGCGCAAGCTTCCCGATGCAAGCCGGCCGGTCAGCGCGGGCGGTATCGCTCGCGGCTTCATCGCGCTGGGTCCGGAGCAGACCCCACGGCGAGCGCTCGCTTCGGCATACTGGTGTCGAAGCGACGAGCGAGCAAGCCACGGTGGACAGCGTTGGAGCTGACGCGGGGCGATGGCTCATCGCGAGCCTGGGTGGGAGGAGGAGGGAATGGCCGACTCGGCAAGTACGCTCTGCGCGCTCAGCCGGCGGACTGCGGCCCTCACGCTGACCGAGTTCCGCTTGTATGCCCGCGAGCCGTACACGCTCTTCTTCGCGCTCATCCTCCCGACCGTCCTCATCCTGATCTTCGGCACGATCTACGGGAACGAGCCGAAGGCGCGCTACGGTGGACTGGGAACCGTCGACGTATCGGCGCCCGCCTACACCGCAATGATCTTGGCCACGGTCGGGCTAGTCAGTGTTCCAGTCCATATCGCCAGCCTGCGCGAGCGCGGCATCCTGCAGCGACTCGCCGTAACATCGGTTAGCTCGCTCGAGCTGCTCGTTGCGGAGGTGGTGACTGCCTTCGTCCTGACGACCCTCGGCATGGCACTCCTCGTGCTCGTCGCCCGCCTGGTGTACGACTTGCGCTGGCCCGACCGCATCTGGCCAGCCGTCCTGGTCTACATGGTGAGCGCGCTCGCGTTCTTCGCGCTCGGGTTCGGACTCGGCTTCTGGCTGCCCAGCGCGACGGCCGCCCAGGTCGTAGGGATGGTGCTCCTCTATCCGATGATCTTCCTGACCGGCGCGGCGATGCCCCGCGAACTCCTGCCGGAGCGTGTCCACCAGCTCGCACGTTTTCTCCCGCTCGACCCGGTGGTCACGCTGCTGCGCTCCGCCTGGGCTGGCCATGCGCTCGCTGAGAACGGGCGAGCCTTCCTCGGGGTCACAGCAGTGCTGGTCGCCGGTATCGCGTTGAGCGCAGCGCGGAGTATCCTTCCCGCACAGGAATGAGACGCGTCGCGGCCGGCAACGGTACCGGTGCGGCCGTCGATTCGAGCCTGCATCGAGGAGGACCGATGAGACGGAGAGCGTTCCTGGCATTGATCGCGTCGCTGCCGCTCGGAGTCGCCTGCCGCCGCTCGAGCAGAGGGACCACGAGCGACGCCACCCCCAGCGAGAGCAGTGGCAGCGCCGATCCCTACGGCTACGGTTCCGGCGCCCAACCGGCACCGACCTCCTACCAGATGATCGAGCCGTGGGCGATGCACCAGGTGCCGCTCTATCCCGTCGCTCAGCCCGGCGATCTTTCACCGCTGGCGACCCAGGTCGAGAACGGCGGGACCATCAGCTTCGCTGTCCCCGATCCAGCCGATCGCGTGCTGGAGTTCTACCGCACGGCGCTCCCGCAGCTCGGCTGGCAGCTCCAATCCGCTCCCAAGAATTCGCTCGCGGCCAAGCGGGGCGAAGCAGCCTTGACCGTCGTGGTCAAGGCGAGCGACCAGGGGACGACCGTACTCCTCATGCTCACCGACGCGATCTAGTCGCGTCAGGACGAGCTCCCGGGTCACCGCCTTCCGGCCCGGCGCCTGCCGGGCGGACGAGCGGTGCGAGGTCCACAGAGCGCCCCGGAGCCAGCGCGCCCAGCGGGAGAGGCGCCGGTGGCGCGTACCAGCTCGGCTCGCGACCTGGCCGCTCCGACGTGAGCCAGCCACGCGCTGGATCGACCACCCACACTTCGCCGGCGCCATGGCCGAGCCACTGGTCGACCCGCCGGCGGAGAACGACTCCTCTGTTCTCCGCCTCCGCGACCTCGATGACGAGCCGGGGCGCGCCGGTGAGCACCCCAGTGCGCGCGGTCGCCCAGTGCATCGGCTCGACCACCGCGAGCGGCGCGCTGAGCTGGACAGCGCAGTAGGGACCGAGTCGGCACGGCAGGTGTGCCAGAACCACCCAGCGCGGCTCAAGGATCGCGGCCAGCTGCTCAGCCAGCCATGCGAGCGGCCACGCCAGATCATCCCAGCGCCCGGGCGGCTCGTGGGCCTGGGCCGCGAGAGCACGCTCGTCCTCGGCGGGCGTGGTCGATCCCGTCGCAGCCGACTCACCCTCTGCCGATCGGCCAGAGGACCGCGTCGTGCTCGTCGACCGCGGTTGCGCGGCGGACGAACGACCCACCGCACTGGACGCCGTCCGTCGGTCGCGCAGCCGGTCGGCCGCCTTCTCGTCCACCGCCCATTGGGAGATGCTGGAGGGCCGCGTCGAACAGACGCCCGGCTCCGGCAAAAGCACCACCCCCGCTCGGGACAGCGCTGCCTCTGGGTCTTCCGGCTCCTCGGGCTCCGGTCGGTCCGCATCGTCTTCGTCCGCGGTGAGGAACTCGATCACGTCCGGAGACAAGTCCTCCCCGCTCTCCTCACCGATCGAGCGTGCTGGCAGGATGCCGATCAGTTCGTCCTCGGAGAGGCCCGTCTCGTACCAGGACGGATCGTCCTGGAGTGGAGCCGGTCTTACCCAGCCACCCCAGGCGCGCACGATCTGGCTCCTCAACGGGCCGTCCAACCAGCGGTACAGGCCTCCCACGGAAGGCCCCCCTTTCCCTACTGCACTCTCCTTTTTTATCATCAGGCGACGAGGTGAACACTGGGGTTCCCGTGGCGAGCGGACCGCGGCAAGCATGTCGCGCGTGACCAGCGGAGGGAGGCAGTCGTGCTCGTCATGACGGTGTTGGGTACGAGTACCTATCAAGAAACGACCTACGTGTGGGACGATGGGGAGCGTATTCGGCGACACCGGAGCGCTCTCTTCCCTGTCGCGCTCGATGCCTGGCTGGCCGCGGAACGGTTCCTCGTGCTCCTGACACCTGATAGCGCAGCCCACGCGAACTGGCGGCAACTCGAGGCGCATCTCGGCGAGCGGGCACAGCCGGTGCCCATTCCAGCCGGGAAAAGCGAGGCCGAACTCTGGCAGATCTTCGACGCACTGGTCGCCGCCGTTCCCGAACAGGCTGAGCTGGTGCTCGACGTCACACACGGCTTCCGCTCGTTGCCGCTCTTCGCCGCAGTCGCCGCATTGGTTTTGCGACAGTTGCGTGGGGTGACCATCCAGCGGATCCTCTACGGTGCCTTCGAGGCGCGCGACCGCGAGCGCGACGAGACGCCGGTCTTCGATCTCAGCCCTCTCGTCGATCTGGCCGAGTGGTCGAGTGGCATCGAGGCTCTCGAACGGAGCGGAGACGGGCGCCTGCTCGCCGCGCGGATCCAGGCGACCCACAGCGATCTGTACCGTAAACAGGCCCCCGAACTGCCTCGCCAGCTCGCCGGGGTCGGCAACAAGCTCGGGGCGCTGAGCCAGACCGTCTGGCTCAATCGTCCGCTCGAGGCACTGGCAGCTGCCCATCAACTCGACCAGCAACTCGCGACCGCACAGGAGGAGCTGGCTCGCTGGACGCCGCCCTTCGCCGTGCTCGCTGAGCGGGTGCGCGCGGAGATCGCGCCGCTCGCTCATCCAAACCCGGAGCAGCTCGACGAGGGCAACCTCCGGGCCCAGCTCGAGCTGATCGGCTACACGCTCGGCAAGGGCCTCGTCCTCCAGGCGGTCACGCTGGCCCGCGAGTGGCTGGTGAGCTGGTACCTCTGGCGGACGTTTCCGGAACTGCGGCCGAGTTGGCTGCAGCGGGAGAGTCGTCAGCGGGCCGAAAACGAGCTCAATGCGCTCCAGCAGCAGCTGCGGGACGGCTCACCGCTGCTGCACGCGTTGCCCGAGCGGCGGATCGCCGAGGTATGGGACCAGGTCACCCAACTCCGCAACGATCTCGCCCACTGCGGCATGCGCGAGGTTCCCGTGCCCCTCCAGCGTGCTCAGTCATAGGCCGAGGGAATCATCGCCCGCCTGCAGGCGATCCTGGCGGAGCACTCGGAGTGACTGTCCGCTGTTGGGTTGCGTGCGTTCCCTCAGCCCCGTCGCAGCGCGGTCAAGGCACCTCGTCTCGCCCGGGCCTGGCTCACCTCTGCAGCTGTTTCGAGAGGGACGGTCAAACCGACTGTGTCACCGACTGTGTTGGCGAACCGAAAGCGCGCCATCGTCGAGCTCAGCGATGCGAGTCCCCGTCGCTCCAGAACCTCGTTCCGTCTCGAGAGCCCGACCCGTCAGTGATGCACCCATCGGGCGACGACGCGTGTGATGACTTGCGCGAGTCCTCGGGGACGCTCTGTTAGGCGTCCGGAGTGACGCGACGAATCGACGATGACACCGCGGATCAGTTCGTGCTCCCCTAAGTCGAGGCGCTGGACGTTCGGAATAGCGCCCGTCGATCAGTTGCCGCGTCGTCGCTCTACTCCGGTCGGTGAATCGGCAGGTCGGCGAGCACGACCGCCATCTCGAGGAGTTCCCGTTCAGAACGGACCTGGCGGAACTGCTTCCGTTCTCCCACACCTTTTGGGATCTCTCGCAGCATCCGTGGGCTGACCCGGCGGTCTTCCTCACATACGCTCGTCGGTGGCCGCTCATTTGGCTCACTGCGACCCGTCCGCCCAACGCCCCCAACACTGGAGCACGGCTTTGTGTCGGCTAACGACTTAGTGCTGTACGTCCTGCCCGTTGCAGCTGGAGCGACCGGTTGGATACACTCTCCAGCCTCGTTCCCCGCAGCAGGATCGCATTCTTCCCTAATAACACGCAAGGAGCCTTGTGCTCAACGCCCTGGATCTCGCCGCCTCCGGTACGCTGGTGGCACCGATCCTCCAGCGCACACGACCTGTCTCCCCCGGAGCCAAGCCTCAGCTGTCGAACTGGCGCTCGTCGCCCTCGCCATTTTGCATCCGACTCCCTGCTAACCACGGTGCCGTTCCGCGCCGCTCGCTGGTTGGCCGTGGTGATCATGCTCCGTCCGCTGGCACAGCAGTACTGCTGCAGCCGCACCGCGGTCGCTCACTTCTGGTTCGCCTGCAGGATCCCGAGCCAGCC
>Ga0308398_1000724_pt1 | contig 19790 bp, 23 predicted proteins | sample Hotspr20SampleT9_FD_202360 | JGI IMG/M metagenome (GOLD analysis project Ga0308398, IMG submission 202360) | Hot spring phototrophic mat microbial communities from Mushroom Spring, Yellowstone National Park, Wyoming, United States - 20051001_T9 ...
TTTGCCATTAAAAAATGGTTTGGTAGCAGCATAGCCTCCAATAGGCGCTGTAAGTTTGTCAGCAAAAGATTCAAGTTTAGAGCGTTTAATTCTTGAACGAACTGCCTCAAATACAGCTTTGGTAATTAGCCAAAGATTTTTAAACTTAATTGCTTCTTGCTGTAATTCTAACGCTATAGAACGATAATGGTTAGATAGTCTACGCTCACGAATTAGAGCTTCTGTAAGTCTATTAATTACTTTGGTAACATAGGCTTCATTAATTTTGGGAGTAGACCTAATTTTATAAATCATATGTTTGCTCTCATTCAATAATTTCGTAGTATCTTCAACTTTGGAAGAGAGCAAATCAATCGTATTGGCGGCTTCAACTTGGAGAGCTTTATAACGCTTCAACTCTTTGGATAGATTTTTAACAGCGGCTTGCAGTTTGGCATTGGCAGATTTGGATTCTTTTAGTGAAGCAATCAAACTTGCATTGGCGGCTTTTAGACTATTGATTGTTTCATGCAATTTTTTAGATTCTTCTACTTCTTTTAAGTACTTTTCAACAATTGAAGCCTCGTTAATATTTTTGTTTTCAGCCATAGTTAAATTATTGTTTGAATTAAGATTGGAAATTATATTGTAGTTAGTTTCATCTAAATTGTCAGATAAGAAAGAAAAATCAAATTGCTTTTTGTGCTCTGGAGTATTAACTTCTTTAAGAATGGAATTTGATTCTAATTGAGCCTTTTTTGACAATTCTTCAGAGTCACCGAACAAATATTCTGTTTTGGAAACATATTTGGCTATTTGATTGTCATCCAACTTTTTGGATTCTTTAAGAAACTCACCAACTATAGCTTTCATAGATTCTTTAATTTTCAGAACCTCACTGCCATAGTTGGAAGCACGAGCAGTGCAGTCAAAAGTAATTAGTTTGAATGGATTTTCGGGAGTATCTATAACATAGCCATATTCATCTACATCACCTACACCACGAGAAGAAATCCCAATTTTAACACCTCTCCGAGCGAGAGCACCAATTATATTGCCATTGGGAGTGCCACGACTAATTAAAGAGCCATCTGGAGCAATTAAATCTTCAAGAACTTCGCAAGAGCCAATTACATTGTCACCTTCCAAACGAAGAGAAGTAATTTTAATAGCGGCTTCTTTATAGGAAGGTTCTAAATATGTTGGATGAATTGCTTCACCCAACATTTGACCATTGCGTATTTGTTCAATTATTTCAGGGTCTTTAAGAACTCTTTCCCATAGAGACCTTGGATAAATTCGACCATTTCTATTTCGAACATTGGCAGTAGCAAATATGCCTTCTAAAATAAGAGGTTTGGATAAATCTTTGATTGTATCAGTTTTGGCTTCAACAAGAAGTGGACTATCGTATTCGCTAAGAAGCATAGAAGTATTTTTATTCTATTGTCAAGTAAACAAAAGTCAATCTTTTGTGTGCTTTTGTTCATTTTCCTTAGATAGTAACTTGCATAAGAGTTCAAATTGGTCAAAATGTTCCTATTTAGGAATGGGAACTGACACTAACATATAAGATTAGGTTTGCAAACCATCTGTTTTATATCTGCTGGCACTGTTTAATAGTGTTTATTACTGTTTTATAGACTCACTGAAGGGCGAACTATTTTGGTTTGGGGGTTTGTCTTGTTGTCAAATTTTTGATGGCTCTAATAGGCTTTAATAAGTTCTTTCAACCTAATAATAGAGGTTTGTCTCTAAGTTGAGTAGCTGATACTTTTAGAATTCTACCATCTATTGTTCTAACACTAACTGATTCGTTGGTAGAGGTAGAAGTGGATGTTGAACTGATAACTACACAATCAATCCATTTGTTGTCAATAAACACTTGCTTCATATTATGAAGTTGAGTATGATTTTTAAAATAAAACTTAGTTACCCCCATTAAGAGGGTAACTAAGTTAACAACAAGGAGGCTAATGACTATTATCACAAAGATACAGAAGAAGTGGAAGTGGCGTCAAGAATAACTTCATTCTTCATCCAAAGATTTTTTGGATTTACAAAATCAACAAATTCTTGACCCCACACCAGAGGAGCTAACCGAGCTGTTACTTCACGGAGCTCAGCACCCTGACCATTATTTTGGTCATCGGTTTTATATTCCCTATAAGAATGACTGGGAACAAAGTAGTCTTTCGCAAATTTTTCTGGAAAGTCAAGATTGAGTTCAGGTAAAAGTCTTTTGGCAGTTTGGAAATCAACAGTATAGCCAAGAATCGTTGCATGTTCGACTAATCTGCCATATGGCAAAGACATCAATTTATCATTCAATCTTTTAATTTCATCTTCCTTATTGGTTAGTAGCCAAAGGCAATGAGCTTGAACTATTTTGGGCTTAACACGATTGTGAGTACTACTCAAATATGACTTTCCAAAGGCTGGATATTTCTGAAGTAAAACTTCAGCTGGCTTCATTCCTTTTTTAGTAGCCTTACTGGAAGGCTTTGGTTTTGGAACTGGAGTATTGATTGCATCACCCTTACGAACAATAGGAGTGGGCAATACTACTTTTGGAATTGTCACCGTAGGAATTTGATTTGATGTTGTTTCTTGCATAGTTTGATAAGTTTAAGTTATTGATAAGTTTAATAATTTGTAAGCGTTTTCGCTTGCTTACTACTTTAGTATACGGGCAATTTGAAAATTTGTTTCGTTTATAAGAAATTTTTTGTTTAGTATAGACCATAGATTCCTTATGTAGGAATCTATGGTCTTATGCTTAACCTCTGTACCTGTAGGGAGATTTACCAAATATTCTTTCCAATACCTGTGTACTTGAGGGCAGATGGACCAAAGACTTTTTCCCAAGGAACTAAGTTCCCGTTCTTATCCCAGACTTTAATACCTCGTATAGAACCACTTGGGCGAATTCTTGCTAAAATATCTTGATAGCGAACTTTATGCTTTTTAGCTATTTCTGTTTTAGCTATTTCTTTTGCCGCCTTAATTACTGAAGTATCATAAGGCATTGCTAAAAATTTTTTCCTCATTGATTTAGCTAAATCAAGAGTCATATCTACCAATTCGTCCATATCTGGACCTTGATTGAGCTCGTTTTCTAAGATTGAGATTTTCATAGTTTAGATAGTTTAGGTTAAAGAAAACTATAGTTGATATGTGTTTTAACTGCTTGTTTCTAATGTTATTAAACGGTTAACTAAAAAGAAAGTTTCGTTCTAAGTAAAAAATTTTTGTTAGAAGAAAAATTTTTAAGTTGGCTGTTAGATAAAGTTGACAGTAAAAATTTTATAATGGTATAAGGATTTGTCAAAAGATTTAATGTTAAGTTCTTTTAATAGTAGGTTCAATTTTGATTCGAATAGTGCATCATAAACACTTGTATCTGATGGAACAGTCATTTCAAGTTCGCTGGCTTTTATATCATAAGTTTTTACTTCAATATTTTTAGATGATTCGTCAAGTTTGTAGATAAAGTGGATAAAATAGGCATTAACAGGTTTTTGAATTTCAAAAACGCCAAAAAGAAATACAGGTGGATAGTTGGCTATATAGCAAACACTACCATTGGGTAAAACTTTACGATTTTTAACATTGACTTTATTGGCTACCTTTTTTCTCACGAAAGAATTGGATATAGTATCAAAAGTAAAATTCATATTCTTAGATGCCTTAAGAAATTTTATAACATCTAAGTTACTTTTTTTGGTCTGCATAACTATAGCAATATAGATTTGAAATAATGAACAAATCTAATTCAATTATTGTCTAATGAACCCAATTTTATCCAAATCTATATCTAAATTGTTGTCTTTTAGTAGAGTAGCTTTTATTTCTTTAGCTAAATTAAGTTTGCCAGAATTAATTTGTTGCTGAAAATCATTCAAAGTATTTCTCCAAAGAGGGCGAGCTTTTATGTTTTTTATTACACTACCATATTCTAATACATAGGCTATTTGAGATAGTTGGTCAGGATTATCATAAATTTGAAGATAGTCATTAAATCCTATTTTGTAGCCACCTTCTATTTTGAATAGTGACAAACTATTATAGTAGTAGCCAGTTCGTAAAAAGAAGCCAGTATAGTAGGATTTTCTAATTTTATAGTTCAAATATATTTGAGACAAAGGACTAAATTTGTAGGTTTGATTACGTATATTATATTTGAGCTTGTTAAGATAGGCTCGAGCTATTATTTTGGTTAGACCATCTAAATTTTGAAGTGATTTGTTCAATTTGGCAAGCTGTTTTTGATATAGTTTAATATAAGTATAGGGTATTGTTAATTTTAGAGTATCTATAGGCTTTTTGCCAATATTGGTTTGGGTCAGTTTTCTGATTAGGCTATCTATTGTAATTTTTAGTCTGCTTGATTCTCTAACTACATTCAAATTCAGATTGGACATAGCTACACAATTACTTTAGTCATATTTAGCAAACCAGAACGCCATAGTTTGTTAATATAGGCCATTAGAGCACCAGAACCAGATTTCTTTTGTATATCAAGTAGAGCTTTTTTAATAGATTCGAGGTCACCATAAGTTGAAAGTAATTGGTCAGTAGGTGAATAGCAATAGTAAGATATGGCACCATTGGAATTTAGTTTAACACAAAATGCTTCTTTGCCAAAGACCATTCTATTGGGTTCAAATTTGACAGTAAATCGTTCTAATTGAATTGATTCACCTAAACCTCTATCTAAGGTAAATTCGATTATATCAATACCTCTTTTGTTAAAGAGCAAATTTCTTATTGGAATAATTACTCTATTGTCACCAATAAGTGTATAATAGCCATTGTTGGCTTCGTAATACTCTAGGTTATCTTTTATAGCATCAATTATTTCAAATACCTTATCAAGTTCGGAAGGAATACCTATTTCATGCTTATTAACACTAAATCTAAGTATACACTCATTTAGCATAGGTTAATTGTTGGCAATATAGATTAGTAGATAGTTCAAATTTTAGTATTGGAATCTTTGGTTTGTAAACTATCTGGAGTAGTGGAAACCGACTCAACTAATGAAGAAATGTTTGATTCAATTGTTTCAATTTTAGCTTTGATGAAATCTAAAATAACTTTAATATTGTCAGATTGATTGGTTACTTCAATTTTGGTAGGGGTAAGTTTTGAAATATAATTGTCAAGTGAACAATTGACTTTGGCAATTTTTACAGTGTCTAAACAATTGTTAAAATAGTTTGATTGGCTGGTAAAAGATATTGTATTTTGATAGTTCAATCTTGATTTGGACATATAAAATACTATTTTAGCAATTGATTAAATTTAGGTTCAAATGATTTGGTCAAATAGATTTGATTGCCATCAAAATTTTTGCTACGACCATAAACAAGTTTATAGTCTTGGTCAAGAGTTACAAGATAAATATCGTATACAAAATTGGAGGTTTCTTGAGTATCGATTTTGGTTATATTGTGTTTATTGTTGGTAGTTATATTGGTAAACAATTTTTCAATATCTGCTTGGTCAGCTACTACAGCTGATATATTGGATGAGCTGGTTTTAAATATTGACTTAAGCAAAGCTATATCTTCATCAAGGTTACCTTCTGTATTTAAATAGTCAATATTTTCAAAATCAAAAACTACAGCTTCTGTCATCCTCTTGCTCCTTTTCTTTTTGTTTATGTTTGAAAAATAGTCTAAATAGGAAAATGAAAATTCTTTAGTAATACGATTAGCAATTTTGGAAGAAGATGTTAATGTTGGGTTTGTTCGACGCTTTAGAACAGGGATTTTCATTGCAAGAGGATTTTCAAGCAAATCGAAAATATTGGAATTGATTCCTTTTGAAGATAGGGGTTTAATTGAATCTTCACCAGCAAGAAAATCTACTAACCCATTTCTAATGGCTTTTAGTCTTTTATTCTTAACGACATAGTCTTGGACTTTTTTAGCATTTTCAAAATCTTTGCGTATATTGTCAAAATTTAGTCTGTCAACATGGTATGTAAAATCTAATTTATCCCCCATTTTGTGTATATAAGTAAATTTAGTTAATAGAAGTTAGAAAGTATAATTTCAACTAAAGAAATTTAGATGGATAAAAGATTAGTAAGAAGATTTGTTAGTCAATTTGGCTAATTTGTCTTGAAGAGAAGACAGTTTGTATTCTTTATAGTAAGACCATTTGTCAGGGCGTGATTTTTTCAAAGTAGATAAATCTTTAATTTGAGTAAGCAAATCATTGATAGTAGAAGGTTCTACTGTGTCAGTGTCTAATAGATTAGACGGACTATTTTTGGTATTAATTTTGGAAATTCTATTTTCTGATTCTCGTTTGGCTAATTTAGAATATGTTCCACATTCTCTGGCAATATATCTTGAAATACCAGGAATATCAGAATAGTCAAAAGGGTTTTTATTGCTTTGGAAATAAATTTTTTCACCTCTTGCTTCATAGGGAAATTGAGTGCCTGTTTCAGTATGAACAAGAGTACCTTTTATTAGTGTTCCATCTTCATAGGTTTCACAATTATTAGTGCAACCAGTTTGACGAGCTACTTTGTTCATTGCTCGTTTAATTTTTAGATACATATTATTTTGGGAAGGGGATTGAGGAATAAAGGAAGAATTGAGTATATTGGAATATCTGCTATTGGTAAAATGTTCAAAAATAGAAGGAGATTTAATTCCCATACTTTGGTTTACAAGGTCAAATGTAGAAGTAAGTGGAAGGTCAATTGTCAGTTTGTCAGCACCATTTTCAAGGGTAAAATAGCGAGCAAATTGAGGTTTCAATTCAAACATTCTATTGGTTATAGTATCTTGAAAAATCAATTTGTTAGAAGTTGAAGAAAGAAAATTGTTGGCTGTTTCCAATTTAACAAAATTGCATCTACTACCTTTTCTAATCTCAAATGGAGATAGATTAATATCATTAATGCGGAGAGATTGATTGGCAATTAAATAACTATTTTGTCTAATATTTTCAAGAATAAACAGATAGGGGTCTGATTGTTTAGTAGATGATTCTTTATAAGTAGGAGTTGAACCAGCAAAAGCAGGGCTAATTGGTTGATTATAATTGAGCATTACATCATTGTAACTAAACTTATCCATGTCTCTAAAATACATTTGCAAAACCATAAAAGGAATGCAAATTTCTTCATTGGTTCGAGATAGAATTAGATAGACTGGAGTAGCATCTTCTGAAACACCAGGCTCAATTTTAACATGTGAAAAAGTAACTATATCACCTTTTCTCAAAGGAACATAATTTACCTTTGGCTTTTTGTCAATTGAAAATGAATATATTGGAGGAACAAAGTCAGTAACAGGGGTAGATGCGCTTATAGCTACTTTGGGCAAGTCAAAGCCACAGATAAATTTTTTGCTGATAGTAAGTTCAGTAATACTATTTACAGCAGGAACATCTTTATAGCCTTCGCAATAATTGTTATATTTGAGGATAGATTTGTATAGGGTAATATCAGTTTCAGAAAGCATATCTTCAAGTTTTTTCTTTTGTGAAGATTTGAAAGAATGGTTAGGCATATATCTATTTGGTTATATTGTTAGTCAATAAATTCGGATTTAATTATTGAAAACAATTCTTTTATTCGATTTGTTGCTTCTTTGGTAGAAGTTTGATTTGAAGATAGAAGAATTAGATTGGACAATAGAAACATTTCTACTTCTTTAATCAAATCAAAATAGTAATTAAAGTCAAGAACTAAATGTTGATTTTCTTTCAAAGCAATTATATAGTGAGTTAGAGCACTTGAAAAGGTTTTCATTAGCTCATAAATTTTGGCTTCTGTAAATTGATAGTCAGGATAAGAAGTAGCTTTTATTATAGAACTAAGTTCCCTAAAATAGGGCTTGTTTTTGTTCCATTCTTTCCAATTTATTAACGCTTCTCTAACTTTTGGCTTCCTAAATTGAACCCTATTTGAAACCAGTGAATGAATTTTGGACAAGTGAGGATTTGGGTCAATGTGAAGTTTGGGTCTATAGACTATGCCTTTATTTTTGTCAAGTCTATCATAGAAGGCTCTTTTAATTTGTTTGTAATATTGGGATTCTTCTAATGAAGAGAAAGGAGTTTCTAAATATTCTAGGTATAGATTGTGAAAAAATTCAAGAAAAAATTCTAAATCAGACTGAGAAAAATTATCTAAATTGGATATTATCTCATAAATTCTAGCAGACTCTGGGAATAGAACAAGTTTGCTAATTTTTGCATAGTTTTCTAATATTTTGGATTGGATATCAGTCATAATATTTGCTGGTTTTAAAGAATTTGTTGCTGGTTTCAACTATCAAATCTTTAACATTGCCATTTACTTTAGCAAATTGTTCAGCTTTTTTTAGCTTTATCGCTTCAAACATGGTAATTTTTTCATCTTTATAATAGAAAGGTTTGTCAGGAAAGCAATCTACAAGGTCATAGTCTACTAAGGATCTATTTTTAATTGCTTTTACAGTATCTTTCAATTCTTTTAGTGAATCTTTAAGATAGGAATAGTTTTCTCTAATTACATTGCCAATGGTAAAGTATTCGTCGTCTGTATTGTTAGGTTCATTAGGTTTGGTAGGTATATCACTGAATAATTGCTGTAAAGATAGGCCAGGGATTTTGATATAGTTGTTGAATAGATATTTGATAATATACTTTTTATCAATTTCATCTGGAAATTTGTCATGGAAGAATGAATATATTCTATCAGCAAGTTCAAGAACTGCAAGAATTAGATTGTTACGTTCAATGTCAGTTATATTGTTTATTGCAACAACATTAATAGTCAAATCTTGCTCATTAAGTTTGATTCCTAAATTGGCAAAATGAATAACTAAAAGGTTATAAAGACCTGAAACAACACAAGATTGGGCAAGGGAAACTCTACGAGACCATCTAATGTCTTGTTGCATTAGATTGCTAAATTGACCATTGTCATCAGGAATGCCTAATGACATACGATAAATTCGCTCATTTCTATCAACATCTGCTAAAGAGTTAACATCAACTTCACCACCAACATTTTGTATTTCAGCTTTGCCTTTGCCACCTTTGGTAGCCATAAATACATCATTGGCAAAAATACCATAATTAAATCTTGAACTAAATTCGCTCAAATTGGCAGGGTTACGAATATCTTGTCTATACCAAGATTTTTTATATTCAGCAATTTGTCTAATTTCACTTCTTACATCAGCAGATGGACCAACTTCAATATAGTGAATTCGAGTCATAGGCGTTCTTAGCACACGAGCCATATCAACAATATCAGTTGATAGTCTATATCTTAGAGATGCATGACGAGAACCATTCAATATTCCACATCCATATTTGGAAGTTCTATCAAAAGTATCAGAATAGCCTTTCAAATCATCTGGAAAATTTTTAATTAGTCTAAAATTATCACCAAAGCGTTCTCGAATATCATCTCTAAGATTGGCACCAATAATTCTAAAATGTATCATTTCCCATGGTTCAATCCATGTATTCATTTCAAGGTTAACAAAACCTACAAGAGTACCATTGCGTTCATAGCGAATTATTTTATAAGGTTTTAAATTTTCGACAAGTGATAGAACACCTTCACCTGGAGCGGCAATTACACCATTAAAATAGTCACCATATTGAACAGTATTAAGTAGCATTGTATAAAATTTACTGCTAATGTTCAGACGGTCAAACAATTCTTGAGCTTTTTTAACAAGTTCAGGGTCTCTGCCTGTAATCCAGACTGTTTTACCAACTACATAGTCTTTTTGACTACCGTCTTCAGCTATCATGAATAATGTTTTGGCAGACAGGTCTTCAGTTAGCATTGATTCGAAATCTTTATAGGCAGCACTGCGAGTATTGTCAACAGATAGTAATTGAGTAAAGAAGAGCCAAACTCTATTAATACTGTCAATATACTCATCTCTTTCATAGTTCATAAATGAAGGACGAATGCCTTCAGGAATAAATAGATTGCTTTTAATTGAAGAAGGTCTTGGAAATTTGCTTTTAAGGATGGTTCTAATAGTATCTTTGTCAGTAAATTTAGCGTTATTTTCGAGAACCATAGGTAATAGCGTTCTAAGTTAGGGTTCAAAATCAACTTTATAACTATCAGCTATATCTTCAAACTTACGAGGATTAATAAGACTGTTAACAAATTCTATTTCGTCAGTAGTAGACGTAATAGAATTGTCTTTAATATTGGCTGAATGAATTGGAGGTAGGTAAGAGGAAGTGTCTATAATGGATTGTATATTTTCAATTATGCTATAGTTAACTCCACAAATTGCATCAGCCAAATCTTTGGAATTTACACCTAAAGGACTATGGTCTATTTTTTTGGGGTTTTCAACAAGACCTAATAGTTCACGTTTCAATAGTTCATTGTTGGGATATTCAATTCTACCTGAATAGATGGAAGTTCTTAAGGAATAGTATGGATATTTGGTTGCATCGACAGATAAGATTTTAGTTTTAAAACCTGCTAATTTTAGGGGTTGTAATAGAGCAACACTTTGGTAAGAATCGGAAGTTATAAGTTGGATATTAAATTCGATAAGAACATTTTTAATAAAGTCTACTATTTTATAGAAAGGTATTTGTTGGGATGGTTTGGCTCTAATACCGACTACAAAATCTATGAATACACCAGGTTCGATAGTTTCAACAGGATTATTGGACAAGTCAAGGTCTTTTACTTTGAACAGTTTATTAACATGACCCATAGCAAATCCAAATCGGTCACCACCATCTGCTACAGCAGCATCTAAATGAATAAAACGAGGAAAATTTCTATTGGCTTTAGTAAAATAGTCTTTGTTAGCATATTTGGTAAGGGTATCGGAACTATCATAAAAGTCTAAAACAATTTCATCTCTCAAAAAGAGAGATGGATAATCTTTGGCGGCTTTGAGCACGGCAGTTTTGTTTTTAAGGAAAATGCCAGATGGTATATAGGAAACACCTAATTTTTCTTTTATTGCGGTATAAATATCAGCTTCAAAAGCATCATATAAATTTAGAGGAACATCATCAAAAACATAGGGTAAAAGTTCAGGGTCAACTACTTCATCTTTGGCAAGGATTCGAGGTGGATAAACTTCATTGCCAACAAATACTCTAAAAGTTTCTTTGCTAAAAAGATTTGTAGGTATACCTGCTATGGAAGATTTTACTCTATAAACTGGAGCTTCAATTAAATATGTAGTAGGTTTTAGACCACGACTTATTCTATTTGCATTTTGTTGTTTAGCTTCTTCAATGCGAACTTCAAGAAAATCAGATTTTTCATTTTTGGAAGAAACAAGAATTGCATGACCCCACACTTCAGAACTACCAGGTTTTAGGAATCTTGATTCAAGACGAGATATTTGAGAACGATATATTCTCGCCATTTGAGATTTTTCTCTATCTGACGGATTGGTACCAAAATTGGCTTCATCTAATACAAATGAGAAAATGTCTCTACCAATACCATGTTGAACTCTACTACCAGCATCTACACTAATGCCATTGGGAAATTTAATATAGTCGGACCTCTCTGAAAAAGAACATCTTTCTTGGAAAAAAGGACTGACTCTAATCAAATCATAGAAAGGTCTAAGAACAACATCGTAAGCATTGTCAAGGTTCAAGTTGAATAATAGAAATACTATATCTTTAATGTTTAGCAATCCGAAATATCTACGAGGATTTTTCATACAAAGTAGACGACACAAATCATAGGCAATAATTATAAGAGCAGCAACGGTTTTGCCCATACCAATACCACCCGTAATTTGTATTTCAATATAGCTATTGCCAGGCTTGAAAATGTTATAGAAGTGCTCTTCATAGAAGTCAAAAAGACCTATTGGAGCTTTAGGATCTTGTTCTAATGGACGTAATACTTTGCCTAAGTAATATTGAGAATAAATAAAATCATGAATTGATGGGGGTTCAATATCAAAATCAATTTGGAGTAAATCTTTGTAGGTTTTGGATTCACCAAAAATGGATAACTCCTCAAGCATAAGTTCAAGTTGAGCTTTTTCTTGAGGAGTTAGAGTATTATATATGGATTTAAGATAGTTTATCTGGTCTATTTGGGTTTGTAAATTATTGAATATATCATTCATGATTTAGACAATTCATTAAATTTATCTAAGTCAAATGGTTTCAATTTGAATAATTTACAAAGACCAACATAGATTGAATAGCGTCTCAATTCCATTTGTTTTTGATAATTGGCAGCATTTTGATTGGCAAATATTGTATATTGTACTTCTATATTGGCAGAATCTTCAATTCCAACATCAGTCATACCTATAAGACCAGATGGAAATGGCAATTCTTGATAGGCTTCACTAAGAGTAATGTAAATAGTACCATTTTTATTGTCGGAAATAAGTATATAGTTGGATGCCTTCTGGTCAAGATAGTATCTATGGTGAGTTCTAATAAAATTTAGAAGATTGTCTAATACAATCTGGTCTTGTATTGTGTTGGTTTGTTTCTTGGAAGAATTGAGTTCTTTAGCCATGTTATTTCAATTATTGGTTAATTGATTAGCAATTAGGTAGAAATAAAAACTTTATTAGTCGATTTGAAACTATTGATTTTGTTATAAATATGGTCAATTTGGTAAGTAGGCAATTTTACATAAATTTTATGCATTTTAATTGATGAATACATATTTTCAATTTCTTTGTCAGAAACTAATGCAAATTTGGGTTTTGATGCATCATAAAACCAAAGTTCAAATTGAGGGCTAAATTCTATAATTAGCTTGTCAAGTTCAGAGTCTATATAAAGATTAATGTCAGTAATTAGACATTTTTGATTGAAAAATTTAGCAATAGCCAGTTTTTCAATTTTGGATTTGTGTTTTAACAGTCTTTCTAAAAAATAGCTTTTGGGTAGGTAAGAAGGGTTAATAACCCAGCTATATACTTCAAAAGCAGTTATTGAAGGAAATCCCCTAAAACCAAATTGTTTGGTATAGGAATAGCTTTTATACTTTTTGTCAATAAGTGGGAGTATGTTAATACATACTATATTGCCTTTAACTAAATCTTCTATCGTTCTGTCAAATAGAGCAGGACTTACATCATTAAGTAGGGTATTAAAACATTTAAATCTAACTAATGAAGGAATTAGATTTAAACTGATAGACATAATAGATTTTAATATAGTTTGGTTTCAATAATTTGGATATCGCTGTCTTGAGATAATGAAAGAGGAGTATCACAAACATTTTTGCATCTTTGGCAAACAATAAATTCAAGTATGTTGGTTTTAATGTTAAAATAGAGAGTTACATTGTCTGATAAGCATCTAGCACAACGAGCTTCTTTTTCTTGGGAAAAGTAAGTTCCAGTAGTCATACCGATGCATCGATGCTTGCGATACTCTGGATAGGGTATATACATATGAAATATTGGTTAACAGTTTATTGCTTAAATTGAGAATTAGAATTGTTGATTTTGAAAGTAGTCAAATGGTCAAACAAACCTATTAGCCATGTTAGTAGAAAAATGATTCCACTTATAGTAATTATAATGGCAGATAGTCTACTTGAAGTAGAGTAGAATTTAAATATCATAAATAGGTAAACTGCTAAATTTGAGCCTATAAAACCAGCAATAAAATCAAGCCATGAAAACCCATCACCTTTATATTGGACAATACCATCTTTAATTTCATAAAGAAAATTGGCTAAAGTGGAAATGAGTAAACAAATAAGAGCAATATTTAGATTAACAGTAGTAAAAAATAGAGCAGATATGTCAATCAAAATACAGGTAATTAAATAGTCACGAAAGAAATGAGCCAATTTATCGGACCTATAATCATTAGGTTTTAGAGGATTAGCTAAATCAGTAGAAAATAGGTTGTCTTGTCTGATAGGAATAAATTTTACTGATTTGCCAAGTATAGTCATAGCGTTGTTAGTTTGGAGTTGTTGGTTTAGAGTTAATTGTAAGATTAGTAACAAAATGATTAGTATTGGATAAGTTAATATGGCTCCTAATTTAGGCTAAATGTTTGTGGAATACCAGCAAGGTCTTTTTCTTTGTTTAGAAAGTAGTCAGCTAAACTGTTAAAGCGATAGGCATCTTGCATATTAACTGCAGGATTGTGTGAAACTTCAGCAGTTGTAAAATTCCATACATCATAGAAATTAACACCAGAGTCTACCATAGAGTTAAAGCGTTTACTATATCTGGTTTTATATTCAATAAATTTGTCAGAAGCAACTACTGGAAATTTTTTAATAAATGCAGAAGAAAGGGTTTTGGAAGAATCATATTTGGTAAATACTCTATAAATGGAATCAAGTTCATTGACTGAACAATTGACATATTGAAGATTTTCAATATCTTGCTTCAATTCTGCTTCAAAAATACCATATCGTTTTTCAGATTCAATAATATTTTTTAGGTCAAAAAGGTAATAAGGATCATTTTTAATTTTGGAATGTTTGCTACGAATTGTAGAAATAGCACCATTGCTACAAAGAATACGATAGCAATATGTAGAAAGCGTTGGCGCTTGAAACATACCATAGTCAATAGTTATGCCATAATAGAATTCATCATTGTTTGTAAGTTTAAAATTGCGTTTAAGGTTAATTGTAAAAATATAGCGAGTAGGATCTACTAAAGACCTTGGATTGCAAGCAAGCAATTCTAAATCATTGTCAGTGGCAAGTTTGTCTATAAATTTGTAAAATTCTGGAGGAGTGTGAATGTGAGTGCATTCTTCTGAAACATTGAAGATTGTATTTTCAGCATGATTGATAGCAAGATAGACCAGTTTATTACGTTTTGTGCCCTTTAGTTCAGCAACCAATTTGGACCAAGTTTCATTTTCGGAATAGAAAAGGTCAGGATTGTATTTGTTGTGAATATTAAGTATTTTGCAAAATTGTTTGTCTGCTTTGTTAACAAGAGTTAGATTAACACCATCAAGACTTAGAACAAAAGGATCTTCTACCTTTAGTTCGCTAATTGGAACTTGAACTAAAGAAATTTTGGAGGAGGTTTCAATCAAAGAATCAATATCTTGCTTCAAGTGTTCAAGTCTAAAATTGGCTATTTTGTCATTATATGTGATTGTTGCAGTAGACATAGTTTATATAGGTTTAATAGTTTAGATAAAATTATAATTTGATTGTTGTATAGTTTTCAATCTATTAAACGGTTAGAAAAGCTCAATTTGAGTTATTTTCTAAAATTGTTTTAACAGCGGATATGATGGTAATAAGTTTATCTCTGCTATCTTTGGGAATTGATTTTAGACTGTTAATTTTGTCAGATGCTGAATCTAATTCATCTAGAAGGGATGAGTTTTGAATAAAAGATGAAGAATTTAAATATTGTAAAAACTGAATGGAAGTATTAACACTTATTTCTATAGACTTTATCAAATAGGACAATTGACCTATATCAACTATTCGATTTAATATTTCTGGAGAATATAGACGAGATTCGAGAATTTGTAAAGCATTGATTTTTCTAATCAAACTGGTAATATGAAATGAACCAACAATAGAGAGTGTATTAGTTACTTTGCGACTAAGATTTTTTTGTATCTTTTTTAGGTCTTCTATATCTGTCGTTTCAATATCTTCTTTGCTCTCACTTAGGAGAGCCATCATAGTATGAAGAGCTTTAGACTCTGGACATGTAGAAACATGTTGTGTTTGTTGATTGGACGCTGGACTAACTACTTGAACAGTTATTTGTCTCGATTCGGATTGGTTATTAGTCATATAATAAATAGAGTTTTACATAAGATAAATGAAACAATAGTCTAGGTTCAATTTGGGATTGTGGATAATTTTATAAACAAAAATTTTTGTATAATTTTTTAGCAAATTTGAATAGGATGGAATAGTAAAGGGAATAGAATAAAAATCATCAATAGTATAAGAAGCAATATATTGATTCTTTTGTTGAACAGAAAATTTAAGATTATAAATTCTAATTACTTCAAGAGCAAAATGATTTTGTAAAAAAGCTATTCGGGCGTTTGTATCATCAATACAATCTTTATATTCAATTGGGTAAGATTTGACAATGTTTAATTCATCTTGGGTAAGATAGAGCATGGTAATTTCAAATAGTTAAAAAGAATTCAAATCATTAGATGGCTAAATTATTAAAGATTGTCTAAATCTTTAGAAAAATTGGAATTAACATAGGGTTTCTTTTGCCAAGCTAAAGAGCGATTTAGTTTGCGCAAATTTTTATTCAAATCAAAAGCAGGTTCAAACTTAAATACAAATTTGGGTTTGCCTTGTTCAACAGTTTTGGTATTTATATTGTAGTAATTTTTACCTCTTTTTAGCTCAAAAGCAAATGTACCAACAGAAGGAAGTGACAGAAATTTGCCTTCATTCAATTCTTTGTTAATACAAAGACTAAAAATAGTAATTAATTTTCTAATATCACTTTCCTTCAATACTATTTGAAGATTTTTCTGTATTTCAAGTTTAAGATTTAGCTCAAAATTATTTAGCATGGCTTATTCAATCTGAAGAATTGGAATTAGAATTGGAAAGACTATCAATGCACTCTTTAATTTCATAAACAACTTTTTTAATCAAATTCAAATTGTCATATACTTCTTTGTTTAGGAATCTGACAGATTTAATAATTTCATCAATTGTCAAATCATCTGCGCTGGATTCTATTTTTGCGCTCAATTTGTCTGTTAGAACAGCTGAAAAATTGGCTAAGTTTTCTACATTGGCAATGTGAAGCTCAAGAATTACGAGAGCATATACACCTTTGCGAATTGCTCTATTTCTAAGAATTTCAGCTTGTAATTTTAAGTAAGTATCAATATTTTCATCGTTTATTTCTGAAATGGATTTGATTATAACATCATCAACACTAATTTTTACCATGTTAGTAATTGTCTATTTGGGATATAATAGCTTATCATAATAGGATATTAGCTCCAAAACATATTGAGGAGATATGTTAAGTTGCTGGCAAATATCGTTAATCTTTTCAGGATTAGATTTAATTTTCAAATATAGATTAATTCTAAAGGCTATATCTTGTAACTCACCTAATTTGGGAAAAGTGATGGTATTGCCAGAGAGTAGAGTAATAAGTTGAATTAGTTTATTGCCAAAAATAGAATATAGTTCGGGAAAAATGGTTCTCATACCATCTGGAGTAAATTCAATTTCTTTTAGGAAAAGATAATTGAATTTATTGGAAGTAAGGTCTTCTTGAAGTTGAATCTTTTCATTTAATAGCATATAATTCAATCTGATAAAGAAGTTAAAATTATTTTTGACTATAGTCAATTGATCAATCGTTAGGTCAAATTTCATGCAAATAAACTCGTTACCTCCACTATAAACTTCAGGATAAAAGAAATAATCGAGAAGGTAGAAATATACATCTGGAAGGTTACTTTGGCTAAATCTTGAATAGCAAAAATTATAGAAGTTTTCTTTGTCAAGAAATTGGCATAGAATTTCAATTTCATTGGTAGATTCAGTAGGATCATGATAAAACTCAAATCTATTGTTGCTATCTGAGCTAATATCATCAATGTATAATAGTTTCTTTTTAGAGTTAATTGCATCAATTATAATTCCATAGAATAGCTTATTTAGGTATGACAAATACTCAGATAGTGAATTGAAATATAAGTTTTTATCACGAGCTATTTTAACTAAGAATGTATATAAACAATCGGAAATAAAATCATCTAAGGAATAATTTTTAAGAAAACTAAATTTGGAGAAATAGATTTTTCTGCAAAGAAATGTGATAGTAGAGTAGCTTAGTATTATGTAATTGTCAAAATCTTTGCCCCACCAATACCAATCTATATAGGCATCATACCATTGGTTCCATATACTCTTTTGTTCTGGATTTTTGTCTATATCATCAATAGAATTGGAAATTTTAAAGTCAGGTAAAGAATTGTTTTCATCATCACCTAAAATATCTTCATAAAAAGGAGGATTCATGAATCTTAATAAATTTAGAGCAAATAGCCAATATACTTATGCAAATTTTGAAGGACTGGAAGAATGTGAGCACATACTGAACCTTTCAAATTGGGATTGTTCCTAATAGGAAATCGAAGTTCTTTTTTAGTGCCGTAGTTATTTATATAAGCCAAATATTTAAAACCACCATAAAGAAAATCAGGACAATTGCAATGAACTTTGACTTTCAATTTGGCTACTTTTTTAGACGTCAATTTTTTAGAATTGGATAGACGGGTAATAAAGAATTTTGGATCAATTTTGACAGTTACAAGATATTTTCTATTGGGTATTGTTCTACTCTTGACTTTAAAGTAAAGTGTTTTGGAAGATTTGACTACTTTATTCAAATTAGGATTGGCTTTGGCTCTATAAGTTCTATGGAAGTTATTCTGCTTTAGAATTTGGTCTATAGAAACATATTCGTATAAGGATTTATAGTTTGAAAGTTGTGAATATAAGAAACTAATTTTCATTTTAATATTGAGTAAGTTAATCTAAGTCATCACGTAAAGCTACAAAAGAAGCAAATCTTAGCTTATCACTGTCTAAAGAACCATTGTTGGAAAAGAATTTAATAGTTGCCGTGCGACCTATTAACTTGGACTGTTGATATAGTTGACCCAATTTGAACCTATCAAGGCTACTCATTTTGGAAACACTTGATATTACTCCATTATCACCTTTTACCTTGATAGATTCAAGAGCTATGGAACCATTTAGCCCTTTAGAATTTAACTGCTTAACATATTCTTTGTTAGGATTGCAAACTGTAGCACCGACTATTTCAAATTCAGCAGTTTCTTCTGGCTTCAATTTTAGCCATGTAAAATCTCTTACAAAATTGTAGTAGGATGATAGTTCTTTCAAAACTATACCTTCACCACCATTGTCAATAATCATTTCATAAAAATCCTCAATTTCTTCAATTGAAGAAGGTCTAATTGATTTAATCAATTGAACATTTTTAAAGCTACTGTCTATAATTTGAGATAGTTTCGATTTTCTTTCTGCAAGAGTGTATAGTTTCAATTGATTAATCCACTCAGGCAAAGTCATATTATCAAAAACATAGAAAACTAATTTGTTAGACAAATTAGAAGAAGTTTTGGAAGATTTGGTAATAGACAAAGATGTATTCAAGTCTTTGTAAAATAGTTCACCGTCAAGAACTATATCACCAAAGCATTGGGGAATTTGATATAAATCTTTTAGAACATAGTCTAAATTATAGAGCGGTTTGCCGTTTCTTGAAAGAGCAGACCAAACATTATTTTGTCTAAAGAAAATACCTCTGATACCATCAATTTTTTCTTCAACAATATATTTTTTAGGATCAATAAATTTGATATTTTTGATTGGTTCAGCAAGTTGGAGACTAAAATAGCCTAAGGGGTTATCGAAGGCTTGTTGTATTGTAGAGTAGCCTACACCATTTGGAGCATCTCTATTGATAATTCTAACTAACCATTTGCCATAAAAATTGCCAAAAGGTTTAATCGCTTCGAGTAACTGAAATCTAGCACTATTGCCAGTTAGCTGTCGAGCTATGCAATTTTCTATCGTTTGAACAAGCAATTCTAAATGATCATTAGTAGGTTCATGGTCAATTGAGGAGAGATTGTCAACTTTGGAAAGATGGACTCCAAGAGTTATGTATGGATCCATCATAACTTTAGAAAAATAGATGGCAGTTTCGCTTTTTACAGATTTAAGAAGAGCAAGTTTGTCATTGCGACCATTGACTTTTTCTGCTGAATCAAGAGCTTCGATAAATTTTTTCAAATCTGTTATGTTTAGCATATGAATTGTC
>Ga0308398_1000747_pt1 | contig 19441 bp, 19 predicted proteins | sample Hotspr20SampleT9_FD_202360 | JGI IMG/M metagenome (GOLD analysis project Ga0308398, IMG submission 202360) | Hot spring phototrophic mat microbial communities from Mushroom Spring, Yellowstone National Park, Wyoming, United States - 20051001_T9 ...
TTTTCAGTTTCTTTGTCTTTGTATAAATAAAAATTGCCGCCGTTCTCGTATGTAGCTGCACCGTCGATAGTTATCCTAACATTTTTACCACTTCCTATGTCCATTTTATTAGCCGAGAATGTGAATCCTTCGCTATCGTTGATAGATATAGAAGCAGGGATATTGATTGTATACTCGGGCGAATAAGTGTACGATATCGTTGTATTTGCAGATGTCTGGTTTGCAAAAGCATCCATTGGCGACATACTGCAAACCAGTATGGCTGCAAGCAGAAAAGAGAATATTCTTTTTATCATGGCTTAACCTCAAATTTAAAAATAGTTTTGGCACCGTTCAATTCTTTGATTTCTTTCATGCCATAGCATGAATAACTCAAGATGGCGCCTTCGTACATTCCTGGCTTTAGCTCTTGGGAGATTTCAATAGAGGTAAGAACTTGTCCGGGCTCAAGCAAACCTGACTCATAAAGCTGTGTCCCATCTGGGAGCATAATTTTAATTCTCATATAACAATTATTTTGTTTTGGGTTACCGAGCTCGACCTTCTGTACCTTTTGATCTGCTTTCATAACTATATGTTCATATCCCGGGATTGCAATCATACCAGATGCACCGCTGCTATTCGATGATATATTGACATCAGAGAGTGCCGACACAGAGTCATCAGGCTTGAAAATGCTCGCATTATTTAAATTGTAACCGATTGCTGCGGCTACAAACAAAGCAAAAGCTACACCGAATGACACAGTTATTTTTTTATATTTCTGTTTTTGATGAGTTACCACTCTTTTCAGCCAGCTTGTCTATAAAAATACTACAACAGATCCAGATTATTAAGGCAAACTGGGTGGGTGTTTTTCTTTTTTCCACCTTCGTATTGTTGAATCATCTGCTGGGCATGAATCCGAACGGCCGGACAGAATATCTTTTATAAGCCTTGCTTCATAATGCTTTTTAGGAGCCATAAAGTCCGGAAGCTCAAGATGCAGCTTTCCGCAGCCTGGGCACTTTAGCCGGCGCAACCGGTACCAGCAGATCTGTCCGGAACTATCAACGACATGGCGAGCTCTTGTATCATATCCGGAGAGCAGCTGGCCACAATCAGGGCAAAATGGAGCATCTTTATTTCGGATCTTATAAACCTTGCGGGTCTCATCATATTCCACGGTGTAATTAATAGCAATGATCAGGATAACCACCTCCTCATCCGCTGAACGTCATTAAATACGCCAACGTATTTGGAGCTGGTCCTGAATGTTACCCACCTGGTATGCCTTAACCATGGGAGCTGATTGCATTAACATGAATTCAAACTAAAGCAAGGGGAGAAAACCATGGAATATGGAACGATACTCGCAACCAGAGGTGTAGCTGATGAGATGAAGCAAAACCCGATATTTGCTCAAGAAGTCATTGCAGCCTTTAACCGGTACCAGAAAAATGACTGGGGAGACCTTTGCCAAGAGGATAAAGATCTGAATGATCTGGCAGCCAAGACAGGCGAACGAATACTGGCTGCATATGAGACCAGCAAGGGAAAGATCTGGATTATTACCGAATGGGATAGATCTGCGAAACAATCCTCTTCCCAAGTGAATATTAGCGGCCATAGCCCTTCCATATCAGACAATAAAACAACGACAATAAAGCTACACCAGAAACACAAAGAGAGCCTCCAGAACTTTATCCCGGTATAGGCTCTCTTTTTTATATTAAAACGGAATGGCATAAACATTGCCACTGGGTTATATTTTAAGCGGAACCTTAAGGGTTAGATACCGCTCTCATTTCATTTTAAGGCAGATTAGGAAAAGGGATATTCAATAATCTCATAATTTCCTTTTCAGACTCCAAAACGCGTTCAGCAATAAAGTCCATAAAAGGTTGATCATCTTCATGAGCCCGTTCCAGTAAGCTAATATACTCATGTCGTAAGACCGGTGGAATTATGGCCAACATATAACCATCTTGAATAAGCGCTGTATTCATAAGCAACCGGGCAACTCTCCCGTTTCCATCTATGAAAGGGTGAATAAATACAAACCGTTTATGCAGCTGGGCGGCAAATTGAACCGGATGGTATTTATCACGCTCGGAGCATGCCCACTGGAACAGCTTTTTCATTTCCTCTTCTATCCGTTCTACTGGGCATACTTCATATTTTGAGCCGGTTATAAAGACCGGGCGATCGCGGTATTTTCCCGCTTCCTCGGCATCAATACCTGTATAGAACATTCGGTGCATTGTAAGGGCGTCTTCTTCGGTTATTTGATAACTATTAAGCAATGTAAACATGAAATCATAAGCCTTTGCATGCCCCAGGGCTTCGAAGGTATCTCGAAGAGGCTTTCCTCCGACAGTCAATCCATCTTCCAGGAGGATCTTTGTTTCACTTAAAGTGAGAGTATTTCCTTCAAGAGCATTGCTGGACCATGTAAGGCCTATGCGGTAGTAGTTTTTAATTTCATGAAGCAAATGACCTTCAAAGGGACGCTTTTCATCAATGGCCAGCTTGAAGCGGTCGATTTTTTCATATAAAGTCATTGATTATCACCGTCCTCTGTAAAGACTCTCCGTGTGGTAATAATGCCGCTTGTTACTTCTCTGCCATTTTCATCAATACACCAGGGACAATTTATGCTTTCTCGTTCTTTCCCACCAGGATATCCTGCGTTTGATATGGTTACAGAAAAGCGTTTACCACAGGCTATGCACTTGTATATACAATCATTGAACAATTTGATAACCCCCTTTTTTAGTATGTGACTTTCTCACCAGTTGGCAGTATAAAAGAGCCCTCGTATTTACATCCGGCAGCTTCGGCTATTTTTTTCAACTCATCGACAGTGAAACTTTCCCGCTTCATTTTCTGGCTGAAAGCTTGCGGACTTTTCCCGGATATCCTTCCAAGTTCGGAGACGCTTATTCCAAGCTTTACACATAGGATTTTCAGCTGTTCAGACACTGACATACAACCACTCCTTTCGATATTCTCATTATAAACGAATTTATTTAATAAATCAACTATAATATTTCTCTTTTATTGAGAATCGTTAAATTAGTCATTGACACCATAAACGATATAGTTTATATTATAAACAGAAATAATTAAAGGGAGTGATTACATGAGTACAAATGAATTAGTAAGCAAAGTTAGAGAGCTTAAAGAACTTCAGGCAATGGCGGAAGAGCTTCAAGCAGAGATTAATAGCATTCAGGATGCGATTAAAGCTGAGATGAGCGCCAGAGGGGTTGATGAAATGGTTATTGATGTTTTCAAGATCCGTTGGAAGGTCGTAAAAAGCAGCCGCTTTGATACAGCAGCATTTAAGGCGACACACGCCGAGCTATATAAGCAATACATGAAGGAAACGGAAACCCGCCGCTTCACGGTGGCATAAGAAAAGCCCCTTACATCAGCGCCCGACTAAAAGCTTTGATGTAAAGAGCTTCGCACAGACCAACCGGAGCGGTCTTGTACTAAGATTATACCAGACCCGCTCCAATAGTTCAATTTATAACTAACATAAAGCCAGCACCGGAAGCCTACAGGCAAAAGAAAACTGGATCAGTAAGGCAACCCAACCACAAACGGCACCTTAACAGGGTGCCATGCCCGCAAGCCTGCCGCCTCCACGCGGCGCGGGTGGATAACCAACCAGGAGCAGGCACAAGCATACCTTAAGAGAACGGTTTAACCACATAAATTGATTTAGGAGGGAAAAGACATGGCCAAAATAGTAAGCTTGCAATCAGCTATTACAGAGCAGCCAAAGGTAAGGTACATAATCACGATTGACGAGGACGAAATACCGGTCCATGTAGCACGAGAACTAAAGCCTGGAGTAATCACAATCATGATCACTGCCAGGACACCGGAGGAAGCCGAGACAATGAGAAAAGAAGCTGCAGCTATCGCAAAGCAGCAACATAAGGACATAACACAAGCGAAAGGTCACAGAAGAAAAGTAAATGCCATATGATACCGGCGCCTATTGGAAACCTAACAAAATCAAGGACTTTCACAAAGCACCAGATTAGCCTCATGCAAGTATGAGAAAAGCACAGTACAAGCCGGGCCTATTACCTTTAACCTATTACCTATTACCTTTTACCTATCACCGACTAATGCCGGATCAGGGAGGAGGTAATGCGATTAACTAAGAAGGGAGGAATAAACAGATGATGAACAAATCAAAGATCGGGTGGTGCGATTTCACTTGGAACCCGATCACCGGTTGCCGGCATGGATGTCCATACTGCTACGCAGCGAAACAGGCAAAGCGCTTCTCCGGAGATGTGAGGATTAATAAAGGATCCAGCCAGCTCCGGAAGGATGAAAACGGCCTTTATATCCTGGACAAGCCGTTTAAAAACCAGGTAGGCAAGGTTATACCGGACCCGGTGGGATTTGAACCGATAATGCATAAATACCGCCTGGCCATGCCGGCGCAAAAGAAGAAGCCAGCGAATATTTCTGTTTGCAGCTTGGGGGATCTGTTCGGACCCTGGATACCGGATAGCTGGATCGAGGAAGTATTCAGGACCTGTGATGCAGCACTATGGCACAATTACCTTTTCATGACGAGGTACCCGCAAAGATATGAACAGATGAGCTCCATAGGACTACTCCCCCGCTCCAGGAACTTCTGGTACGGGACGACCGTCACCAGGAACGCCGACCTTGATCAGATAGTATTCCTCCCCAGGAGGCAGCATAACCAATTCATCAATATAGAGCCGCTCCTGGAGGAGATAGATATAAGCGACATAGACTTCATGGACTGGATCATCATCGGAGCCGAGACCGGAAACAGGCGGGACAAGGTAAAGCCGAAGCGGGAATGGATAGAGACAATCATCACTGCAGCCAGAGCTGCCGAAATACCGGTCTTTATGAATAGCAGCAGAGAGATGGAGGAAGTCTGGGGCAGGGATTTAATAAAGGAATTCCCTGTAGGACTGATACGGCCGGAGGATAATCCAGTCCCACACTGTAAGAAGTGTGAGCACTGCAAAATAACCCCGGAAGGGAAGCGAGGGAGCCGGCACGACTGCATGAAGGTAGGCAAACACGTACCAGGAAGGCATGCAAGGACCAGCCCGCCCTGGTGTCCGCTCCGGAGCGAATAATAAATGAGGAGGAATGAAGGATGAAAAAGAACATTTATCAATTGGCCGCATTTTTACAAGATGAGAACAATACCGGAACCATATCAGCTGCAGATCTGCAGGAAGACATCGAACTGCTCAAAGAGGAAATCATATCGACGTTGGCAGACAGAATAGGCAAAGCTGCAGCGGAGGATTTGGTAAGTAACCTTACAACTTCTGTGTATGATCAGGGCTACATCGATGGAATCAGAGCAGGCGCGCAGCTGATAAGATTAATTATCGGAGACACCGACACCATCAAAATAACGGCTTAATATTTGAAAAGGAGGCTAACAAGATGAGCAAAGCATGTATAACACCAGTTTTTCAAAGGCAGATGGAGCAAATGCGCAATATAAAGAACCTCATTTTTGATAATGATGCCATGGGAGAGCTCCCACCATTAACCAGGTTATTATTTGCAGGCCTCTGGACCATGGTTGATGATAAGGGACGCATGGAGGACAATCCCAGGAAGATTAAGAAGGTTATAATGGGATATGACGACGTGAGCGCCGGCCAGGTTGATGAAATGCTGCAGAGCCTACACGATAAACGCTTTATCGCGCGATACAGCGTAAATGGAAGCAATTACATTCAGGTAAATAACTTTAGCAAATACAGGAATCTGCAGCTTTATAGAAGATGCAGTCAAATACCAGCGCCAGAGTTTCAATAGGTATTTTAATCAGATTTATGGTGTAGTATAATAGCAAAATACAGGGCACTTAATGAGCACCGGAAAGGCACAGTAAAAACACGATGAAAGCACAGTGCCAATACGGTGCAAAGTGCTTATTTTCAGGAAAGAGGAGGTAACGAAGATCATGGACAGACAAGCCGTTTATATATACAAGCTTCCGGATGAGGAAAGCTTCACCGGCATAGCTCTGGATGTACACATGCACAAAGGGAACCTCCGCTATTTTGATACCAATAGAGGCCATGAGATCCCGGGGAAGATTACAGAGGAGACCGAGAAGGGATTTGCTTTCATATCTGAAGGATACATGCCGGGAGAATGGCAGTTCAAGGTATTAACAATCGAAGAGTTCAAGCGCAAATATTACAAGCTGGTCGAAGGCGGGCAGACGCTGGCGGCCAAGCTAAAAACTACAGAGGACCTCCACCAATGGTACCGGAGGGAGTTCATAAATTAAACTGTATTTAAGCATAAACCGTGGTAGCAAAATGGCAGCAAAAAAATTTATAAACTATAAAAATGGCAATAATTTTGATAATATGAATAATAGAAATAGCAGAAAACAATAGGAATAACGACGAATAAAACTTTAACAATCGAGTGGGAATAGTAAACAAAATCCCCCTAAACCTTACCTGCTTGGTTAAAAGAAATGGCAGAAGCTCAAGGAGTGAATTACTCAAAAATATTTCAAACTGCTCTAATGGATTACCTTGGTATTAATCAATCTCCAATGAATAACCACAAATAGGATAAAGGCTGGAATAGAGGGATTGACTGAGATACTTCACAAAAATTCTGCATTGGGACTCTGCCCCAATGCAGATGTTGCCATAGAATCGCCTTTTTATCAAAAACTAATTAAAAAATTCATTGTATAGAGCCTTAACAGCTTTATCGCAATCGTCTTCTTTTACTCCAAACATCATGCTTACTTCTGAAGCCCCTTGGTTTATAAGGATAATATTAATGCCTGCTTTTGCAAGAGCTGTACAAGCTCTGGAAGCTATGCCTACTGTTCTCATCATTCCTTCTCCTACAATCATCACCATAGCTAATCCATGCTCAACAGAGATATCATCAACGCATAATTCAGACTGGATTCTTTGTATTATCCTGTTTTCTTTTTCCGGTGAAAAATTGCTTTCTTTAACTATTACAGACATGTTGTCAATTCCGGAAGGGATATGTTCATATGGAACTTTTTCGTCTTCAAGAATGCTAAGAACTTTTCTGCCAAAACCAATCTCTCTGTTCATAAGATATTTTGACATATTTATGCTTAAAAAACCTTTATCACCTGCTATACCTATCACAGGCATTGAAGTTTTAGGACGTGTCTTGCAGATTGTGGTGCCAGGCGCAGAAGGATTATTTGTGTTTTTGATTCTAACCGGGATACCTTTGTAGTAAACAGGCACTAAAGCTTCTTCGTGGTATACGCTGAAGCCTGCATATGACAGTTCCCTCATTTCACTATAGGTCATTTCGGTTATTGGCATAGGATTCGGTATCAAATTTGGGTTAACGGAATACACATTGTCCACGTCGGTAAAGTTTTCGTATAAATCAGCACCAACGGCTGCAGCAAGTATTGAACCGGTTATATCTGATCCTCCTCTTGGAAGCGTAACCACATCACCATTTAGGGAATATCCGAAGAACCCCGGGAAAATAACAATCTCCTTGCAATCTTTCAATTTTGCAAGATTTTCATATGATTGAGGCAATACCTGAGCATTTCCAAAATCGTCGCTTAATAGCAACCCTGCCTCTTTAGGATCAACATATATGGCGCTTTGACCTATCTTGCTAAGATATTGCGCAACCAGCTTTGCACAATTGTCTTCACCTGCAGCTTTCAGACAGTCCATAAATTTGTCTTTGTTTGTTCTGTCTTTATTAATGCGTTCAGACAAATCTTTTCTTATATCGATAACAATATCTGAGCCAAGTCCAAGTTCTTTTGCAATTTCTTCAAATCTTGAAACAACTGCCTCAAGTTCACTTTTGCATTCGCCTTTTTGCAGCATTGCATTAGCACATGCTATCAGCAAATCAGTAACCTTGATGTCGTCTTTATATCTTTTTCCGGGAGCTGAAACGACGATTATGCGTCTTTCAGTGTCGGAAAGAACAATTGCACACACTTTTTTTATTTGCTCTGCATTTGCAAGAGATGTACCACCAAATTTGCAAACTTTCATATATTAAAGCCCCCATTCATTATGAACCTTTCTGATAAATTTTATATTTATATATGTTCATTTGTCAATGATTTTATAAAAAATTATTGTTAAAAATTATGAAAGATTCCACTTGGAAAATTGCAAAAAAACATATGTTTGCTTTATTTAAATTTTGATGATATAATGTTTACTGCATGCAAAAATATTAAAAACACTTGTATCAAAAAGAGATTATTAATGCATGTGAAAGCAGGTGAAATAATGAGCGAATTCAAGATACTTTCAAACTATAAGCTTTGCGGCGACCAGCCTCAAGCAGTAGAACAGCTGGTTAACGGCATATATAAAAACTACAAGCATCAGACTTTGCTAGGCGTGACAGGTTCAGGCAAAACTTTTACAATGGCCAATGTTATTGAACGTACTCAAAAACCTACACTTGTCATAGCTCACAATAAGACTCTGGCAGCACAGCTATGCGCTGAGTTTAAAGAGTTTTTCCCAAATAATGTTGTAGAATATTTCGTGAGTTATTATGATTATTATCAGCCTGAGGCTTATATACCTGCCACAGATACTTATATTGAGAAAGATTCTTCTATGAATGAAGAGATCGACAAATTAAGACATTCAGCTACCGCAGCTCTTTTTGAAAGGCGAGATGTTATTATTGTAGCAAGTGTTTCATGCATATATGGATTAGGCGATCCTGAGGATTATATGGAGCTTATGATATCTCTGAGGGAAGGAATGATCAGGGATAGAGATGAAGTAATCAGGAAGCTCATAGATATACAGTTCGAAAGAAATGACATTGATTTTAAAAGAGGAAGATTCAGAGTAAGAGGGGATGTTCTTGAAATTTTTCCTGCACAGTCTTCCGAGAAGGTTATAAGGGTTGAGTTTTTTGGTGATGAAATAGAGAGAATATTGGAAGTTGATTATATAACGGGACAGATAATGGGCCGAAGAAATCATGTCGCAATTTTTCCTGCTTCTCATTACGCCACTACAAGAGCTAAAATGGAAAAAGCTTTGTTGTCTATTGAACAGGAGCTTGAAGAAAGGCTTAAAGAACTCAGATCTCAAGGCAAACTAATTGAAGCTCACAGGCTGGAGCAAAGAACACGTTATGATCTGGAGATGATGAGAGAGATTGGGTTCTGCCAGGGAATAGAAAATTATTCAAGACATATAAGCGGCAGAAAACCAGGAAGTGCGCCATACACATTAATGGATTATTTTCCTGATGACTATTTGCTGATTATAGATGAGTCACATGTTACCATTCCACAGATAAGAGGCATGTACAATGGCGACAGAGCCAGAAAAGAAGCTCTGGTTGAATACGGATTCAGACTTCCGTCGGCCTATGATAACAGACCCCTCAAATTTGAAGAATTTGAAGAAAGAATAAATCAAGCAATATATGTAAGTGCAACACCAGGGCCATATGAAAGACAGCACTCAATAAATATTGTAGAGCAAATCATACGCCCAACAGGGCTTGTAGACCCTGAGATAATTGTAAAGCCGGTTGAAGGACAGATTGATGATTTGATCGGTGAGATAAACAATGTTGTAAGCAGAGGACAAAGAGTGCTTGTTACAACGCTTACAAAGAGAATGGCAGAAGATCTTACTGATTATTTGAAAGAGATGGATATAAAGGTCAAGTATCTGCATTCGGACATTGATACTATTGAAAGAATGGAGATAATCAGGGATCTTAGGCTGGGGGTATTTGATGTGCTGGTAGGTATAAATCTTTTGAGAGAAGGGCTTGATTTGCCTGAAGTATCACTGGTGGCTATTTTGGATGCTGATAAAGAAGGATTTTTAAGGTCTGAGACATCACTTATACAGACCATTGGTCGAGCTGCAAGAAATATTGACGGAAGAGTTATTATGTATGCTGATGCTATTACAGAATCTATGCAAAAAGCTATTAGTGAAACAAACAGAAGAAGAAAAATCCAGACGGAATATAATATAAAAAATGGAATTATTCCCAAAACTGTTGATAAAGCTGTAAGACCTATTATAGAAGCAACCCGTGCTGCCTGCGATGAATTGGCTTTAGATTCTGTTGTTCTCGAAAAAGAAGCAGCTTACGCAGAAAACAATGTGGAACAGCTTATAGCAGAACTTGAAAAAGAGATGAAAGAAGCCGCTAAATTATTGCAGTTTGAGAAAGCAGCAAAAATAAGGGATAAGATAGTTGAAATAAAAAAAATGTCAGGTTTATGATAAAATTGCTATGATTTACTAAGATAAAGAGAGGAAAGGATATTCAGCACATATGGTAAGAAGCAACATTTATATTAAAGGTGCCAGAGAACATAATTTAAAAAACATAGACGTTGAGATACCAAGAGACAAGTTGGTTGTAATTACAGGGTTAAGTGGTTCAGGCAAGTCTTCTCTTGCTTTTGACACTATATATGCGGAAGGGCAACGAAGATATGTTGAATCGTTATCGGCTTATGCAAGGCAGTTTTTAGGTCAGATGGAAAAACCTGATGTTGATTATATCGAGGGTCTTTCTCCTGCCATTTCCATAGATCAGAAGACGACCAGCAAAAATCCAAGATCTACTGTAGGAACGGTTACAGAAATATACGATTATCTAAGGCTGCTCTATGCGCGCATAGGAATACCACATTGCCCTAAATGCGGGAAACGCATTGCACAGCAGACTGTAGACCAAATGGTGGACAGCATTTTTGCATTGGGGGAAGGTACAAAAGTCCAAATCCTTGCGCCTGTGGTGAGAGGAAGAAAAGGTGAATATGTGAAGCTTATTGACGATATTAAAAAAGCAGGTTTTATAAGAGCAAGGATAGACGGAGTTATTGTAGATTTATCAGAACAAGAAGCAGCGATGGACAAAAACAAAAAACATAATATTGAAATTGTTGTAGATAGAATTATAATAAAAAACGATGTGCGAGCAAGATTGACAGATTCAATAGAGACTGCGCTGAATCTGAGCGGAGGTCTCTTGCTTGTTGATATTCAAAATCATGATGCGATTTTGTTCAGTCAAAACTATGCCTGCCCTGAATGCGGAATCAGCATGGAAGAACTTACGCCACGTATGTTCTCTTTCAACAATCCATTTGGAGCATGTCCTGTATGCAGTGGGTTGGGTACACTTCTCAAAATGGATCCAGATCTTGTCATACCCGACAGGACAAAATCACTTGCAGAAGGTGCTATAGCTGTTTTGGGCTGGAATCCTGAAAATGAAGACAGCTATGCAAGAATGTATCTTGAGGCTTTGGCAAAGCATTACAGTTTCAGCCTTGATACACCTGTGGAAAAACTGCCTCAAAGAATAATAGATATTATACTGTATGGTACAAAAGGTGAGAAAATTAAGATACACTATGATAAAGAATATGGAAAGGGGAGTTTTACTTCCGCTTTTGAAGGTGTCATAAGCAGCATGGAGAGAAGATATAAAGAGACTCAGTCCGACGCAATGAAACAGTATTATGAAGAATTTATGAGCTCAAATCCTTGTCCTGAATGCAACGGCGCCAGGCTTAAAAAGGAAAGTTTATCAGTAAAGATAAACAACAAAAACATATATGAGGCAGCATCTATGCCAGTTAATCAGTCTTTGGAGTTTTTTTCCAATCTGCAATTAACAGACAGGGAAAAGCTGATAGCTCATCAGATCTTAAAGGAAATAAACGCAAGGCTTGGCTTCCTGGTTGACGTGGGCCTGGATTATCTTTCTCTTTCAAGGTCTGCAGGAACATTGTCGGGAGGGGAATCCCAGAGAATAAGACTTGCCACACAGATAGGATCCGGCCTTATGGGTGTTCTATATATACTTGATGAGCCGAGTATCGGTCTTCATCAAAGAGATAATGAAAGATTGCTTAAAACGCTCAAAAGGTTGAGAGATCTGGGAAATACCCTTATTGTTGTTGAACATGATGAAGACACTATGTATGCTGCCGACCATATTATTGATATGGGCCCGGGTGCAGGAGCTCACGGTGGAGAAATTGTGGCAGAAGGCACGGTTGAAGATATTAAAATGAATGAACGATCAATAACAGGTATGTATTTAAGTGGAAGAAAAAGTATTCCTGTGCCTGAAAATAGAAGACAGCCAAATGGGAAATGGGTTGAAATAATAGGCGCGCGTGAAAATAATTTGAAGAATATAGATGTTAAAATACCTTTAGGTGTTTTGACTTGTATTACAGGAGTATCGGGTTCAGGTAAAAGTTCTCTTATTAATGAAATATTATATAAAGGGCTGGCTTTTCAACTGAATGGCTCAAAGAAAAGGCCGGGAGATCACGACAGGATAATCGGAACGGAATTTCTGGACAAGGTTATAGATATTGATCAATCGCCTATAGGAAGGACTCCACGATCAAATCCGGCAACTTATACCGGCGTTTTTGACCACATTAGAGAATTATTTTCAGCAACGTCGGAAGCGAAAATGAAAGGCTATAAAAGCGGAAGATTCAGTTTTAATGTAAAAGGAGGAAGATGCGAAGCGTGCAGCGGTGACGGTATTATCAAAATTGAGATGCACTTTCTTCCTGATATATACGTACCATGTGAAGTTTGCAAAGGCAAGAGGTATAACAGGGAAACACTGGAAGTAAAATATAAAGGCAAGAGTATAGCAGATGTGCTTGATATGACTGTGGAGGATGCGCTTGAGTTTTTTAAAAACATACCGCGCATACAAAAAAAGCTGCAGACTCTTTATGACGTTGGCCTTGGATATATAAAATTAGGCCAGTCTTCTACTACTTTATCAGGCGGAGAAGCACAAAGAGTCAAGCTTGCAACCGAGCTTTCCAAACGAAGTACCGGCAAGACATTATATATACTTGATGAGCCAACAACAGGTCTTCATATTGCCGATGTGCACAGACTTGTTGACATATTGCACAGGCTGGTGGATGCAGGCAATACTGTCGTTGTTATTGAGCATAACCTGGATGTAATAAAAACCGCTGATTATATAATTGATATGGGACCTGAAGGAGGAGACAAGGGAGGAACAATAGTGGCAGCAGGCACCCCCGAACAAATTGCAGGTTGTCTGCAATCCTACACGGGAAAATTCCTGGCTGGAATCCTAAAAATGTAACCACACGCCCCAAAAATGAATATATTATATTACGGCTTGAATAAAGCTAAATATTCATCCAGGGAGGTGTGGTTATGGGCAAGTTTGGAGGACTTGGCAATATTTTCAGCGGTGATTGCTCAATACTTTTCTTTATTTTGGTTTTCTTGCTTCTTTTTACAGGAGGATATGACGGCCGCAGCGAAGAAGTACAATAATGCGTTCTCTCTGCAACATACCGGTACGAGATGTGCCGGTATTTTTATTTTGCAGACAAATTGCAAGTTTTGTGGTAAAATTAAATTAACTCGTTGTGCTAGCTTGTTTGTTTGCTCGAACTAAAGCTTCAAGTACAAGGGCGTATAAATTCAGCTCGGGGCAAATCAAACTCGCAAAATTATTGCTGAAATTAATATTATGAAATAATTTTGCTCAAACAGTGATTTGCCTTTGCCTCGCTCAGATTAACACGCCCTATGTACTTTACGCTGATGTTCTTCGCAAAAATACAAGCTAGCACAACAGATTAAATTAATTCAAAAAACTCTAAAGCGAGACTGCAGCGCGAAGAGTTTTTCAGCGAAAACCGATTACACACAATATATGCAGTACAGAATGGGGATGATACTTATGATTATGTGTTCTGCATGCAAGCAAAATGTTGCTGTTGTTTTTTTTACTAAAATAGTTCAAGGCAATGCGACACGGGAAGGTTTGTGCCTTAGCTGTGCAAGACAATATAAAATTCCCGGGGTGAGTGAATTTATAGAACAGTCAGGTATGACAGATGAAGACATTGAAAATGTAAGCAGGCAAATGACTGTATTCCTGCAGGGTATAACAGAAGATGGAATGATGGGTGCAGATAATGCAGATCCTCAAAATAATATAATGAATTCTTTTATGCAGCTTTTAAATGGGGGGTTGCCGGTAATTGAAAATAAAGGTTCGACAGAATCATTTCAAAATTATTCAAAAAATAATGAAAATGACTCTTCCAGGACAAAGGTTAACGACAAAAAAGCAGAGAAGAAAAGAAAATATCTTGATCAATATGGCTTGAATCTTACAGCTCTGGCGAAGGAAAATAAGCTTGATGAGGTTGTGGGAAGAGATCGTGAGCTTGAAAGGGTAATACAGATTTTAAACAGGCGAACAAAAAACAATCCTGTTTTAATTGGTGAGCCTGGTGTTGGTAAAACTGCCATAGCAGAGGCTTTGGCGATTAGAATAGCTCAAAAAAATGTACCACCAAAGTTAATGGATAGAGAAATTTATTTGCTGGATTTAGCTTCTGCAGTTGCGGGAACTCAATTCAGGGGACAGTTTGAGGCAAGGCTCAAAGGATTGATTGAAGAAATAAAAACGCTTGGCAATATTATTTTAGTTATTGATGAAATACACAATATTGTTTCGGCCGGTGAAGCTGAAGGAGCCATGAATGCTGCAAATATCCTCAAACCTGCACTGGCCAGAGGTGAAATTCATGTAATAGGAGCGACTACTCTTAATGAGTACAGAAAGTATATCGAAAAAGATTCCGCACTTGAAAGAAGGCTTCAGCCTGTGCTTGTAGATGAACCTACTATTCAGGAAACTGTCGAAATAGTAAAAGGCATTAAAAAATATTATGAGCAGCATCACAATGTAAAAATACCTGATGACGTTATCAGGACTGCGGTTGTCCTTTCGGAGAGATATATAACCGACAGATTTCTGCCTGATAAAGCTATTGATGTTATTGATGAAGCTGCTTCCAGAGCCAATCTAAATAATAAATGCCTTATGGAACTGGAAGTATTAAAACAGGAGCTTGCCAGCATACAGCAGCAAAAAGAACAGTGCATTTCAGCTGATTCTATAGAAGATTATCAAAGAGCAGCTGACTTGAAGGTAGCTGAGTGCAAATTAAAAGAAAAAATTAAAAATCTTGAAAATAGTTGCAGAGAAGTTGTGCTAACTTGTTCAGATGTTGCAGCAGTTATTGAAGGATGGACTAAAATACCTGTAGGAAGGATATCTGAAAGTGAATCGGAAAGGCTTGTTAATCTTGAAAAAAGGCTTCACAATAGACTTATCGGTCAGGATAAAGCTGTAGAACTGGTGTCAAAGGCAATAAGAAGAAATCGTTCAGGTTTTAAAAAAAGAAGAAAACCTGCATCTTTTATATTTGTAGGACCCACCGGCGTAGGTAAAACCGAATTAGTAAGAGCTTTGGCAGTAGAACTTTTTGGGTCGGAAGAAGCAATGATTAGATTAGATATGTCAGAATATATGGAAAAGCATACTGTATCAAAATTAATTGGCTCTCCACCGGGATATGTAGGTTATGACGAAGCCGGCCAATTGACTGAAAAAGTAAGAAGAAAGCCATACTGCGTTATTTTGTTTGATGAAATCGAGAAAGCACATCACGATGTATTCAACATTCTGCTTCAAATTATGGAAGATGGCAGACTTACTGATAGCCACGGCAGAGTTGTAAACTTTGAAAATGTCATAATTATAATGACCTCAAACGCAGGTACTGCGTTTAAATCTACGTCTGTTGGGTTTGCAGACGCGGTTGATTCAAATTATGAAGCCCGCATTAAGGATGCTTTGAAGGAAGTTTTCAGACCTGAGTTTTTAAACAGGGTTGATGAAATAGTTGTATTTAATCCTTTAGATAAAAATGAACTCCGGCAAATTGCGAAACTTATGCTGGACGAAGTTAAAAATGAGGCAAAAGATAATGGCATTGATATTTATTTTGAAGATGCCGTAGCAGAGTATGTTATATCAAAAGGGTATGACCCTAAATATGGTGCAAGACCTTTAAGAAGAGTAATACAAAGAGATATCGAAGATGTGCTTGCTGAAATGTATCTTAAAGGCGAGATTAAAGACGGGGATGCGGTATCTGTTGCATTGGACAATCAGCAAAATCAAATAGTTTTTTTAACTTGAAAACCTAAAGTAATTACCTTTCCCGGCTGAATTTGTGGTTTTAAAAAAGACTTTGGGTTTGTGCTTATTATTCTGTTTACAATAAAACAATTATTGCTCATGGGTGAGACTTCCAATGTTTCACCCATATATTCTATTTGCAAGTAGTTGCTTTCTGATATGTTATTTTGTTCCAAAAAGTATTTTTGCTCTGAAAAGATATACTCGTTAGGAATAATTGAATAAATAATCATCATTGCTCCTCCTTCTTTTTTTCTATAAGAGAATATAATTTTTTCAGCGCAGAAGACAAACCGCCAACTTCATCTATTATTCCATGTTGAACGGCTTCCTCTCCAAAAAGTACTGTCCCAACATCGTTTGCCAGTTCTCCTGTTTTTAGCATAAGCTTTTTGAATTTTTCTTTGCTGATTTTCGAATTGCTTGTAACAAATTGAACAACTCTATCCTGCATTCTGTCAAAATACTGATATGTTTGAGGTACTCCTATGACCAAACCGCTTAACCTTAAAGGATGAATTGTCATTGTTGCAGAAGGAGCGATAAAAGAATAATCAGCAGCAACAGCCATAGGAACTCCAATGCTGTGACCACCTCCAAGAACAATGGAAACACTTGGTTTTGACATGCTTGCTATCATTTCTGCTATTGCAAGTCCTGCTTCTACATCTCCTCCTACAGTATTAAGTATCACCAATAGCCCCTCAATCTGTTCATCTTCTTCTATAGCAACAAGTTGAGGTATTACATGCTCATATTTGGTTGTTTTATTCTGAGGAGGAAGGATTATATGTCCTTCTACTTGACCTATGATTGTAAGGCAATGGATGCTGCCTTTTTTATTTGATATAGTAGTATTTCCAAATTCTTTTACATTTTCCTCAACGTTTTCCGTATCTGTATTATTATTTTGCACATTGCATCTTCTCATTATATTAAACCTGCCTTTTGTTATTTTGTCATATTTATTATTAGTATTAAAAGTGGTTTTTATATGCTGTTTGTGAAGGGTGCATTTTCTGTATATGACCCGTATTATAGAAAGAACATTTGCGAAGAGGCTTTAAGACTCGTAGCAATCAGTTCTTGGAATAATATGGTTCATACAGAAAAAATGCACCCGTTTGTGAATCATATATTTACAAAATAAATCCATTATGTTAGAATACAATAGTGTTAAAACCGTTTGCGTGGTTTTTGGAATCTCCGCCCGATTACCCCGCTTGCGGCGATTAAATAGTTTAGGAGGATTTTTACATGCTAAAGGAAACAAAGAATAAAATTATTGAACAGTATAAGCGTCATGATGGAGACACAGGTTCTCCCGAAGTGCAGATTGCGCTTTTGACAGAGCGTATTAATCATTTGAATGAGCATCTTAAGATTCACAAAAAAGATCACCATTCAAGAAGAGGACTTCTTAAAATGGTTGGTCAGAGGAGAGGTTTGTTGAATTACCTTCAAAACAAGGATATTGAGAGATACCGCCGAATTGTTGAAGAGCTTAATCTCAGAAAATGATTACACAAAATTGAATTTCATTTTATTAAAAATGAGCGGAGTTGCCGCTCATTTTTAATAAATACTGGTTTTTCTGCAGAAACTGAGTAATTCATCTGAAAACTTAGTAATATATTTTTTTAAATAATTGAAATAATATATTACATAAAAATATTAAATTATTAAAATAAAAAATGCCGATTAAAGTCATAGACAGTAGAAAGTAGACTGTGTGGTAAACTGCTTTTTACCACAGAGCCTACGTGCTACAGTCTATGACGCGTGCAAATCATAGGAGGTAAATATGAAACAAATTTTTGAAATGGAATTGGCAGGCAGGAAATTGATTATTGAGACTGGGCAGCTTGCTCAGCTTGCCAATGGTTCAGCTTTGGTAAGATATGGTGATACGGTAATTCTTTCTACGGCAACTGCTTCACCAACACCCAGAGAAGGGATAGATTTTTTCCCTCTTAGCGTTGACTATGAAGAAAGGCTATATGCTGTAGGCAAAATACCTGGAGGATTTATCAAAAGGGAAGGTAAGCCTTCAGAAAAAGCCATCCTTACATCAAGGGTAATTGACAGGCCCATTCGTCCTCTTTTTCCAAAAGATTTAAGAAATGACGTCTCAGTAGTAAACACGGTTTTATCAGTAGACCAGGATAACTCTCCGGAGGTTGCTGCCATGATTGGCACTTCTGCAGCATTATGCATCTCAGACATACCATTTAATGGGCCTATAGGAGCTGTCGTGTTAGGTCTTGTTGATGGAGAAGTTGTTATTAATCCTAATTCAGAACAAAGAGAAAAAAGCAAAATGTATGTTACACTGGCAGGAACAAAGGATAAAATAACTATGATAGAAGCCGGCGCTGACCAGATTCCTGAAAATATCATGATGGATGCTATTAAGAAAGGGCATCAGGAAATTAAAAAAATAGTAGAATTTATTGAGTCTATTGTTGCACAGATAGGCAAACCGAAATTTGAATATGTTTCTTATGAGGTTCCTGAAGAAATTTTTGCTTCTGTTAAAGAGTTCGCTTATGAAAGAATGAGACAGGCGGTATTGGCTACAGACAAACAGGTAAGGGAAGATGCCGTAGCTGCATTGACTCAGGAAGTTCAGGAGCATTTCAAAGAAATCTATCCTGATATGGAAACAGTTCTTAATGATGCAATATATAAGCTGGAGAAAAAGGTTGTAAGAGAGTATATACTCAAGGAAGGGAAACGTGTAGATGGAAGAAGGCTTGATGAGATCAGGCAAATGCATGCCGAAGTTGGCATATTGCCTAGAACTCATGGTTCCGGGTTGTTTCAGAGAGGCCAGACTCAGGTTCTTACAACTGTTACACTTGGAGCAATGGGAGAAGTCCAGCTTTTGGATGGAGTGGATCTTGTTGAAGAAAAAAGATATATGCATCATTATAATTTCCCAGGTTACAGCGTAGGTGAGGCAAAACCTTCAAGAGGTCCCGGGCGCAGAGAAATAGGGCATGGTGCGCTTGCGGAAAGAGCTCTTGAACCTGTTATTCCAAGCGAAGAAGAGTTTCCGTATGCATTAAGACTTGTATCTGAGGTGTTGATGTCCAATGGCTCAACTTCACAGGGCAGTGTCTGCGGAAGCACACTTGCATTAATGGACGCAGGCGTGCCAATCAAAGCTCCTGTTGCAGGCATATCCGCAGGTCTGGTTACGGATGAAGAAAACCCTGATAATTTTGTAGTATTTATGGATATACAGGGGATTGAAGACTTCTTTGGAGACATGGATTTTAAAGTCGCAGGCACAAAAGAAGGAATAACCGCAATTCAGATGGACATAAAA
>Ga0308398_1000755_pt1 | contig 19298 bp, 16 predicted proteins | sample Hotspr20SampleT9_FD_202360 | JGI IMG/M metagenome (GOLD analysis project Ga0308398, IMG submission 202360) | Hot spring phototrophic mat microbial communities from Mushroom Spring, Yellowstone National Park, Wyoming, United States - 20051001_T9 ...
GAAAGCTGCATGCGTTTTCCATGCTGCCTGAACTTGAGAAAATAGACTCTATGATAGCTTTTGCAGGTATTGAAATTAACAAGCTTATACTTAAAGGTCAGAAGCCATCAGACCAGGCAGTTAAAGAACTGGACGAGAAAATCAGACAACTTAAAGAAAAAAAATATCATTTGCTGGATTCTGCCGGACTTCCACAAAATTATCTCGATATCCGGTATAGATGCAGCATGTGCAAAGATACAGGTTTTATTGACTATGCATATAAACCTGCAGAAAGATGCTCATGCTACAAGCAGCTATATATTTCTTTACTATACGAGTCATCCAACCTTAAACTGGCTAAATTTGAGAATTTTTCTAATTTTGATGATACTTTTTATCCGGATATAATCGATGAAAAAAAATATGGCATAAAAAAATCCCCTAGAAGCCATATTATGGGCATTAAGGAAAAATGCATCAAATTCATTGAAAATTTTGAATCTCCTGAAGAAAAAAATTTATATTTCTGTGGTCCCACAGGTGTGGGTAAAACATTTATGGCAAACTGCATCGCCAATGAATTGATAGAAAGATGCCATACCGTATTGTATCTTTCTGCGCCACAGCTCTTTGATCTTATTGCAGCACACAAGGTCAATATTTTCAAATTTGAGGACTATGATGAAGCTCCTTACAAAAATCTTTTTGATGTTGAACTATTAATCATCGATGACCTGGGTACAGAATCGCAAAGTGCTTCAAGATACAGCGAACTGCTTAATATATTAAACACAAGGCAGGTAAACAATTTTACCCGCCCGTGCAAAACAATTGTTTCTACAAATATAAGCCCTGAAAATCTTTTCAAAGACTACACAGAAAGAGTCGAATCAAGGATTATAGGGACTTTTGCTCTATATAAATTTGCAGGTGAAGACATCCGCAAACTCAAAAAATTGCGTAATGCTGCCAAAGCTTCTTCAAATGATACCTCTACATTGTGAGAACACCGTTGGGAGCATGTATTATCATTAATATATCTTCCTCTTCACCTGTCAAAGCATTAATATATATCAGGAAATCTCTGTCATTGAGTTTTCCTTTGAACTCATAACAGAATATTTCACTATTGTAGTTGGTAGGGATATAAACAAGTCCTTCGCTTTCCACTTTAACTCTGGGGTTTATCTTTTTCCTGGCCTCTTCCGCAGATATTCCAGGTGCAGGTATATTTCTTTCAATATGTGCATTAAGATATCCCTTTGCTTCAAATCCTATTATTTCTCCATTATCCAGAGCTATCTTTACTTTGATAAGATCCGGATACATAGTTACTCCATTTTGACTGTAAGCATAGTTTATTGTCGCTATATTTCCCTCAGCCATATAATAAGTATCCTTCATATTCTTGAACCCTTTTTGATCCAAAAATTTTTTCCCTATTTCTCTTGCTTTGTCCATCTTTATAACTTGTGCCGGCACATACCTGTTGTAAAGCATCCAATAAGGATGTCCACCCATTTGGCTGATATCTATAAATGCTCCTGAACTTTCTTTATTCTGCTTTGAATCAACAGCACTTCCTCTGTCGCTCTTTAATGCTATTCTAAAACTATATGTTTTGATTTTACCGGCTTCATTATTGCCTACATGTTCAATACTTATCAGCCTGTCCTTGCCAATAAAATCTTCAGCAATCTTTTTTGCTTCCTCCACGCTCACCTTCTTATCGCCAAGTCCCCTGGGTTTGGCAGAAACCATATGGTCTGAATATGGCCCGTCATATATAAGTGTGGGATACTGCTGGAATGTTTTATCAATATTCTCAAACTGCTCAAGAGTTGCTTTGGCAGACTGTTTGCTGAACAATTTAGTTCCTTTGTCTGCAATCATTCCCCACTTGATTCTTCCTGATGTTAATTGGTCCTGCAGTACCGCAAGGTTTTTTCTCAATGACACCGCATATCCATGAAGTTTCTGGATTGCCTCATACTGATTTTCATCAAGCGTTTTCCCTTTCATATTTTGAGTATTCATCGCATATGCAAAATCACCTAATTGAATAAGGAATTTTGATGTTTTTGCAAGCACAGGCTGTGAAACCGGCAGCTGTCCAAGATTTGTCTGTGCCAGATTTGCCTGTCTCCATGCTTCCTGCAATGTTGCAGATGTTCTTACGGGGGAAGAAGATATAAGAGATTTGGCAAGGAGCACTTCTACATTATCCACGTATCCTACCATATCGAGAAAAGCTCTATTGTATTGGTTATCAAGTTCCTGTCTGAATTCCATGCTTCTCTTATAATTGTAGAATCCCCATATGCTTATTGCACCTATTACAACAAGCACTATGCTGTACATATGCCTGTCTGAAAGCCTTTGTTTAAAATCAAGCAGTTTTTGTCTGATCTTGCTCATATCATTCACCTTCCATTTTAATAATTTCTTTAAAAAATTAATCTGTTGTGCCAGCTTGAATTTTTGCGGAGAACATCAGCGTAAAGTACATATAAAACTCGAGTTTCCGCTGAAAAACTTTTCATATTCCAAAGTAGTGCTTCCCTATTTTCTTTACTATCTTTCTGCTCCATATCCACTTGCTGGTTGCTGTAGCCGGATTCCAGTAATATATGCATCCGTTCGTCGGGTCCCATCCATTTAAAGCATCGTTGGCTGCTTTTACTACTGTAGATTTAGGATCTATAGGGACGTTTATCTGACCATCGGCCACAGCTGTAAATGCTCTCGGCTGATAAACCACACCGGCAATTGTTTTGGGGAAATTTTCATGCCTTACACGATTTAATATAACTGCTCCTACAGCTACCTGGCCTTCATATGGCTCGCCACGTGCTTCTCCGTTGATGGCTCTGGCAAGAAGCTGCACATTGCTTATACCCTGTTGAGAGTATACTTTGCCTGGTCCGGCAATATCCGTCATGCCGATGGATAATAATGTCTCATAGCCTGCTATGCCTGTCGGTTTTATACCATAATCAATCTGAAATTCTCTTACTGCAATAAACGTTGAAAAATCATAACGTCCATCAACCCTGCCGTCAAAATAACCCCAATTTTTTAAATTTTGCTGCAAGGTTATTACACTTTCACCCGAACTGCCCGGCAGCAGAGCAGGCATGGGAGTTGTAAATTGGAAGCTTGATAGTACAGGATAAAACAACAGATATATTGCTGCCAATGATAGAACTAATTTTAAAAAAACCGATCTTCTCAAACGTTCATCCTCCTTTATGCAAATTTAATTTATTCGTTGTACTTATAGCAAAATATTCAATGTGACATATATAGTTTTGGTAAAGGAGGATTTTTTATTCCTTGGGAGATATAATTGTTATACGTCGCACTCTTATAGGATTATTGAAGAACACCCTATATTTTTTAAATAATTATACTCGTTCTGTCTGCATGTAAAAATAATAATCTGGTTACTTTCTTCAAATTTTTTTAAAAAGTCAACGCAGTTTTTAAAACGCTCATCGTCAAACTGTGCAAATGGTTCATCAAGCATCAAAGGCAACGATTCTCCGTCTTTAGACAGCAAATTTGACATTGCAAGCCTCAAAGCAAGGTACATCTGTTCTTCCGTGCCTTTGCTAAGCATCTGAAAAGGCCTCACATAACCTTCATCTTCAACAACTTTTGGCATAAAAGTGTCATCTATTTTAAGAGTATTGTATTTTCCTTCCGTGATTTTAGAAAAACACTCTGTCATGTATGCGCTAAGATAAGGTGAAAAATCCCTGTGTATCTCATTGCAAGCCTCATCAAGTACTTCAAGGGCAACATTTAAAGCCTCTTTTGTTTCAAGCAGCAGAGTTTCTGCTTCACGATATTTTTTTATGTCTTCTTCAACTTCTTGCAAAGAAGGGAGTTTTACATATTTATTTTTTAAAACAAATTCTATTTGTTTTAGTTCTTCTTGTTTATTCCTCAAAAGTTCATCTAAATTCTCCAGTTCTGCAAGTTCAACCAGCTCTTTTTCAGTATTATTAATCACTCTTTCCTGGGTATTTATTTCGTTGATGCAATTCTTTATGCTGTTTTTGAGCATCTCCATATGATGTTCAAACGTTTCAAGGTTTGTTATTTCAGCGGAAAGAGCTCCCGAGGCTTTTGAATATACATCTATAAGCCTTGATTTTTGCTCAAGAATTTCTGCAATAATATCTGATTTAGCTTTATCCACGGTTATTTTCCTCTTTATCCACATTAATGCCACGGATATTATTATGGCAGGAATAATTGCATCAAGCAGACCATTTCTAAAAATTATTTCCAGCTTTAATACTCTGAAATATGTTGAAGCGGCTGCAAGTGCAATCCATGCAAACAACCCTGATATCAAACTAATCAATGCATCACTCTTTTTTATATATTTCGCTTTTTGTTTTTCATTGCTGTGACGGCTGTTTAATAAATCTATCTTTTCTTCTATTTCAATAGCTTTATCAAAAAGCTCTGCCATTTCATTCTCCTTTTGCTTAAAATCCTGCAAAGCTTGTTTCTGTTTATCCGTTTGCTTTGCTATTTCTTTTAGTAATCTTGCTCTTTCCACATATTCAATGTGCTGCTTTAATTTTTCATATTCTTGTTCCAATTGCTTTTTTTCAGCAAGCATTTCAAGTATGGCATTTTTCCTCTCTTCGCATTCTTGCAGTGATTTTCTTACTCTGTCCAGAGGTTTTTTACTTGTCTTATCAGTGCCTGCGCAATTCTTAATTGCATTCTCAATTGCTTCTCTTGCCCTGGAGTATGAAACATCATCAAATCCTGTATTAGAGACATTAGCAAGCTTTTCAGACAAAGCAGATGTTGAGTCGGGATAAAACACCATATCTTTTTGTTTTATAAAACACGTCTTTTCAAAAATTTCTTCAGTTATTCCCGTTTGCTGAAGCATAACATTGATGTTTCTATCTCTTTCCTGCACAAAATTTCTTGTAATATCGTTCAGATTGCAGTCAAATATCCTGGTTTGGTTCTTTTGAAAATCACGCTCTATTTTGTATCTTTTACCATCATCCAACAAATATTCAATGATACCTCCAAAACTGTCCTTATCCCACGGAAGATATTTATAATATGGATTGAAAATCACATCTCTTTTTTGGCTCTTCTTCATGCCGTACATCATATATTTTATGAACATCATAAGAGTAGACTTGCCTGCTTCGTTCTTTCCAAAAACAACGTTTAGTCCTTTTGAGAAATTTAAACTCGTTTCATAAAGTTTGCCGAATCCTTTTATATAAATCCTTTCTATAACCATGGCATGCACCTCTCTATATGATCAAGACTAACTCTTCCTTCATCTATTGCTTTAATTCCATATAAAAGAGCATTTTTTAAGATACTGCATTCTCTTTGATTATTGGCGCTTTGTATGCGATTAAGCATTTTTGAAACAAAAGCACCCTTTAGACCAGGCTGAGTGCTTATTTGCTGAAAATATCCCAATGAATTGGTATTATCGATAATCTGTACAAACAAGAAATCTTTGGACAGCCTTTCAGCAATATATCTCGCATCAGGCATATAAGCATTTAATATAGCTCCGGCAATTTCAACTCTTAAAAGGCTTTGGCTTTGTGAAGCAAACAGTCCCGACGACCAATTCTTTATCAAATCAATAACATCTTCATCACAAGAACAGTTTCCTACATCTACCGAGAATGCAAAATGTTCACACTGGGATGTTCTTACAAAAACTGTCTGTATCCTGGAGTTATTTTTGTCATCCTTGGTTATTCTTCCTACAATCACTCCATGTTCTCCTGGCTCATCAAATCCAAGAGACTCAGGGCTTCCCGGATTAAATATATTTTTATGGCTGCCCTGCTCCATAATTAAATTATGAAAGTGCCCAAAAGCAACATAATCAAACTCAAATTTGTCAACCCATTCTAGCGGGATGACATTATATCTTTCAGATGCTATCGCAAGGTCAGGTGTGCCATGAACCATAAAAACATTGATAAAACTTTTATCTATATTTAACGCACTTTCAATGCACGATTTATTAACAATATCATATGTATCATAACCCATCCCATATACGGCCAACTGCAATGAATCATCTTTATATGACGTATTTTCGCCCGCAAGGATTACAACATTGTCACTCCAATCAAATGTTCTGTAATAAGAGTCAACAAAATACGGGTCATGGTTCCCGGGGACAATGAATACTTTTACCGGAGAAAGTTTCCTAAAATTGTTATTAATAAAGGCTATGTTTTCTTTTGAAGCAATACCATGTTCGAATAAGTCTCCTGCAGCAAATACTGCATCAACTCTCTGCTCAAGTGCAAGGTTTGTTATTTTTTCCAGGGTCTTTTCAATATGCAGCCTTCTTGTTAATGAAATGTCGGTTCCGGAAGTGTTTAATAAATATGAAAAAGGCATGCCTAAATGCAAATCTGCAAAATGAATAAACTTAACAGATTTCATATTGACCTCCAATTGACCTCCCAAAGTTTGTTATATCTTACCTTTGTTATTGACAAGTATTGCCGCCTGTGCTGCTGCATAGTCCTTGCAATGTGTAAGGCTTATTTCGATGCAAAATCCTCCCAGGTTTTCGTATTTCTCCATTGCTTTACCATAAAGATTTACAACAGGCTTGCCTGAAAAATCATTTATTATCTCAATGTCTTTAAGCGAAATGCCCTGTGTCAAACCTGTACCCAGTGCTTTCAGCACAGCTTCCTTCGCAGAAAACCTTGCCGCAATGCTTTGCACACCTGAAGATTTCTTTGCATTGCAGTACTCGATTTCCTTTTCTGTAAATACTTTTCTTAAAAAGCTGTTCCCGTGCCTTTCTATTATTTTCTTTACCCTTTCAATTTCTATCAAATCTATACCGGTAAGTATTTGTATTTTGTTTCCTATTGATATATCGGAATGCATGATCTACTCCTTTATCAGTTTGCAAGTCTGTTTTTCCTTTTCCTTTCCTCAAGCACATTATCAAGTGCTGTTGCCTCGTTAACCACTGTTTCCAATTTTTCCAACATGTCTTCGCTTTCAAGGCTTGACACAACCTGATGTTTGAACATATTAACCATACTTTGCATATAATCAAGCTTTGCAGCAACTATTTCAAGTTCTCGTTTTTCTTCTTTTATTGATTCAAGTATTTTAGTATCTAGTTCAATTACTTTCTCTAATTCCTCAACGGTTCTAAAATCCTGGCAAAAGCCCAATTTGCGCGTATTAATGTCTATCCTTGCTGCTATTTCATCTTCTTTGTTTTTTGATACTTGCTTTTTTCTTATACTATAATTTATAAAAAGTTTTAAATATGAAACAACCATGTTAAGCGTTTGTTCAACTATTGTTTCTTTTAGGTAGTTTCTCTGCAAAGTACCTTTTGCTCCATATGTTCTAAAGAAAGACCTCACTATTTCTTCTTTATCTTCTATAACTTTTCTAAGCTGAGCCATCATTTGGCTATCGCTTAACTTTCTTGCCTGAGTTCCAAGTCTTCTGGATATAAGATTGAGATCCTGTATTTTTTTTACTTTTTGCCTGAATTCATATTCTTCTCTGAAATCTTCATTTGACAATGTTTTAATAACCGCACCAATATATCCTGCAAAAGAGATGATATAAATCAATGCTTGTACAACATTTTGTCCTGTGGATGCATATAAGAAACCAAACAATCCCAGACTGTCTGCAAAGGCAAGCGCAACAAACAATGCTGCAGGAATCAGCAAATTCTTTAGTTTTATCGCCGCACTAATCAACATTTTATAATCCATAAAAATCGCACCCCTTCCTTCTATATAAATTTTATCACAATCTACTATTATCAAAATCTACGCGATTTTTGCCATGGCTTAAACTTAAATCGGCTGTGGAGGGTCCCACAGCCAACACAGCATTTTTACAATTGAAGCACTTCAGTTTGCTTTTTTACTTTAGTTAAGATTTTTATTTTCAATCTTCTCTTTTACCTCAAATCCTTCGCTGCCGGAAAGCATGGCTTCTGCCCTGGCTTTTGCTCTCTCCCGGGCTGAATTCACATCAAGCCTTTTTAGCTTAAGTTCTGTATTAGTATCGCTTAAAGACTCAATGGCATTCGCACGTGCGGTTTTTCTATTAACGATTTCTCTTGCTCTCTCCATATTCTCATTTACTTGTCCTACCAAATTATTCTTTGAAGTATATGAAGCATTTACAGAATTTATATTTTCCCTCAAAGCCGCCATTTTAGCCTGAGATTTGAGAGTCTTAAGCTCATTGAGCTTCGAATTCATTTCAGACTCAAATATTTTGTAATCTTCTCTTATTCTGGAAACTTCAGCCATTGCATTCTCATATGTTGCTTTATGTGTCTCAAATGTAGTCTGGTATTCTTCTTCCTGCATAAGCAAATCAACAAGCAGTTCCTTATCTCCCTGCCTTTGAGCTGCCTCAATTCTCGAGCGTACTGCAACCAGGTTTTTTTCTGCTGTTTTCATTTCGATCTTTATCAGTTCGGCATTTGTTTGAATCTCTATTATCTGTTGTTCTGCTTTTTTCCTTGCTTTTTCAATCTGGTTTTTGATGTCCTCAAAAAGAGCCTCAGGGTTTTTTTCCTCAATTCCTCTGACAAACAAACCAAAAAATCCTCTTATCACCGCTCCAAGCCTGCTAAACAATCCCATATCCAAATCCTCCTAACGTTTTATTAAGCTTTTGCTTCTACCAACATTATATATCAATAGAATAATTAAATAAACATACCTATAGAACATTATACTATACAAAACCAATTTAATACATCATAATAAATAATATGGCGCATTTTTTTGTATATGGCCCATATTATTCCAAGAACTGATTGCTACGAGTCTTAGAGCCTGTAAATTCACCTCGGAGCAAATCAAACTCGCAAAATAATTCTAAAAAAGAATCGGGAAATTATTTTGCTCAAACAATGATTTGCCTTATCCTCGGTCGGATTAGCAGGCTCTACAGCCTCTGCGCAAATGTTCTTTCCATAATATGGGTCATACACAAAAAATACAGCCTAATAACCTAATAATATTTAATATTTCTGTACCTCTCAGGGAGAAGGTCCATATCATCGCATTCTTCTATGGCAAGCTTTGTCATAAGCTCAATCTGTTTAGTGCTTGGTTTAAGCCTTTTTATAGCTTCTCTTAATATTTCTGAAGTAATAACAGGCTTATTGCCGGATGCATTGCATTCCCACGCAAGCTCATAAGCCTTTCTTACAATCTGCTCTATTTCGGCGCCTGTATAATTTTCCGTGCTTTCTGCAAATTCACAAAAATTTGATATATCTGTTATGAACCCACATTTTTTTATTATTACTTTAAATATTTGTTCCCTTTCTTTATTCTCGGGCAATAAGACCGGTATCTTTCTATCAAATCTTCCGGGCCTCTTTAAAGCGGGGTCTAAAAGATCCGGTCTGTTTGTGGCAGCTATGAAAATTATCTTTCCCCTGTTTGACGTATCGCCTATAAATTGCAAAAATTCACTGAATATATTTCTGCTTACCCCGCTGTCTCCTCTTTCTCCTCTTTGAAAAGCCGTATCTATCTCATCAACAAAAACTATTACAGGCTGCTGAGACTGAGCTCCCAACAGACATTTTTTAAAATTCTTCTCGCTTTCTCCAACATATTGCCCCAATATTCTTGACATATCAATTTTAACACAATTAAATCCGCTTTCTTTTGCAAGTGCATTCACTAAAAGGGTTTTGCCTGTTCCGGATGGACCGCACAAAAGCACTCCCATGGGTACTCTTGCCAGATCGCCTGATTTTACGGGATTGACTATGTTTTTAATTAAATAATTTTTAATATTTTCCATTCCTCCTACATTCTCAAAACCTACTTCAGGATAAATAAATTCCAGAACATCCCCATATTCTTTTTTTAGCACTTCATGTTTCTTCTCCTTTATGAATTCAAAAGAAACCGGCACATCTTCCGCCTCCGATTTGAGACGTATATCTTTTATATTTTTTCTGGTGAGGCCTGACGAAAGCTTGGCAAATTCGTCAATGCTCAATTTCATTTTTATTCCTGCAGCATCAATTATATGCTTTATATATGTTTTTCTGTCGGTTTCCGATGGCAATTCCACAAGAATCGGCTCAATTTTGTACGTGCCTCTTAAAAGTTCCTTGTTTACTGCCGCAATATTGTCTGCAAAAAGAAAGATTGTACTGCCAGTGGAGGATATCCTGGCATTGACAGACCAACCCGAAAGCCATATTATCGAAGATCTTTCGTCGCTTGAAAGATATGAAACATCACCTGAAGGTGCTATCTTGTCAACATGGTCAATGAACAGGGCCATTTTGGAACTTTTTAAGGCTATATCAATAAATGGAAAGATTTTTGAAGGCATCGCTCTTGATAAGTCAATAGCCTGGTTTGCTGTTATTTTGTTGAACTCTCTTTCCATAGCAGGTTCAAGGAAATATAATCCCTTGGCTATATCATAAAAAGCCACAATTGTAAAATTGCGCGGCTTTATGAATTCATCGCAGAGGTATCTGTCAAGTTCTCTGTTATTATCCATATAGTCTCTTATATTAAAATGGAACAGAAACTCATGTGATATCCCCGCTTTATATTTATTAAGAAAAGTATAATACCACACCAACATATTCCTCCGGGTTTTAATTTTACATTTTCTTCAAAGCTTTCAAAAATGCTTTCTCCTGGTTTTTTATATGTTCTTCAGCTATTTTTCTGGCTTTTTCCATGTCTTTTTCAGCAACCGCTTCCAGTATCTCTGCATGTTCTTTTACTATTTCTTTAGGACTTATATAATCTTTAAGATATATTACCCTGAATCTATAAACCTGTTCTCTTAGATTATTGGCAATCTGAATTAATTTTTCATTTCCTGAGCATCTGTAAATAATATCATGGAATTCAACATCTTTTTTTATTGTACCCTGCAGATTTTGCTTTTCCACATATTGCAAAAACTGTGTTTGAACATGCTTTAATTCTTTTACTTGTTCAGGCTTTATTCTCTCTGCTGCCAGGGCAGTCGCAAGTCCATCCAGACTTGCTCTTACTTCAAGAACATCCATTATGTCTTTTATTGATAAATCAGCCACATGTGCGCCTTTTCTTGGAAGCATCTCAACAAGGCCTTCAAGCTCAAGTTTTCTTATTGCTTCACGTACAGGGGTTCTGCTAACTCCCATTTTTTCTGCAAGCTGGACTTCCATAAGCCTTTCTCCTGGTTTTAGCTCTCCTGTAATTATTGCATTTCTTAATGTTTCAAATATAACTTCTCTTAAAGGTTTATAGTCATTTAAATTTACTTTTGATAATTTGCCAGCCATTTATCATATCCCTCCGATATCATTCGTTTTTGTTAAAAAACAATCCCACTTGAATTTATCACAAGATAGTTTTTTATATGCAGCATATGCAGCTCCATATGTCGAAAAAAGACCAAAAACACTCGGCCCGCTTCCACTCATTGCGCTCCCGCAGGCACCGTTTTTAATAAGAGCTCTTTTGGCTTCATTAATAATTTTATGTTTCTCAGCTGTAACGCTTTCCAGCACATTCCTCATTCCCGAAGCAACGCTCAAAACATCTGCTTTTTTGATAGCATTTATCAGAGCTTCCGTATCAGGCCTTTCATGCACTTTTGAGCTGTCATAATTTGAGTATACCCATGATGTTGATACACTTATTTTTGGCTTTAGTATTACTACCGGCACGTCACAAAATGAGGGCAAAGGTGTGAGAATGTCTCCTATGCCTTCTGCCAGCATTGTCCCTCCATAAATGCAATAAGGTACGTCTGCTCCAATATCTTTACCGATACGAGCCATCTCTTCAAGTGAAAGTCCAAGTTGAAACATACGATCTATAGCTTTTATAACTGCTGCCGCATCAGAACTTCCTCCTGCCATACCGGCAGCAACAGGTATATTTTTCTGTATGCACACGGATATGCCCTTATTTATGCCAAATGCATCAATCATAAGTCTTGCAGCTTTAAAAGCAGTATTAGTATCATCAATAGGTACGTGAACTTTATCACATTCTATTTTTATGCCTTTTTTGGCATCGTCAATAATTTTCACTGTTACTGCATCATGCAATTCAACTGATTGCATTATCATACGCAGGTCATGATACCCATCATGCCTTTTCCCAATCACATCTAAAGACAGATTAATTTTTGCGTAAGCGTGCATTTCTATACTGTCAAGTTTCGCCTGCATGTCTACCCCACACATGAATTTAATAATCATGTATATTATATACAATATACAAATTTGTTTCAAATATTTTTTATATTTTTTAGTGGGTATTCAATTAATTTACAGACAATTTAACTTATTTGCTGGGGAAATTATTTTCTCAATCAATTCTTTATCATCATCAATCTTGTTTTTATCGCTATTTGAGAATGTAATTACATCAATAATTTCGGTATTGATTTGTTTCAATGCTGATTGCAGCATGAGAATACTTGGTGCAAACTGATTATGAAAAGAAGGTGCTCCCCCTGCCAACATTAGCAGTCCATTTTTATGCTTTAAATATGTTTCGTCACATTTTATACTTTTATTCACCCAATAGACTTGAAGCCTGTCAATTAAGGCTTTTAAAGGAGCCGGTACAGAATAAAAATATACCGGAGTAGCAATTACTATGTTGTCTGCTTCCTGTATTTCTTCATATATACCGGTCATATCATCATGTTTTGAGCACATTCTATTTTCCCAGCAATGCCGGCAGTCATTGCATGGTATAATATTAGTAATAAACGTGTTTATTATTTTAATATCTCCTCTAATATTTTTTATAAATATATTTATCATTGACATTGTACTTCCGTTTTGTCTTGGCGAACCATTTATAATTAGTGTTTTCATATTATCTCCCATAAATATTTGCTACTATAAAAATGATATTTCAAGAGATGTTTGATGTCAATAATATAGGGCATGGTACTGGCTGAATTACCATGCCCTTGTGCCTGATGCATCAGTTCAAACAATAGTAAAGCTTCTTTGCTGCTTTTTATCCTGTCTGAAGCCAGCTATATTATTAATATCTTTCTCCCCGGTTCAATAATTTCATCATCAGATATTCCATTGACCTTCTTTATTTTTTCCATAGTAGTCGAATACATCTTGGCAATATCCCACAGTGTATCATTTTCCTGTGCGAAATAAAGTATAAAAGAAGCTTTCTTGGATCTCATACTTTCATCAAGTGCTGTTTCTTCAACGGAGTTTATTACTCTTGCTTCATGCCCGCAAATATAGAATATCTCGCTTTCTACAGCGCATCTTACTTCTATTTCATTTCCCGATATAAGGCTGTAACTTAAATTAGTCAAAAAGGTATCAACCGAACATCTCTGCTCTGCAATAATTCCTTTGGCATCTATCACATGAGTGAATGGCAGTTGGCTTTCAGCACAATGCATGGGAGAATCTTCTTCTGAAGATGCATACAATATTTTGCAATCAACCACACCTTCTATCTCAATCCTGTCATCAGAAACATTAATCTGTGAAACTTCAGGCTTTGCTATAACACTCAATACTTCTGATATTCTCGGCTTATCATCAAATACAAATATACTTTCTTTAATAAGGCTCTGTGCTTTTTCATACACAGTCTGGGAAGGAATATAAACCTGTGATCTGTTAAGAATTAATTTTTTGCCGGGTGCGTATGCATCTTCGATATTATCGAAAAATTTTGTCTCGTAAACTTGCAAGTCTACATTTACATCTGCTTTAAAACTGATTATTCTTGACTCTCCGTCATTATCCTGAGCTATTTCTATAACATAGTCTGCAATATTTATATCGCATATGCATTTACTATTCTCGGACACTTCTTCAACTTCAATCAATTTAGTAAATGGCACTTCATGTTCCACAGCCTGTATAAGTCTTGAAGGGTCGTCACTGGCGTATATATTTTTAACGTTTATATCCGCTTTTATCAATATCTTGTTTTCATCTATTTTAACATCCTTTTGTGCCACAGCCACATCAGTTCTTAATATTTCACCAATTGAAGGCTTCCCCGAAGGAATATCCATGTCTTCAGATACAGAATATTTGTCTTCAAATGTTTGTACTAATGTGTCTGCTCTTAAAGTTTTTCTCAGCACCTGCACATCTTCAGAACCTTCAATAGAATATGCCACCTGTTGCCGTTCTTCTTCAAAAACCTTCACCAACATGTTGGCTATAGCTTTAACATTAACTTTTCTTTCATTGACAATATCATATGCAACATGTTCAACGATACATTTGGCTTTCGCTTTCATTCCTTGTCTTACGCCTTGGATTGCTACGTTTTGAGTAAAGTGATATGTATAGTCAATGCTTTTTACACGTTCGTCGCTATTTTCAGACGTATATATTATTTTAAACTTCAAGCTGCCTTCAACTAAAACTCTGTCGGGATATGTTTCTGTAGAAGTAATAAAATCATCTGCATCTATAACCAGAATTTTTGAGATATCAGGCTTGACATCAGGTACTATTATGTCTGTTTGTATTATAACCTGAGCTGACTGCTGTTCAAAAAATCGATTAATATTTATGGCTTCTTTCATAATTTCCAAAGACATCTTATAATCCTCCCCATAATAATATTTTAAACATAATCTATCATTTAATTTATATTGACAAGGGGTGTAAAATATTACTTTATTTTTGATCATAATTAGTATTCGCTGAAAAACTCCTTGTGCTGCAGTCTTGCTGCAATTGGCATCTGCTCGCCTTAACGCACTTCGTCTTTTCAGCGAAAGCTCGGATTTTTGGAAAGGAACTATTTAGCTTTTGCTGGATAAAACAAAAAGGACTTAAAAAAGTCCTTAAGATTAAAAAGGAATATATACAAATATATAATAATGAAATCAAAAACAACGGCTAATCCATCAACTAACCTGTATTTTTCTATTGTCCTTGCATACAACAAGCTCTACTGCTTTAGTCAGTATATCAGTGTAACTGAACGAAACTCTTCTTGTATTCTCATAGTCATTTTCAAACCTCACAACGAAGATGCTGGGATAAGAGTTTTCTATTACACCTTCTCTAATGAAGGACTTTTTTCTGCCTTTATTGGCTTTAAGCTGGACTCTTTCTCCGATACAAGTCGCTATATCCTTGCGTATCTGAGATATATCTCCCTTGTCTATCATAAAATCACCTCATCTTCAGTTTGGAAGTATTATATCATAGTTTTACATGCATGTCAAAAATTTTTATTATAGCGTCATTAATGAAGCGTGTCAATATTAAATTTTTGTAAACTTAAGATTTATCAGTAGGATATCCCTCTCTAGCTCTTCCTCTTGTAGCAACGCCTCCAATTCCTTTTTCTCCTGTAATTGTAGCAGCAACAATATCATATGGCTCTAAAACCTTATCAATCTTTGTCATTGCAAATTTTATGCAAACCAGCACAGGATCCAATGCGTGAATCAGTTGTCTTTCAGGAGAACTTGCATAATTTGCACCTGCTTTTATCAATTCTGCATAATAGGACTGACATGCTCCTGCAAAAATCACAAGGCTGTCCATGTCAGCTTCATATTTTCTTGCAGCACGTACAGCCTCTACAAAATAACGTGAATTTCTATATGATGAGAGATCCAATAAATTTTCATGGTTTTTCAATAAACCGTCATGTCCTGTAAGAACTAAAATGTCAGGTCTGTATGTTTCAAGCAGCGCAATTACTCTTGAAGGCTGGTCTTTTTCCGGCAAATATTTGCCTACAGCTGTAATACCAAATTTATTATATTCTTTAAGACAGATATCAAGATAACCTTCATCCCCATCAACATGGAGTATTTTGCCAAACTTTAAAAAACTTTTTTTTTCATCTTTTGAAGTATCTCTAAATCTTGCTTTTTTTAAATACGCTGATCTCATATAAGTATTATTGCTGGGTCGTCTAACCCTTTTTTCAACGATCTCAACATTTCTATCCATTCTTCTGGTATATTCTTCAATTTTATTTCTGGATTGGACAATCAAATCAGATTCCGGAGCATCTGCTTCAATTCTGTAAGTAATTCCTTTTAGTGTTGCTATGTTTTCATTTCCTACTTTCTTTATATCCGTTACTTTAAACAGCACATCGCAACCATATGATTTTCTTCCAACGATATCCCCGATTTTTAAACCTTCCATGGTCATTCACCACCTTATACTGTCTCCTATAACCATAATATTAATATTTATGTATAAGGTGATAGTGAATGATATTGCATTATGTAAAATTTTTAATAAAATTAAGATGTTCCTGCTTTTCTTCCAATACTTCTTTGAGCTTTAACAAATAGCTCTTCTCCCCCCAGCTCCTTCTGGTATTATAATACTTGTTGGCTACTCTCCAAAACTTCTGAGGGTACTTTAACATTATCTTAAGCACTTCAAAATCGTCACCCGTTATGTTCTCAACCTTGCTGTAGTTATCAATGATATTCCATGCTTCTTTCACATCCCAGCAGCATTTTCGCATCTTTCTTCTTATAAAATTTGCTATGTCATATACTTTAATCTCAAAGCAGCAATAGTTAAAATTTATTAAATAAGGCTGTTCATCACACATAACAATATTGGTATGGGTAAAATCATGATGGCATAGCAAAGATTCTCTTCTTGTATTTTCTACCACATTCATATAATTTGATGCATTAAGTTCTGCTAAACATTCTTCTGCCAGTGAAATATAATAATCAACATTTTCAAGAAAAAGATAATCAAATGGATTTTTCCCTTTTTTTGCTATCTTTTTTAATTTTTTGAGTTCCTCCAGCCTTTTGGTGAAATACAACGGAAGCTTGCCAAGTTCATCAATGCTCCTGGCTTGAGGTGATGGCGAGAATCCTTTTGAACTCAAATGCATATTTGCAAGCAAAATAGAAGCTTTTGCAACATGTTCCCTGTTGTCAAAATCGCATTCATTTCCCTGGATGTCCTTTGACAATACAAATAAATTATCCTCATAGCTTATCCATGGTTCTCCCGATAGTGAAGGAATGTCTTCATCGATGCATGCAAAACCTTTATTGGCAAGATGCTTTTTGGCCTCAAATATGAATTGTATTCTTTCCTTTGAGCAATTCATCATCTTTAAAATGAATCTGGCATTGTCAGCAGCAATTATGTAATTATTCTTTACGTATTTTATTGATTTTGGAGATATTTCATATTCTTGCATTAATACTTTTTCTAAATCCTGCATATATCCACCCACTATCCTTAATATATATTGAGTTTTTAAGGAAAAACTATTTAGTTCCTCCTGAAAAATCCGAGTTTTCGCTGAAAAGGCGAATTGTGCGTTAAGGCGAAAACTATTTATTAAATTATCTAATCCATCACTTAATTATATGCAGGCTAAACCCGGTATAGTATAAAAACCAGACAGAATTTAACTATCTGTCTGGTTTTTATGAAAAATCTAATTTTAAAATATGGAATATGAAAATCCAATAATATTATTGTTCTCCTGCAAGCTTCAGAAGAGCATTCCATCTTCTGTCGACTTCAGCCTGTATTTCATCTATCATATATTCATTACCTGCTTTGAACAAGTGCTTGAAACGGCCCTGTGCTTTCAAAAATTCTTTCACCGGAAGCTTGTTCTTTGGCTTGTAGTTTATTATATATTTGCCTTCTATTACTTCATACAATGGCCAATAGCAAGTTTCAACAGCAAGCTTGTTGAGCTCCATAAGATCAGGTGTGTTGTACTGCCATCCTCTGGGACATGGAGCAAGAACATTAAGAAATGCAGGTCCCTTGGTATACAAAGCTTTTTCCGCTTTTTCGTACAAATCTTTCATATTGCCTATTGCTGCTGTCTGTGCAACATAAGGGATATGATGGTTAGCCATTACTTCCGTGAGATCTTTCCTTGACTGCTGCTTTCCGGGAATTTTTTTACCTGCCGGAGAAGTAGTTGTGTCAGCATACTTTGGTGTAGCCGAGGACCTCTGTATTCCTGTATTCATATAAGCTCCGTTGTCATAGCATACATAAACCATGTCATGCCCTCTTTCCATAGCGCCCGACAGAGCCTGCAACCCTATATCGTAAGTTCCACCGTCTCCTCCGAATGCTATGAACTTGACTTCTCCATTGATTTTACCTTTTCTTTTCATAGCTTGATATGCAGCTTCCGCACCTGATATGGAAGCAGCAACATTTTCAAACGCATTGTGTATAAATGAATCATTCCAGGAAGTAAAAGGATAAAGGAATGATGATACCTCCAGACACCCTGTAGCTGCACCGATTACAGCATGGTCTTCCGGTTTTACGGCTCTTAAAATCTGCCTGACTACGACAGGGGCTCCGCATCCGGCGCACATCCTGTGTCCGCCTGTAAATCTCTCAGGCCTCTTTGCTACCTCTTTCAAATTATATGCCATCTGCAGCACCTCCTATTCTCTTACGCCCAGGTAGTTGTATACAGAATCAACTTTACCTGTGGACGCAATATCAAGTATTTTTTCAAAAACAAACTCAAGGTCAGTTGTTTTTACGTCTCTTCCGCCAAGACCGTAAATATAGTTAACCACTTTTGGCCCGAAGAAACCTTTTGAATACAATGCACTGGTTACCTCAGTAAATAGAGGACCTCCTGCCGCATTGAAACTGTCCGCCTTATCCATTACCGCAACAGCTTTGAACTTTGAAAGCGCTGCTGCAATCTCATCAACAGGGAACGGTCTGAATACTCTTGGTTTGATCAGTCCTACTTTTTTACCTTGAGCTCTAAGCTGATCTACTACGAACTTGGCAGTACCTGCGGTAGAGTTGAGGACGACCATGCATACTTCTGCGTCTTCTGTCTTATATTCTTCAAAAAGACCATATTTCCTGCCTGTCAATTTAGCAAATTCTTCAGATACTTCAAGAATAACTTTCTTTGCATTCATCATCGCCTGAGCTTGTTGTCTTTTGTGTTCGAAGCAATGAGTAAAGTGGTCAAGCGGACCCATGGATATAGGATTTTCCTTGTTTAAAAGATAATCTGCCGGCTTGTATTCACCAACAAAAGCCTTTACCTTGTCATCTTCCAAAAGTTCGATGTTCTCAATTGCATGTGAAGTTATAAATCCGTCCTGGCAAACCATAACAGGCAAAAGAACATCGGGATGTTCTGCTATTCTGTTTGCCATAAGCATATTGTCATAAGCTTCCTGATTGTTTTCGCTATATAGCTGTATCCATCCGGAATCTCTGGCTCCCATAGAGTCGCTATGGTCATTGTGTATATTAAGAGGAC
>Ga0308398_1000757_pt1 | contig 19251 bp, 13 predicted proteins | sample Hotspr20SampleT9_FD_202360 | JGI IMG/M metagenome (GOLD analysis project Ga0308398, IMG submission 202360) | Hot spring phototrophic mat microbial communities from Mushroom Spring, Yellowstone National Park, Wyoming, United States - 20051001_T9 ...
TAACTGAGCCTCCATATAGAATAGGGGTAGTTTGAGCTAAGTCCTTACCATACATACTTGCTAAAAGATCCCGTAGAAAGGAATGGACTTCCTCTGCCTGCTCAGGCGTTGCGTTAACCCCCGTGCCTATAGCCCAGACCGGCTCATAGGCTATGATAAGCCTCCCTTCTTCCACCTTCTCAAGCTCTGAAAGCCCGTGCTTTAATTGCTCTGAAACAACTAAAAAAGTCTTCCCAAGTTTTCTTTCCTCAAGGGTTTCGCCAACGCAAAGTATAGGTGTAAGCCCCGCCTGATAGACAGCCTTTACCCTTTTCTTTATAAGCTCGTTTGTTTCACCAAAAATGTGCCTTCTTTCTGAATGCCCAAGGATGACATATTCCACTCCAAGCTCTTTTAACATCAAAGGTGAGACCTCACCCGTGTAAGCGCCCTTCTCAGCAAAGCAGGCATTCTGAGCACAGAGTTTAACGGGGCTTCCTTCAGTAAGCTTTCTTGCGAAGGCTAAGCTGGTGAAGGTAGGGGCAATCCCCACCACCTTTTGACTTAGGTCTACCTTGGATATTTCTGGTAAAAACCTTTCAAAATAGCTTCTCGTCTCGGATATTCCGTGGTTCATCTTCCAATTCCCTATGAAGTAGGCTTTCTTTGCCATCTCCTCGCCCCCATTTAGAACTTTTACACCTCATCTAAAGCTTTAAGCCCGGGCAAGGTCTTTCCTTCTAAGTATTCAAGGAAGGCTCCACCCGCGGTTGAGACATAAGATAAAGCAGTGATTACCCCTGCCTTTCTTAAAGCAGCGATAGTGTCTCCACCTCCAGCTATGGTTAGGGCTTGAAGGCTGGCGATCTTTCTTGCTATGGCAATGGTTCCAAAGGCATACTCATCCTTTTCAAAATAACCAAGAGGTCCGTTCCAAATCACCGTATGAGCACCCTCAAGCGCCGCGGAAAAAAGAGCAACTGTCTCCTCTCCGATATCATAGATAACATCCCCTTTTTCTATGCTCAAAAGGTCTGCCTCATAGATCTCTCCATCCCTTTCTACTACTACATCAACCGGAAGATATATCTTTACTTCAAGCTCCTTTGCTGAGCGAAGGATATCCTTGGCTATTTCCCGATATTCCTCCTCAACCAAGCTTTTACCCACGCTATAGCCAAGGGCAGAAAGAAAGGTGTTAGCCATGGCACCACCGATTAAGAGTTTATCAATGCGAGGTAAAAGGTTCTTTAGGACACCGATCTTGGTTGAAACCTTGCTTCCACCAACGACAGCATAAAGCGGTCTTTCAGGCTTACCAACGACCTTAGAAAGGTATTTTAGCTCCTTCTCAAGCTGAAACCCCATCCCCTTCTCTCTTACAAGGCTTGTGACCCCAACAACAGAGGCATGAGCCCTGTGACACACCGAAAAGGCATCGTTAATATAAACATCAGTCATCCTTGCCAAAGCCTTTATAAATTCAGGGTCGTTCTTGGTCTCGCCTTCGTAAAATCTCAAATTTTCAAGGAGTAAAACCTCACCTTCCTTGAGCTCAACCAAAGCTCGGTCTGCCCCTTCCCCAAGATAATCCTCTAAAAACTTCACCTCTGTCTTTAAAACACCCTTCAAATATTCATACACGGGCTTTAAAGATAGCTCAGGGACCCGTTTACCTTTTGGTCTGCCAAGATGGGAACAAAGTATAACTCTCCCGCCTGCTTTAATGGCATAATCTATGGTTGGTAAACTTTCTACAATCCTTGTCTCATCCCTGATCTTTCCATCTTCAATGGGCACATTAAAGTCAACCCTGATGAAGACCTTTTTACCTCTTAGGTCAAGCTCTCTTAAAGTTTTCATAGTTAAAACCTCCTATTTATTTTTTATAAATTGGTTAGTCTTCTTAATAGGTTAGCCAGCTCAATTGCTGCAAGGGCTGCCTCTGCCCCTTTATTACCAGCCTTTGTGCCAGCCCTCTCAATAGCCTGTTCAATTGTGTCAGTAGTCAAAATACCGAAGATTACCGGAACCTCAGTCTCAAGCATGACTTGAGCTACGCCCTTTGAAGCCTCGCTTGCCACATACTCAAAATGTGGGGTTGCCCCCCTGATGATCGCCCCAAGACAGATGACAGCGTCAAAGCTTTTGCTGCTGGCAAGCTTCTTAGCCACAAGAGGTATCTCGAAGGCACCAGGCACCCATACCAGATGAATATCCTCTTCGGCAACATGATGTCTCTTTAACACATCCAAAGCCCCTTCAAGGAGCCTTTGCGTAATGAAAACATTAAACCTACTAACAACGACCCCTACTCTCAGCCCACTTCCGTCAAACATCCCCTCATAGACTTTACAATTCTGCATCCTTCCTACCTCCTTTCCTGAGCCTTATTCTCGTGATAGATGAAAATCTTTTCTCCATCTTTTATATAACCAAGCCTTCTTCGAATAAGCTCTTCATAGTTAGATTCACTGCTTTGAAGTTGTTTTATCTCTTGACGCATCTGTTCATTCTTGACCTTTAGGTCCTCTATGTCTTTTAGTTCCTTTTTTATCCGCCAGCTTAAATAAAAATACATAGAAGTAGTCAACAAGAGCAAGAGCAGCAGCCCAAACAAAAAAAGCCTTCTAACTCTTTTTTTCCTTTTAGGCTTAGGTTTTATGATGATGGGCTTTGCTATGGGCATCAGATAGAATTATAGCAAAGGCTAAAGAAAAAAATAGGGGAATTTTTCTTAACTGGAAGTTTTTAAAGAAGATAAAAAAGGTAGAATTTATGTTCGAATAAGGAAAGTATCTACAGGAGGATAATTTTTGTCCAAAATAAAAGCCCCTCGGTAAACCGAGGGGGCAAAGGAGGAAAGCCGCTTTAGTTATCAATCTCTGATGGTTTCCAGACTTCGTAAACCTTACCAGCAAGCTCAGCGCTTGGCTTAAGGGTCTTTTTACCAGGTTTCCAGGATGCAGGGCAGGCTTCGGCTCCACCGGTTGCCCTTACATGCTGGCAAGCCTGGATTAGTCGGACGATCTCATCCATGTTTCTACCAATGGGCAAGTAGTTAATGATGGAAAACTGGAGAACACCGTCTGGGTCGATAAGGAAGGTTCCACGGAGGTTAACTCCTGCTTTCTCATCATAAACCCCATAAAGGGTTCCGATTTTTCCTCCAAGGTCAGAAGCCATTGGATAGTGGAAAAGACCAGGGATAAGCTTTGAGAGCTCAACTTCCTGCCAAACCTTATGGACAAAAACCGTATCGATGCTTATGGCAATGACTTGGACATTAAGCTTGTCAAGCTCATCCTTGTATTTAGCGACATCTACAAGCTCTGTAGGGCATACAAAGGTAAAGTCTGCCGGGTAGAAAAACAGCAGGACCCATTTCCCTTTGTAATCAGAAAGGGCGATGTCTTTAATCTCGCCGTTTGGGAAATAAGCTTGGATCTTAAAGTCTGGAGCAGCAAGTCCCGGTCTTACGCACATAACTAACCTCCTTTTAAAAATTTTTATTCTATATATAATCCGTTTTTGTAAACTTTCAAGGGGGATTTAAAAGGAAAGACAAAAGAGGAGCCTCATCACTTCTTAGGGATGACATAAGGGGAGCATGGCAGATGGCGTTTGTCTATCCTCTCGCGCTGTGTTTCTTCGATTGTCTAAAAAAGCCAAAAATCCTGTAGTAAAGGGCAGGGAATATACCTTTTTTTAGGTTGACATATTTCCCTTTTAAAGGGTATAATTTTAAACAAACCATGAATTCTACCCTTAAAATAGTCGGTCTTTTAACCTTAAGCTTTTTAATCTTTCTTGGGCTGCTCGTCCTTGTGTTTTTTCTTTACCTCAAGGTCAGTCTGCCAAGCATTTCTAAGCTCAAAAATTATCAGCCAAAGCAAACAAACCTTATAGTGGATTATCAGGATAGAGTAGTTGGCTATCTTGGAGAGGAAAGAAGGATTTATGTCCCCATGAACAAGATACCCCCACTTGTGATAAAAGCCTTTTTAGCGGCTGAGGACGCAAATTTTTACAAACACCGAGGAATAGATTTTTTCAGCCTTATGAGAGCTTTCGTAAAAAACATTATTTCCGGGAAGATTGTTCAGGGCGGAAGCACTATTACCCAACAGGTGGCAAAGTCTCTCCTTCTTTCTCCTGAGCGGACCCTTTCGAGGAAAATTAAAGAAATGTTTTTAGCCTGGCAAATAGAGAAGTATCTGACGAAAGATGAGATCATTAACATATACCTAAACCATATTTACCTCGGTGAGGGAGCCTACGGAGTTGAGGCGGCAAGCTTAACCTACTTTGGCAAACATGTTTGGGAGCTTTCCATACCCGAAGCGGCAGTTCTTGCTGGGCTTCCTCCTTCTCCCGTTAGGTATAGCCCTTTAAACAATCCAACCTTAGCGCTGGAAAGGAGAAACTATGTCCTTCGTAGAATGGCTGAGGTAGGCTTTATCACCGAAGACCAGCTTAACCGCTATCTAAAGGAGCCTCTACTTCTTAATCCAAAAAATGTAAACATACCAGCCTATGCAGGGTATTTTATCGATGTTGTAAAGGCAGAGCTTGAGTCCGTTCTACCAAAAGAAAGGTTAGAGCAAGGTGGGCTAAGGATTAAGCTTACTATGAATGTAGACTGGCAAAGGGTAGGCTACCTTAACCTTGTTAATAAGCTAAAACAGCTTTATCCAAAGGGCAATCCTCCAGAGGTATCCGCCGTTTGTCTTGATAACCGTGATGGAGGAGTTCGGTTCCTTACAGGGGGAAAGGACTATCTAAACTCAACCTACAATAGAGCAGTATTAGGGAAAAGGCAGCCTGGGTCAGCCTTTAAGCCTTTTATTTGGGCTCAGGCTCTGGAAACCGGGGTTGTTAGCCTAGATGCTGTAATCCCTGATGAGCCTATAACCTTGCCTGGCGCAAACGCAGGCGAGGATTGGTCACCAGGCAATTACGATGGTAAATACTTAGGTCCTGTGAGCTTAAAGCAAGCCGTTGCTCAATCGCGAAATACTGTATCGGTTCGTTTAGCTTTAATGCTTGGAACCGACCGTTTAGTTGACTTGGTGAGGAAGATGGAATTTAAGTTCCCCATGCCCATAAATTTAAGCATCGCCCTTGGCACCTATGAACTTACCCCTCTTGAGTTAACCACCGCTTACACCATCTTCCCAAATCTTGGCAATAAACTAAAACCCCGCTTTATCGAAGCAATATACGACCAGATCTATGGAGGAAAGCTTATCTATCAAAGTCAGCAGGAAAGTAAGCCAGCATTCAGCCCTCAGACTATGAGCATAATGAACGATTTTCTGCAAGAGGTAGTCCGGTCTGGGACAGGAAGGTGCGCTCTTGCCCTGGGACTTCCTGTTGGCGCAAAAACAGGAACCACTCAGGAGTATAGGGATGCTTGGTTTATGGGTTTTACCGCTGACTATACCTGTGGAGTTTGGATGGGCTATGACAAAGGCGCAACCCTTGGAAAAGGTGAGACAGGAGGAAAGATCGCCTGCCCCTTATGGGTAAGCCTTATGCAGGGAATAAAACATGAAGCTAAGCCCTTGCCGTTTTATATCCCACCAGCAGATGTTCTCTCAAACAGCACAACAGGTGATACATCTGGAGCAAATTAAGTTCTACTCCTCTTCTTAGGCTCCCCTTTTTCTTGGTAGCTGATGAATGTCTTCTACCTTATGGTATAGCAGATAAAATCTTTCTTTTAGCTCAGAAAGTAAACTATCTAAGCCCTTAGGTTCAGTTTTAGAAAATCTCACAAAAACATAACGAGCCTTTTTTTCATCAAAGGCTTGCCAGCCCTCTCCTTCGACAGGTGAAGCCATTTCTTCCTTCCAGGTAAGAATGCTGTAAATGGTTATACCATGCTTGATAAAGATAGAGATAAGAGTCGCTAAATCTTCTACAGAATTGATGATAAGGGCTAATTGTTCTGGGCTATGATACACTCCAGTTATTTTGACAAAGAGCTTAAAGATGTCCGTTTGAGTGATTATACCTACTACTCTTCTTTCTCTATCTATAACCGGAAGACCAGAAATCTTATTCTCAAGCATAAGCACTGCTGCATACTCTACGGTATCATCAGGATAAACAGTTATCGGGTCTTTAGTCATGATGTCTTTAAGCTTAAGCTCAGAAAGTAGGTAGTATCGCTCATAAAGTTCCATAACGCTGACCTTCGAAGGGGCAACCTCTTTTAAATCCCTATCGGTCACTATGCCTACAAACTTCCCCCCACGAGTTATAGGAAGCCGTCGTATTTTATGCTCTTTAAAGACCTGAAGAGCCTTGATGATGGAAGTATTCTCATCCAAAGTGATAACATGCTCTGACATCCAATCTTTAACGAGCATAAAATAACCCTCCAGAATAAAATTTTTAAAAACAATTATACTTTAGACAAAGTTTTAAGCAAGCACTATTAGAGGCAGTTTTAAAATTTGTGCAAGCCCCATGTGCCCCGAAGCGTAGCCGAGGGGTCTCCCCCTGGGGACTCCGTCCCTAACGAAGTGAGGAGGGACGTCTCCCCGAACGAATTGAGGGATGCACGGCTTGCGCTCGGCAGGACAAAGTAGGGGGACTTTTTTGAACAGCCTCAGCCGCACAATTAGTTTCAAAAAAGTTGCCACTTAGTTCTGTCAAGAGAAGCCCATGTCTCCCCGTTAGGAGGCTTATCTTTTCATGATGTTTCATAGAGAAATAGGGAGACCTCCGTTTAGGCCTCAAAGTGACCTGCGGGTTGTCGAGCGATAGTGAGGCTCCTCTTAAAAAACCCCCCGGAAGGGGGGCGGAGGGGGGATGGGAATGGATGAATTATTGAGCTGGGAAGAAGGTGTAGCTAATCCATATAAGGATAATCAGTAAAACTATTCCTAATCCGATACACCATTTAACAAGCTTGCTCTCTACAGGAAGCCATTCTTCATACTGCATGGTTTCTAATTCTTTCGCTATTTCTTCAGTTTTAACTTCTTCATTGGCCATGTTCTACCTCCTTTTTCAATTATTGAATAATAGGCGGTTTCACACCTTTAAAGAAAATGTAAGAAATAATTAAGCCTATCCAGATGATAAATCCAAAGAGGGCAACAAAGTATACAACTGCAAGCCTTCCTAAACCTTCAGCCCAAAGTTTGCGGAAGTCAGAAATAGCTCCGATTGAAAAGAAGGTAATCAAGAAGAATAGGACCCTCAGAGCATCAAGACCATCAGTTGCAGTTTTGGTTTGGGCAACTACTTTAGCAGAATCCTTAACTCCTTCCTTCAAAGCCTTTATGTTCTCCTTTTGCGTAGCAATCTCCTTCATTAACTTTTCCTTTAGGGCTACATCGGTTGTCCCATTAGCCTGCTTTTCAAGAAGCTTTATCTTATTTTCAATAAGCTTTACTTGGTCTTCTACTCCTTTAACCTTTGGAGCATGTGGAGCAGAAATGATTAGAAACACCGCAAAACCAAGGGCATAAGCAAGAACAAACTTGGGGAACCTTCTCCAGATTTCACCCCAAGAAGTCTTTTCCCCTGGTTTACATTCGATATATGCGCACCAGATGTAAGCAAGTAAGAAAGCCCAAATGCTGATAAAGATATCAATGAAGAGCTTGGTTGTAGCGGCAGCCATTAATATCCAACCTGGCTCATACTTAATCCCAGCGACAGCCTCAGCCTTTCCGCGAATTAGAGCATCGGTTATACCCCCAGCGGCAAAGGCTGCCCCATCAGTCTTTACCGCTAAACCCATCCAAGCACCAGCAACCATTGGCTCTTGCCATAGAAAGGCTCTTGCAAGCCAGGGGAGAATTACCAACTCAACCACCGCAAAGATAACCACAAGGGATGCAACCATGATAGGAACAACTGGTCTTGCCCTAATGGCACCCCCGGCAGCGATAGCCGCAGAAACTCCGCAGATAGAAATACCTGCTGCTAAAGGTGCTGCCCACTCTCTGCTAAATTTAAACCATCTTCTGGCTATAAAATAAACAAGCCCCCAGTAGATAAGGTAAGCCTCTACGATAGCACAGAGCCCCCGGAAGAATATTGCTGAGGCAAGTCCCAAAGCGGTAGCAGATTTTAAACCAATAACCGCACCCATAAGACCGATAGCAGTTTTGATGTAGAATTCAGGCTTTAAAGCTTCTTGAATAAAAGCAACAAATCCGCGGAAAAAGTTGCCCAAAATTAACCCTAAGATAAGGGCTAAAATAAACCCACCTTCGCCTGTTAACTTCAATGACCATGGGATGTTATGTTTTGCTGAGTCTGTTGAGGCAAGATAGGCGTAGTGCCCAATAATCCAACAAATCATGCTCAACCAATAAACAAAGAAAAAGCCAATAACAAAACGCTTAACATCACCACCAAGCAAATAAACTCCAATGGCAAGCACAACAGTTAGAAAAAGATAGGTCAAAACTAAAGAAAGACCACCGGAAACAACCCCTTTATAAGCCTTCCCAACAGGGGCTAAAGCCTTGTCAAAATCTAACCATTCACCAACCTTTATAACCCAACCAAAAACATCTATCCCAGCATACGAAAGCATTGAAACTACTACTAAAACAATGGCTAACCAAAAGGCTAACCAGTCCTCGTTTAAAATCCCTTTTTTCTTCTCTTCCATACAAACCCTCCTTCTAAAAATTTAGATAGAATGAAAAGAAAATTGGTTTAGCTACTTCACCCTTTGCCAAGCATGCTCATCACCTCCCTTCTTCTTGTAAAGCCCATACGCTTAATTCAATAGTTCAAAATACATGCCCAGTTTGCCCATCAGCTTTTTCTAATTTTCAAGAAATATCTGTTTCTTTTTGAAGACTAAATCAGAGACCCTATGTTACCTTTCATAGACAATCTTGATTTTTTTGGTAAAACAGTCATAGACCATAGCATCTGCTTTGGGGGTGCTAAGTGCCGGGATGTTTGCCCCTGGGGCATACCTCAAAGACAAGCAGGAGTTGGAATATACCTTAAGCTGGCTCTAAGGCATCCGCGTTATGGTATGAACAAATAAAGGGAAAACTTAATAAGATAGAAGGGATGAATATTTCTTAAGTTTTTTCCAGAGGGTTTTTCGGCTTATTCCGAGTTTTTTGGCGGCTTCTCCTACTTTTCCTTCACACTCTTCAAGGGTGCGAAGGATTAGCTCCTTTTCCATAAGCTCTAAGCATTTTTTGTAGCCCCTTTCCTCTAAATCTTGCCCTTCTAAATCCACATTATTTGAGATAATTGAACGAACTTCCTCAGGAAGATGCCAAATTTCAATCCGTCCGTTCTTTGAGAGAAGATAAGCCCTCTCCAGGATGTGCTTTAGCTCCCTGACATTTCCAGGATAATCGTAGCTTAAAAGGGCAAGATAAGCAAGTTCCGAAAAAGTTGGAACACCTTTGTTATACTTCTGGGAGAAAAGATGGAGAAAATGTTGAATTAACACCGGGATGTCTTCTTTTCTTTCTCTAAAAGGTGGGATTTTGATCGTAAAGGCTGAAATTCGGTAGTATAGGTCATCCCTAAACAAGCCTTCTTTCATAAGTTTTTTCAAGTCTTTAGATGTGGCAAAAAGAAAGCGAACATCAGCCCTTTTTTCTTTGGTTGAGCCAAGGGGATAAAAAGTCTTTTCTTCTATGACTCTTAAAAGCTTTGGTTGAAGGGAGAGGGGAAGGTCGCCTATCTCATCTAAAAGAATAGTTCCACCATGAGCAAACTCTAATTTGCCAACCTTTGAGGTGTAGGCTCCGGTGAAGGCTCCTTTTTCATAGCCAAAAAGTTCGGCCTCAAAAAGGGTCTCGGGTATAGCTGTGCAATTTATCTTAATAAAGGGAGCTTTGTTCCTTAGACTAAGCTCATGGATAATCTGAGCAACCAACTCTTTCCCGCATCCTGATTCCCCAAGCACGAGAACGGGAAGGTCAGTCTCGGCGACAACCTCAATGTTTGAGAGAAGCTCTTGGACAGCTTTGCTTTCGCCTACAAGTTTGGTAAGAGCTTCCTGTTGTCCAAGCCTTCTTTTTAAGGTGTCAACTTCTTTTCTTAGGCTTTTAAACTGAAGGAAGCGTTCAATGGTTACGAGTAATTCTTCCTCCTCAAAGGGTTTAGCAAGATAATCAAAGGCTCCTTCTTTTATGGCTGAAACTGCGGACTTCACTTCAGCATAGGCGGTGATGATGATAATTCCTGCATCGGGTGCTAACTTTTTTATCTTAGGAATAAGGGTTAATCCGTTCACATCTGGGAGCCTAAGGTCAAGGAGAACAACATCAAAGGGCTCGTTTTTAAGCATTTTTAAAGCTGTTTCTCCCTTTTCTGCTACCAAAACCTCATAGCCTTCCTTAGATAGAAAATTTTTTAGCACTGTAGTCAATATCTTTTCATCATCTACGATAAGGATTTTAGGCTTCATTTCTGTGCTTCTTTGCAAGGGGAAGTTTTACAGAAAATGTAGTTCCGGAGGATGAGGTTTCAAACCAGAGGTCGCCTTGATGCTTTTGAATTATAGCCAAGGCCACGGTAAGCCCAAGCCCAGTTCCTTGACCGGGTGGCTTAGTGGTAAAGAAAGGCTCAAAGACCTTAAGTTTTAGCTCTTCTGGTATACCAGGTCCAGTGTCTGAGATAGCGGAAACCGCATGCTCCCTTTCCACCTCAACTTTGATGTTTAAACTTTTTTGTGTTGAAGTTTCCATGGCTTGAATGGCATTTAGGATGAGGTTCAGAAAAACTTGTCCGAGCTTCTTTGCATCTCCCTTTACCCAAATTCTATCGCCTTCGTAATCCTTTTTCAACTCTATTCCCTTTTTTGATATTAGATGGGAGATTAAACCAAGGCTCTTTTCCAAAACATCGACCAAATCAATGGTTTCTGTCTTTAATTCTTCAGCTCTGGAAAATTGAAGTAGGTCTTTTAGGATGTTTTGAACTCTTAGCATGCCCTCATAAAGCAAACTAAAGTATTGAAGTTTTTCTTCCGTAGACAGATTATCCTTTTGCAATTCCTTAACGATGAGGAGCATTCCTGAAAGGGGGTTGTTTAGCTCATGAGCAATCCCTGCGGCAATCTGCCCTAAGGAAGCATACTTTTCTAAGAGGAACATCCGCTCTTCCATTTTTTTCCTCTCAGTAATATCTTCCACAAGAATTATAACCTTTTCCACAGCATTTCCCCTTTCAAACACAGGATAGACATGGATATTGTAAATTCTTCCCCCTTTTCCTTCGTAGTAGCGAGTTTTTGCCTTTTTTTCTTCAAGAACCTCTTCGATCAACTCCTTTGCGCATTCCCTTTCTTTCCAGTTTTTAAAAGCACTATTTCCTAAGATGATTTCACAATCTTTGCTAATTAAAGCTAAGGGGTCGGTAATGCTATCCACCACGGTTTGCAGAATTGCTAAGCTCTTTTCAAGCTCTCTTTGAACCTCCTCTAAGTGGATGGCTAAGGCGTTAAACTCTTTAAAAAGGCTCCCGATCTCGTCATTCCTTTCTTCAGCCTTAAAAGGTCTAAGAGGTTTTGCCCCTTGTCTTACTTCCTTAAAATGATTGCTAAGCCTTTGAAGGGGCTTTGCCACCAAGGTAAAGAAGAGGGTTTCCAAAAGTAAAAGAAGAATGGTAAGAAAGACAAACCCAACAAGGAAAAAGGTCACTACGGCTGAATTAAGCTCTTCTAAAGCGTTTTTTAGGTCTAAGCGATAAACCTCAATTCCCATTAAATCGTTAGGTTTCCAAGCATAACCTTGGGAATTACTATAAAATTCTTTGATTTTTTTGAATTCCGAGCCTGCTTGATGATGACAGCTCATGCAGCCCTGTTCTGCATACACTGGCTTTGCAAGCACAAGATATTTTCTGCCTCCGATATTCATTTCACCCCGCCACTCTTTCAAGCTTCTATTTTCTAAGAATTGCCTATACACATCTTTCACATAATCCTTCAATTGATTCTCGGGGTTTAAAGGGTAGGGGGACATGCGCTCAAAAATAAGGTCTGAATACTTTTTTTGCACCTCGGAAACCAAAGCCTTCCTTGCCCTCGTTGTAGAGAGAATTTGAAGCGTTTCTTCTGAAAGGACTGATTTGTTATGAATAAGCTCAAAGAAGGCTGGTCTAATAGAATGTTTGACAAATTGTCCAACCCAATCAAGCTCTAAGGAAAAAAGTTCAAGCCTCTGCCAGCTTGAATAATAAACCCTATCCTTTAAATGCAGGTAAAAGAACAAGCTTAAAGCGGAGGTTGAAACTACTAAGATGGGAAGTAGGAAGACTAAAAATTTTAAGTATAACGGCTGGTTGTAAAATCGTTTCCACATAGGTAAAACTATAATCAAGGAAAAGTTAGGCGAAAAGGGAGATTTAAAATACCACGGAGATGCACCAAGTTAGAAAACTCAAACATCGGGAAAAGCCCTACCTTAAAAGATGAATATTCCCAAGAGAAACCCTTTTTAATCCAGCACTCTTTGCTATCTCTAAAGCCCTATAAGCAAAATCCTTAGAGGTAAGGGGCAGATCTCTCATGTAAAAATGTGGATAGAAGGCAAGAAGTCTATAGGGTATTTCCGGGTTTAGGCTTGCGATAAACTTGGCTATGCCTTCTACCTCTTTTTCATCAATGTATCCAGGGACAAGAAGGGTGCTTGCAGTAAGCAATGGCACGCTCTTTCTTTGATCAAAATACTTAGCCACTTCCGCAAAATTCTCTAATATGACTTCGTTTGTGTAGCCGGTTAAAGCAAGATGAACCTCTTTACTATAGGCTTTTAGGTCAAACTTGATAATTCCACCAGACTCTAACGAAAGCTCAACAACCTTCTTCAAAAATTTCTTTGAAAATAGCCCGTTTGTCTCCCAGCATATCCTTAGCTTTTTCTTTCTCTTTAGTGCCCTTTGACTGAAATTTATGGCAAAATGAACTTGGGGCGATGGGTCGCCCCCAAAGAAGCAAACGCAGGAAACTCGCTCGTTTAAGGCTGAAAGCATGGCGTCAACGCTTTCCCATCTGCTTGTTGAGGTTAGCTCTCTAAAATGCCAGTTTTGACAATAAAGACAGTTGAGATTGCAGGCATGAAAAAACACAGCAAGGTTGTAATTGCCCCTTTCTTGTTTGCTGGAGCCTGGACAAATCCAGTCTGCAACGCAGTTTGTCGGCAATGGGTCAAGATACCAGGAGACTTTGGCATATCTGGCATCAAGCCCTAAGATTACCCCATTCCTTACCTTCTTTAGTCCGCAAAAGCCTCCCCCTCCCTCTGGGATTTGACAGCTTAAGGCACAAAGTGAACAGGTTTTTCCGTCTGCATCTCCTGGGACGGATTTAGGAAGGTTAAAGTCTGACCTTGATTCTTCATGAGCCCTTTTTACATAGGGCAAAGCCTCGTAAGATTTAAACCTCAGACATTCTAAACAAACACCGAGAAACCCTGATATTAGCGGACTTTCCTTTTTACAAACATGGCAAACCTTTTGGGGCATCAATTATAAAATAAATCATGTTAGGTTAGGTTAGAATTAGGTATCAAAGTATCCAAAATGTCGTGGTAAAATACTAATTAGGACAAGAGAACTTTGGAGGGCTAAAGGATGGATTGGAAGGAGACTCTTAAGCTTCCTCAAACAAGCTTCCCGATGAAGGCAAATCTTGCTGAAAGGGAGCCAAGCTTCATCGAATTTTGGGAAAAGAATAGAATCTACGAGAAGATGCTTGAAAAAAGGGCAAACTCTCCGCTCTTTATTCTGCATGATGGTCCACCCTATGCAAACGGACATATCCACCTTGGCACTGCTTTAAACAAGATCTTGAAAGATATCATTGTAAAGAGCAAATCCATGGCTGGTTTTCGGGTCCCTTATGTTCCGGGCTGGGACTGCCATGGGCTTCCCATTGAGCTTAATGTAGAAAAGGAGTTTGGAATAAAGAGGAGGGAGCTTCCGCCCCTTGTAATAAGAGAAAATTGCCGAAAATACGCTGAACGCTTCATCAACATTCAAAGGGATGAATTTCGCCGGCTTGGCGTCTTTGCCTTTTGGGATAAACCCTACCTTACCATGAGCCCAGATTATGAAGCGGTCATAGCAAGAGAATTTTTGCGCTTCTTAACAACGGGTCAGGTCTACAGAAGGAAAAAGCCTGTCTTTTGGTGCCCAACCTGTGTGACCGCCCTTGCTGAAGCTGAAGTGGAATACGAAGATAAATCCTCACCCTCCATCTATGTGAAGTTTCCTTTAAACCCTGAAACGATAAGCTCTTTGAAAAAAGAGCTAGGCATAGAACTACCAGAGAAGACTTATGCCCTCATTTGGACGACAACCCCCTGGACCCTTCCCGCAAACTTAGCCTTAGCCCTGCATCCTGAGTATGACTATGTCCTCATCAGGTGGAATGGAGAGGATGAGGTATATCTTGTGGCTGAGGGCAGGGTTTCTGCCCTATGCGCAATCCTTGGAAAGGACCTTCCGGAAATCTTGGCTAAGGTCTCGGGAGAAGCTTTAGAAAAAAAGACAGCTCTTCACCCCTTCTATGATAGGGAAAGCCTCTTTGTCCTTGCTGAGTTCGTAACCCTTGATACCGGAACGGGGATTGTTCACATTGCCCCTGGCCATGGTGAGGAAGACTATCAGGTTGGGCTAAAGTATGCCCTTCCCGTTTATGTGCCCGTTGATGAGGAGGGGAAGTTCTATAAGGATGTGCCCTTAGTTTCCGGGCTTGATATCTATAAGGCAAACGAGGTGATCGTTTCTACACTAAAAGAAAAGGGGCATCTTTTTCATCAAGAAAAGGTTAGCCATAGCTATCCCCATTGCTGGAGGTGCAAAAAGCCTGTCATTTTTCGCGCGGAGCATCAATGGTTCATCTCTATGGAAGCAAAAGAATTAAGGCAAAAGGCTCTTGAAAGCCTAAAAGATGTCAAGTTTATCCCCCAATGGGGTAAAAATCGGTTGACCTCCATGCTTGAAGTCCGGCCGGATTGGTGCATATCGCGCCAGAGGGTTTGGGGTGTGCCAATCACCGTGTTCAAGTGTAAGTCCTGCGATGAGGTCCTCAATGACCTCTCCTACTACGAAAGGGTGCTAAAGGTCTTTGAGGAGAAGGGATGCGAACCCTGGTTTGTTGAACCTCCCGAAAATCTTTTACCAGAAGGAACAGTCTGCCCAGTCTGCGGGGGCAAAGAGTTTGACAAAGAAAAAGATATCCTTGATGTTTGGTTTGACTCAGGCGTTTCCTTTGCCGGAGTGCTTGAAAGAAGAACGGAGCTTAGGTTTCCGGCAGACCTATACCTTGAGGGGTCTGACCAGCATAGGGGATGGTTCCAGAGCTCTCTTATATGCTCTGTTGGAACAAGGGGTGTTCCGCCTTACAAAGCCATCCTTACCCATGGGTTTGTCGTTGATGGTCAAGGAAGAAAGATGTCAAAGAGCCTTGGGAATGTGATCCATCCTCAGGACCTTATCAAAAAGTATGGGGCTGAGATTGTGAGGCTCTGGGTCTCGGCAGAGGATTATCGAGATGACATCAAAATCTCCCAAGAGATAATCGACAGGCTCGTAGAAACTTACCGGAAGATCAGGAACACCTGCAGGTTCCTCATCGGAAACCTTTACGACTTTGACCCCGCAAAAGATTTAGTCCCCTTTGAGAATCTTCCGCCCTTTGAAAGGTATATCCTTCACAGGTTGGCGAGAATGATAGAGCGGGCAAAGTTGGCTTATGAGGTTTTTGAGTTTCATATAGTGACTTATGAGCTACATCGATTTTGCGTGGTTGAGCTTTCTTCGCTCATCATCGACATAAACAGGGACTACCTCTACTGCGAAGCAAAGGATAGCGGAAAGAGAAGGGCAACTCAGACGGTTTTTTACTACGCTTTAGATAACCTGGTTAAGCTTATGGCACCCATCCTTTCTTTTACCGCGGAAGATATCTGGCAGAACCTTCCCTATCAAAAAAGAGAAGATTCGGTATTTTTAGCAGAGTTCCCGGATTATGCTTGGACCATTTCAAAGGAGGAAGAAGAACGCTGGGAGAAGTTCTTAGCCTTAAGGGAAGAGTTTTTAAAAGCCCTTGAGATAGCAAGGAAGGATAAAAAGATAATTGGGAACTCCCTTTCTGCGGAGTGCTATGTTGTTTGTCCGAAAGACTTAAAGGAATATCTTTCTGATAAGAGCTTCTGGGAATACTTCTTGATGATAGCAAGGTTTGAGGTTGGAGAAGGGTTTGAGGAGACCTTCCCCGTTGAGTATAGTTCAGAGGAGTTCCCGGGTCTTATCATCTATGTCAAAGAAACCTCGTACGGAAAATGCGAAAGGTGTTGGCAGAGAAGGCCTGAAGTTGGAAGCTTACGAATAAAAGAGCTTTGCGCAAGATGCCTTGAGGTAGTCCAAAGCGAGCTCGGATTATGAGGAATTTTTACTTAGCAGCAAGCCTTGTCTTTATCCTTGACCGTTTGACTAAACATTTGGTCCTTTTGACCGATTATTACAGAATAGAGCTTTTGCCTTTTTTGGCTTTAGTTAAGGTTTGGAATAGGGGGATTGCTTTTGGGCTTTTTAGCTCAGCGGATGCGGCAAACTTAATTTTTGCCCTGGCAACTGCCCTTGCTCTGGTCGTGGTTCTGTATTTAAGCAGGCGTGCAGATACCATGGCAAAGCTTGGCTATGGTTTAGTTTTTGGAGGGGGGCTTGCAAACCTCGTTGACAGGGTAGTGTTCGGAGGAGTTTTAGACTTTATCGACCTTCATGTGGGAGGACTGCACTGGCCAGCCTTTAACATTGCCGACCTTGCCATTACCATAGGGGTCATAGTCCTTGTTTTTGCTTACTCCAAAAAGAAGGCTTAAAGCATGTTTCTCAGGCTAATTCCTTATCGAACTTACGCAAGGCTTATTTTTTTCTACAATGCAAGGGATTTGCTTGAGTTTTTCCCAACGATACTCAAAGATGTCTTTTTACCTCTTGATTCCAACCTCTTTCAATTAGAAGGACGACTACAGAAGCTAAACGACCTTCTTTTTCAGTATAAAGAACATTTTAGCAAAGATCTTGGGTCAGCACCGGCACCTTTTGCAATCTTGATTACCAAGGAAAGTGAGAGGTCCCTCGCTTCGCTTGGGATGAAAGGGGGGAGGCTTGCGTTTACAGGGGGTATAAAAAAGCCTTTAAGACCTGGTAAGGTCTATGTGGAAGAGGGACTTGAAGGAAAGATTGAAGAAGAGTTAAAAAGGGTAAACCTTCATTTTCAGCTCGAAAAATGGGGTGACCTTTTTGAGCTAAAGCTTCCCGCAACCTTTGAGCAAAGGCTTTACTTTCCCCTTAAAGATTTTTTCCTTATCCCAAACGATAAGAGATGCTTTTTCTGCGGTTCATACCAGCATGGCACAACAGATTGCCCTGGGCTTAATGATAGAGAACCCCAGCAAACCTTTTACAGATTGCTAACCCTCTCACCTTGGACAATAGCAGCTAAGCTAAGCAAAGACATCTTTGAAGAAGAGAATACAGAAGCCTTAAACTATTTTTACACCCGGTACTTTTTCAACTTCCCAGCCTTCTTAAAGATAATCTTTTACCGCACGGGGGAGATAAACTCCTTTTCTCAAGTACCTCTTAATATTCCAACTCCGGTGAGGGGTGGTGACCTTGGGCTTGGGCTTGAGGAGCTAATGGCGGGAAAAGTGGAAACAGCAGAGAAAAGATTTTCTGAGGTTGAGGAAGAGGACTTTAGGAGAGAGCTTGGCTTAGCCTTTGTGCAGGTCCTGAAGGAAGATTTCCCGAAGGCTATCTACTTTATAGAAAATGCCTTAAGCTTTGTTAAGAGCCCCTTTGTTCGTGGTTATTTGAATTATCTAAAAGGAGCTATCTACTTTCAACTTGGGGATAAGGGTTTAGCTGAAGAAAGCTTCAAAGAAGCAATGAAAGAGGATAGCACGAATACCCCTTCCTTTTTCTTTTTAGGACTAATTCGCTACCTTGAGGAAGAGCCTTTAGATAAGCTTAGCCCATTCTTTCACCATCCTTATACTCTTTACCTTTCCTACCTTGAACCTTTGTTCCTAAGGGTTGAGAAGGAGCTCGAAGAGCTACTCGACAAGGTCTACCTAAGCTACAAGGAAGAAGCCTTAACAAGGATAAAGGAGGCTGAGGATAAGTATCATGCTTTAAAAGAGATGATGCCCGATGAGACTTCCCAGAATTATCTTGAGAGGTTAAAGAAGCTCTCTCAAGATATCAATCAAGGCGGGCTTGCCCTCGTTGATTCCGCAAGCAAACAGGTTCTTGAGCTTGCCCTTGAGCTTAACAGCTATGTGTTTTCTCGCATAAAAAAACTAAAGCAGGAGTTTGAACCCCTTAGATTTACTTTTCGAAAGCTTTCTGAATTTTGGATTATCTACCCCTACAAGACGGAAGATGTCTTCTTTGGTCAAAGCTTAAAAAAGGCTGAAGGATTAATTTTAAATATAGAGAGAAGGCTTAAACGGTCTGAACCAAGCAAGGAGTTAAAGTTCCTCGAAAGTGAGTTTAAACAACTAAAGGAAATTCTTGAAAATCTACAGAGGGCTAAGCCAGAACTTGAAAGAAAGCTGGTATTCCGAAAGAGGCTCTACAGCTTCATAAAGAATTTTAGCTCAGCCGAAGGTCTAAACCTAATCTTTCATGTAGCTCTTCTTTTCCTTCCTGAGTTTGGAACAAGCTGGTTCCCCTCTCTTGGGAGCTTTGTTGGAAGCTCTCTTTTTATCCTTGTTCTCGTCCTTCTTAGCGTCCTTTTCATAGAAAAGAAGGGCTAAGCAAAATGAGAAGATTCAAAGCCCTTTGGGTTAACGCAAAAGATATACCCTATAGGGGCTTCTCTTTAGAGCCCGAGAAAGTATTGAAGCTTGAGGGGAACGAGGCAACCGCTGAAAATGTCCAAGAGTTTTTCCTTGAGCTTACTTCGAACCTTAAGGCTAACTACTACGCCATAGGGTTCATCGCCTATGAACTTGGCTATCTTTTGGAAGAACGCTTAATCCCCTTTTCTCAACTCCCATCCCTCACTTCTCTCGGGACGGCGTCTTGTCCTTTAGCCTTTTTCTACCTTGGAAAGAGCACAGAGCCTTTTGAGCTTTACCCTGAACCTGAAGACAAAGAAAAAAATAAAATTTATAATGAAAGGCTAAACATCTCTACGGAGAACTATAAAAGGGCTATCCGTAAGATAAAAGAATACATAGCCCTTGGGCACACCTATCAGGTGAACTTTACCTGCAAGCTCCTTTTCAATTTTTCAGGCTC
>Ga0308398_1000767_pt1 | contig 19073 bp, 14 predicted proteins | sample Hotspr20SampleT9_FD_202360 | JGI IMG/M metagenome (GOLD analysis project Ga0308398, IMG submission 202360) | Hot spring phototrophic mat microbial communities from Mushroom Spring, Yellowstone National Park, Wyoming, United States - 20051001_T9 ...
ACGGTTGCGGCCGCACTGGCGGCGCGTGGCGTCGGCGCCGTGGAATCGCGGTACTGCAATTCGTACAACCGGCGGTAAATCCCATCCGCGCGCGCCACGAGTTCCTGATGCGTCCCCATTTCACGAATCTCCCCTCGATGCAGCACAATAATGTTGTCTGCCCGGCGAACCGTGGAAAGCCGATGGGCAATGACCACGCACGTGCGTCCTGTCAACAGGCGCTCGATTGCCGCCTGGATGAGTGCCTCGGTTTCACTGTCAATACTCGCCGTGGCTTCGTCGAGAATCAGAATCCGTGGATCAAACACCAGCGCCCGTGCCAGCGCCAGAAGCTGCTTCTGGCCGACCGATAGCGTTGCACCCCGTTCCTTGACCTCCGCCTGGTATCCGCCGGGCAAACGTCGAATGAAAGCATCCGCCTGCACTTCCTGCGCAGCCGCCACCAGCCGATCTTCAGAAATGTCTGTGGCACCCAGCCGGAGGTTGTCTGCAATTGTACCGGCAAACAGCGTCGGGTCCTGTAGCACTACTCCAAAGTAGCGGCGGAGTTCAGCCAAGTCGAACTCCCGCACATCCACCCCGTCAATCAAAATCTGCCCGCGCTGCACATCGTAAAAACGCATCAGCAGACTCGTGATGGAGGTCTTTCCGGCGCCTGTCGCTCCAACGAGCGCCACGGTCTGCCCCGGGGCAACGCGAAACGAAACGTCCCGCAAAACCCAGTTCTCACCCTTGTAGGCAAACCACACATTCCGAAACTCGATTTCGCCACGCTTGACAGCCGGCCTTTTGGGCGCTGGCGGAGAAGTGATAACCAGCGGCTCGTCCAGCACCTTGAAGACCCGCTCGGCAGCCGCCATGGCTGCTTGGAGAATGTTGTATTTTTCACTGATGTCCTGGATTGGCTCGTAAAACCGCTGCATTGCCTGGATGAAAAAGACCAACGCACCCAGCGAGAGCGTTTCGCTTAGGACCTGCCTGCCACCGTACCAAATCACCAGTGCTACACCTAAGTTACTGACAAAGCCAACGGCCGGATAAAACACGGCATAGTAAAAAATCGTCTCGATGTTGACCCGGCGGTGCGCGTCATTGATGGCTTCAAACGCCTGCCATTCGCGGGCTTCACGATTGAATAACTGTACGGTTGCCATGCCCGAAAGATGTTCTTGCAAGAAGGCATTGATACGGGCCAGGCGCATACGCACTTCACGGTACGTACGAGTGGCATGGTACCGAAACCAAGCCGTGATGGCCACCAGCAACGGAACCACCACCAAACTCAACAGAGCCAGCTTCCAGTTGATCAGGAAAAGAAAAACAAGCAGCCCAACCAGCACAACGACATCGCTCAACAAAGTGACAAAGCCGGAAGTGAACAGCTCATTGAGCGCGTCCACGTCTGAGGTCAGGCGAGTCGTCATCCGCCCAATCGGCGTCCGGTCGTAGTAACTCAATGGCAACCGCTGAAACTTGGCAAACAGCTCCCGGCGTAGGTCATACATCACAAACTGCCCTGTGCCGTTCAAAAGTAATGTTTGCCAGTAAGTGAGCCCAAAAACGACCAGCATCAAGCCTAGGTATAGGCTGCCGATAACGGCTACTCCATCCATTGGCGACGGACGCCCCCCCAGCAACTCGAAGGCAGTCGCCAACATGCGCGAGAATACTCCGAGCCGTTCGGGTGGTGGCGGTGACAAAAATAGATCAACTGCCACCATAGTCAGGTTGAGCGCCATCAGCTCAAAACTAGCCGTTAGGGCAATCAGCGGGATGGCCAACGCAACCCGTCGCCAGTAGGGCTTCAAGTAAGCCAGAAGCCGCCGTGCCAACCGGTGATCGTAGGCTTTCCCGAGAACTTCGTCTTCGGACTGATGCATCAAAAGGCAAACTTACGAAAGGATTTCGATAGACTGCTGGCTTTAGCCCTTTTTGCCCAGGGCTGCCCTAGGGTAGCGAATCTAAACCCTTCATGAACAGGCAAACTGCCACCTTACCCGCCTCCCCTTGAAGCGAGGGCATATTGCCGTGAAACATTGAAAAGTGCGTTTTTCCGTGTATTTTCTCGGTTTTTCCAAGCCGTGCACCGTTTCCAGGCACAGCGGTTTGGTTTAGCTTCCAAGTTACACCAATGCTACAGAAAGGTGCCTCACACCCATGCCCGACCTGCTTGAACTTCGTCCCGTCTACGATGCGCTACTTGAACGGATTATCCACCTGCGGAGGTTTCTTTGACCCGGAAGGCAAACGTCCACAGTTGGAGGCGCTAGAGCAACGCATTGCCGCCCCGGACTTTTGGCACAACCAAGAGCAAGCCCAGAAGCTACTCAAGGAGCGCCGCCGACTGGCCGAAGCCATTGAGACGGCAGCTTTCTATGACCGGGAAATTGCCGATCTGGAAGTACTTCTGGAGTTTGCCGAAACCGACCCGGCTTCTCTCGCCGAGCTGGAACAACGCCTGTACGCTCTCCGGCAAAAGGTCGAAGCCGATGAAATCCAGATGTTGTTGTCGGGACCAAATGATGCCAACAACGCCATTGTCCGGATTCAATCCGGCGCAGGCGGCACCGATGCCCAAGATTGGGCGGAAATGTTACTGCGAATGTACCTGCGGTGGTGCGAACGCCGTGGTTTCAAAACCAGTCTCCTCGATGTCCAGCCGGGCAAGGAAGCCGGCATTGCCTCGGCTGAATTCATCGTGGAAGGCGACTACGCTTACGGCCTGCTTTCGTGTGAAAGTGGGGTCCACCGGCTGGTACGCATCTCACCCTTTTCTTCGGCCGGCACCCGCGAAACTAGCTTCGCTTCGGTTTTTGTCACTCCAGAGGTAGAAGATGACATCGAGATTGAAATCAACGAAAAAGACCTGCGGATCGACACCTACCGTTCCTCTGGAGCCGGCGGCCAGCACGTCAACGTTACGGACTCCGCCGTTCGCATCACCCATCTACCAACCGGCATTGTCGTATCGTGTCAAAACCAGCGGTCACAGCATCAAAACCGCGAAGTGGCCATGAAAGTCCTCAAATCCCGGCTTTACGAACTTGAGCTTGAACGCCGGCGCGCCGAAGCCGCCAAGCTCGAAGCTACCAAGCGGGATATTTCTTTTGGTTCCCAAATCCGCAACTACGTGCTACACCCATACCGTTTAGTCAAAGACACCCGAACCAAACTGGAGCGCAGTGATGTGGACAACGTCCTAGACGGCGATTTGGATGCTTTCATCCGGGAATACCTCGTTGCCAGAAGCCGTCAGCCGGACGGGGTTCTCGTGGCCAGCAACGACGAATGACCTTCCACCACGGTGGTTGGTGCCGATGTGGTAGCCGTATGATGATGAATACAATGACAACAAACGGTCTTCACTCTTCTGTGCCGCCCACAAGGCTGACGTTCTTTCTTCCCTCTCGCCTTGGGGAAGCCATTGGTATTCTGCTCGGGTTGTGTGCCGTGATTGTGGCAACGGCCTTACTTTCATTTCATCCTGATGATGTATCGTGGAGCGTCAGCGCTCCGGCCGGCCCGACGCAGAATGCCATTGGCATTGTTGGAGCCAATCTGGCTGATGTTCTCCTGCAGGGATTAGGCCTGCTGGCCTATGGAGTGCCCCTGCTCTTGGGCTGGCATGCCGTCCAGGTTTTTCGCGGAAAGGCCCTGCTGGTGTCCGCTGAACAGGCAACTGGACTCTGCGGTTTTCTGCTTTCGTTAGCCGGCTTTTTATCGCTGTTTCAGGAATTGCCGTTGTTTTACGACCGCATCCGCTTAGGAGGCTTTATTGGCTTTGCGCTTGAAAAGTGGTTGGAAGCAGGGCTCAATCCGGTCGGCGCCGGCTTGCTTTTGAGTGGCACGGCGGTCCTATCGCTAATGCTGGCGACCCCTTTCTCACCCCGGCGCTGGTTGCTGCAGTGGTGGCAGGAGTCGCCACTTACCCGAATAACGGCATCCGTGCTGGCTGCCCGCACAGGGCAAGCTAACGGCACGTCTTCGCCATCCCTTGCGCACCACCGCACCAAAGCTAACGGTTTGTCGTCTGTTGCCGACAGTATCAGTGACAAAAGCTATGAGGAGCAACGGGTTGCCGAAGCGCTCTACGGAGACGAGGTTCCCGACATTGTCTCTCCGGCCCGGCGGGTGCCCTCTGGGCTGCCATCTCCTGAGCCTGAAGGTCCGCCCCCTTCTGCAGCAACGTCGTTGGCTACGGCGGCATCGGGCTCACCACCACCGGCAGCTTCTTTAGACAGTCCCCCAGAGCGGTCAGCACTGCCTTCCCCGCCCGCCCCTTCAGCACAATCACCGTCACAGCCGCAGGCAGCGCCAGAGCGTGGCACAGTTTCTGAGATTCGGAGACTAGCCCGCGAAGCTATTGAGCGGCGCAACAGTGGGAACAACCCTGTTGTTCGCGATAAAGACCAACCTGGCCTTTCGGCTGAGGTCTCTGCTGCACGCCGCCAGCTCGGTGCAACTGCCCAGCCGGACAGCAGTGCCGAACAGGAAGTGGCCAGAATGGTACAGGCGGTGCACATCGTCCGCCGTCGGTCGTCATTAGCACTACCGGCTTCAGCTACAGCAACTGCTGGACGGCCCGCTTCGGCCGGACACGTGCCTGGCCAACCTCCAGCGGCGACAGGCACGGCAGCAGCCCCTGCCAAAGCCCCCGAAGAGATAGCCTATGCACTGCCATCAGTGGAGATGCTCAATCCGGCGCCCCCCCAAACCAGCCAGTCGGATGAAGAACTCCGTGCGCGAGCCCGCCTACTGGCAGAAAAATGCCGTGAGTTCAATGTCATCGGCGAGATTCTCGAAATCGAGCCGGGTCCGGTGGTCACGACCTTTGGGTTCAAACCCGACCCCGGTGTGAAGTACAGCCGGGTGGCCAGCCTGGTGGATGACCTCTGCCTGGGCCTGCAGGCGGAATCCATTCGCATTGATCGCATCCCCGGCAAGGCAACCATTGGGATTGAAGTCCCCAACACCCACCGTGACACGATTTACTTGCGCGAAATCATCGAATCGGAAGCCTTTCGCCACAATCCCGGACGCCTACCCATCGCGCTTGGCAAAACCATAAATGGCGAACCATACGTCACCGACCTGGCCAGGATGCCCCACCTGCTCATTGCCGGCGCGACGGGCTCGGGCAAGTCCGTCATGATCAACTCGCTCATTTGCTCGATTCTGTTCAAATCCACGGCGCATGACGTGCGGCTCATTTTGGTGGACCCAAAGCGGGTCGAATTGGAACTGTATGCTGGGATTCCCCATCTGCTGACACCTATCATCACCGACCCGAAGCGGGCCGCCAATGCGCTCAACTGGGCGGTGGGTGAAATGGAAAACCGCTACAAGCTGCTGGCCAGCGTCGGCGTACGGAACATCGAAGGCTTCAATCGCGCCGTAACAGAAGCTCCTGATCCAACGCGCTTTCCCGACGGGGTGCCACCGCGCCTGCCCTATATCGTCATTGTCATCGATGAACTGGCTGACCTGATGATGGTGGCTTCCAATGAAGTCGAAATGTCTATTGCCCGGTTAGCGCAGATGGCACGCGCCGTGGGCATCCACCTTGTCATCGCCACGCAGCGGCCTTCCGTGGATGTCATCACCGGACTCATCAAGGCTAACTTTCCGGCGCGAATTTCCTTCCGAGTTTCTTCCAAGGTGGACTCCCGGACCATCCTCGACGCCAACGGCGCCGAACAGTTGCTCGGGCAGGGCGACATGCTGTTTTCTCCCGGCTCTTCCCGGCTCATCCGCATTCACGGAGCGTACGTCAGCGAAGCCGAAATCAACCGCATTACCGACTTTCTCAAGCAGCAAGGCGCGCCGCAATACGACGAAAGCGTACAGATGTCAGAAGAAGAAGTTGAAGCGGCCGAAGCTGGGGTGGGCGAGCGCGACGCCCTCTATGACGAAGCCGTGCGCATTGTCGTCCAGATGGGGAAAGCCTCCACGTCAGTCCTTCAGCGCCGGTTGCGGATTGGTTACGGCCGGGCCGCCGCCATTCTCGACATGATGGAGCGGGAAGGTTTCATTGGCCCGAGTGACGGCAGCCGCCCACGGGTTGTCAAGCAGGCAGCTTATGATTACGTGGAGATGCTCGACGGGCATGCCCTGATGCCCGAAGAATGAGCCTCCAGCCCCAAAGGGGAAACGGCTTGCTTTTCCGTTTCCCCAACCATGGGCCCCGGACAGCATTGCCGACAGTGCCTAAGCCCTAAAGACCCTTTTCAGCCATGAACCGGATCAGGTCGCGCACGCGGCAGCTATAGCCCCACTCGTTGTCGTACCACGACAGCACTTTGACGAGATGACCACCGATGACACGGGTAAAGGAGCCGTCTACGATGGATGAACGGTCATCGCCCCGGTAATCAATCGAAACCAATGGTTCTTCGGAATAGCCCAGAATCCCCTTGAGTGGACCTTCGGCGGCTTCACGCAACGCAGCATTGACACCGGCCTTGTCGGTTGCCTTGGTGACTTCAAACGTCACATCCACGAGAGAGACATTCGGCGTCGGCACGCGCACGGCAATGCCGTCAAATTTGCCCTTGAGTTCCGGCATGACGAGTTCGACGGCCTGTGCCGCACCCGTCTTGGTGGGGATCATCGAAAGAGCCGCGGCCCGCGCCCGGCGCAGGTCCTCGTGTGGCAGATCGAGAATCCGTTGGTCGTTGGTGTAGCTATGCACGGTTGTCATGATGGCTCTTTCAATACCAAAGGCAGCATGGATAACCTTGGCAACCGGTGCGAGGCAGTTTGTCGTGCAAGAAGCATTCGAGACGACATGGTGCTGCGCCGGATCATAAGCTGACTCGTTGACCCCTAGCACGATGGTCAGGTCTTCGTTTTTGGCCGGGGCTGAAATGATGACCTTCTTGACGCTGCCGCGCAGATGACCGACGGCCTTGTCCTTGTTGGTAAACAGTCCCGTGGACTCAACGACGATTTGTGCTCCCGTTGAAGCCCAGTCAATCTCGCTTGGCGTGCGCACCTTGAAGACCCGAATGGGATGCCCATCAATAGCAATGGTGTCCTCGTCCGGTGCGGTTACGGTGTGGTTGGTCAAATTGCCTAAGATGGAATCGTACTTGAGCAAGTGTGCTAGAGTTTTGGCATCGGTCAAATCGTTGACTGCCACAAACTCAATGTCGCTCTGCCCTAGCGCCGTCCGAAGAACATTGCGCCCAATGCGTCCAAACCCATTGATGCCGACTTTGACTGCCATAATGCCTCCGTTTGGGGATGTGAGGAATGAGCGAAGCCTTCGCTCCGTGACGAAACTAACACATCTAGCCGCTGAATGCGGCCCTCCGCCGAGATGTTTATCCGTAGATGGCTGAGTGGGCCTATGGTTGGTAACTTGGCGTGGTGGTTGTTGAGCCTCAATGCCGCAGCAGCGCTTTATATGACTGGAGTGATATGGCTCATCCAGCAGGTACACTATCCGCTGTTTCGCCAGGTTGGGACGGCAACGTTTACCGAGTACCACCACCAGCATGTAGCTGCCATCTTCCCGGTCGTGGCACTGCCCATGCTGGTTGAAGCCATGTGTGCAGTCTGGCTTGCCTTTCAGCCCCCACAAGGGGTTGCCCGGGGCTTGCTCTGGGGTGGACTGGCCTGCGTGGGGTTGGCTTTTGGCGTCACGGGCCTGGTTTCCGTCCCCTGCCATGACCGGCTGGCTGCGGGCTTCAATGAAAGAACCCTCCAGACGCTGGTGGCTACGAACTGGTGGCGTACCATCGCTTGGACGCTCCATGGCATCCTGAGTCTGGTGGCGCTGGTGCAATTCGGTTGCCAAAAACCGCCGGCCGACTGACGATGCGCGCCATACATCGGGGACGCCCGGACGGACGCTCCCTTACTCCCGTGCCCCTACTCCCGTGAATGAGGAAAAGCGATGCCTTCACCGCAAACGTGGTTCATTACCGGCGTTTCGACCGGTTTCGGTCTGGAACTTGCCAAACTTGCCCTTGAACAGGGCCACACCGTGGCCGGAACGGCGCGGCGACCTGCTGACCTGGCCGCCTTTGAAGCACTCGCGCCCGGTCGCGCCCATGCGTTCCATCTCGATTTGACAGAAGCCGGCACCGTGCCGGGGGTCGTTGCCCAGGTCATCGAACGGCTCGGACAGGTGGATGTTGTCGTCAACAATGCCGGCTACGGAACGGCTGGCGCCATCGAGGAAGTCACCGACGAGCAGATTCGTCGTCAGATGGAAGTTAACTTCTTCGGCGCTCTAACCGTGATGCGGGCTTTTTTGCCCCACTTGCGCCGCCAGCGAAGGGGCTGGATTCTAAACATATCTTCAATTGCCGGTGTGCTGGCCAATCCCGGACTGGGACTGTACTGCGCCAGCAAATTTGCCCTTGAAGCCGTTTCAGAAGCACTGGCGAAGGAAGTGGCTCCGCTAGGCATCAAGGTCGTTATCATTGAGCCGGGGCCTTTTCGGACAGACTTTGCCGGACGGTCGCTGGTTGTAGCGCCTTCCATCCCAGACTACGACGCTACGGCCGGCGCCATGCGTCGGTACTTTGAGCAGGTCGATGGGAAGCAGGCCGGTGATCCGGTCAAAGCAGCCCGCGCCATGCTCGAGTTGGTTACCATGGAGAACCCGCCCCTACGGCTGGCGATGGGCAACCGCGCCGTGGACCTCATTCGGAACAAGCTCGAAAGCCAACTGGCCGAACTTGCCCAGTATGAAAGCTGGGCCCGTTCGCTTGACTACGACACATGATGGATCACAGGAGAAACCGCCATGCTTTCAACGTCCGACTTCAAACGTGGGGCCTACATCCTGGTGGACGGTGAGCCGTATGTCATCCTCGACTGGACGGTTCAGACCCCTTCGGCGCGGGGTGTAGCAACGCTTGTCCGTACGCGCGTACGCCACGTTTTGACCCAGGTCGTCTTGGAAAAAACCTTCAAGTCGGGCGACAAGTTTGACGAACCTGACATTGACCAGCGGGAAGTGCAGTTTCTGTATGAATCCGGCGGAGAGTACGTTTTCCTCGACCAGGAAACCTATGAACAGTACACTTTGCCGGCTTCTGCAATGGATCGGCTGCTACCCTATCTGACCGAAAACGCGCAGCTCAAGGCACTGTTTTACGAAGGGAAGCTGGTCAGCGTGGAGCTGCCGCAGTATATGGAGTTTGAGGTCATCGAAACCGAGCCCGGCGTGCGCGGTGACACGGCAGCCGGCAAGGTCCTGAAACCGGCGCGCATCAATACCGGTGCCACTGTCAAGGTACCGCTGTACATCGAAGTCGGAGAACGCATTGTTGTGGACACGACCACAGGCGAGTTTGCCCGCCGCGCCAAGGCTTGACCGATTCCCCTGGTAGTGTGCCTGCTGTGAACTGGCAAGGAACCCGTTGTAAAAAAATGTTTTCCGTCTGGTCAGACAGGCTCGGGCACGCCATACTTTGGTCTTCCTTCGCTCTCACTGAAGCTAAAGGGTAGAGCTTGCTTAGAGTTTACTGCTATCAAGAATGTGCGCAAAAGTGCGCACAGTTCTCTTCCTGCCCCGACGTGTTTTGTTGACCATCGTCGTATCTGACAGGCGTGACTTCCCCGACTACGGCGGGGGCCATCCCCGCCGCAGCGCCGCCATTACTGGTCGGACTCGCCACGGGTAGGGCAGTTACGGTTGCCAGCCGTTTCAGGTTCAGCTTCAGGTTCAGCGCCGCGAGACAGCGGTTGCTGTCCGTTCGGGCCACCGGAATCAGCCTTCCTTCGCGTTCCCAACGCTGCAACGTCTTGACCGAGACACCAAGGAGTTTTGCCGCCTTGCCTGTGCTTATAGTGCTTTCCACAAGCATTATTATCCACTATCGCGTACTATACGGCAAGCTAGAGTCCAACTCCTAGGGTTTCCGCTGTTCACACTCAATGTTCAAATCTACGACACATTCGGTGTTGCTTTGGTTGGTTTTGGGCACTGTCCTACTAACACCAGCGGCGGCGCAATCTGAGCGGCCCGGCGAGGTTCCCCCGGTACGTAGCTATGCCATCGTCAACGCCCGTCTTGTCCCGGTGGCAGGTCCGCCCATTGAACGGGGAACAATTGTTATTCGCAACGGACTTATCCTTGCCGTCGGCGCAGATGTCAAACCCCCGACGGATGCACGTCAACTGGATGGGACGGGCCTAACAGTGTATCCCGGTTTGATTGAAGCGCTGGGGCATCTTGGTTTTCCACCAACGACGACAGCTCCGGCAGCCCCCTCGCCGCCAGGCCCGGCCCGTGCCACACCAGCACCGCCGCCGCCGACCGTGCCAGTCGGTGGCTTACCCAACTCAACACGTCCGGTTGGTTTCTACCCAGAGCTTCTGGCTGCCGAACTTGTCCGCCCAAACGGAGAAGGGCTCGAAGCGGCTCGGCAGGCGGGCTTCACTACGGCGCTGACCATTCCGCGCGATGGCATTGTGCTGGGACGGTCAGCCGTCATTGCTCTGGCGGCTGATTCCCCACGCGAGATGGTCATCCGTACGCCTGTGGCGCTGCATATTGCCTTCCGGGTTGTTTCCAGCAACAGCTACCCCAACTCCCTTATGGGTGTTTTTTCTATGGTGCGGCAGGCGTTTCTTGATGCTCAGCATTACCAGGCGCACTGGGCAGCCTACCGCGCCAACCCCCGCGGACTGAAACGGCCAACTGATGATCCCTCACTTGAAGCCTTGCTTCCGGCACTCAAGCGCGAGCTACCGGTGGTCTTCCATGCCGACACCGAACGCGAAATCATCCGGGCGCTTGACTTTGCCCGCGAATTTAACCTGCGCCCCATTATTGCCGGCGGACGTGAAGCGGAAAAAGTGGTTGACCGTCTGAAAGCAGCCCAGGCAGCCGTCCTGTTATCCCTGAATTTCCCCAAGCGCACCACGGACTTTTCCCCAGAAGCCGACCCAGAGCCGCTTTCGCTACTGCGGGCGCGCCTGGCAGCGCTCAAAACGGCCGCCGAGCTGCATCGCGCAGGTATTCCGTTTGCCTTTCAGACCGGCGGACTGTCTCCATCCGAAGCCTTGTCAAACGTCAAAAAAGCGATTGAAAACGGCTTGCCTGCCGAAGCTGCCATTCGTGCATTGACCTTGTCGCCGGCAGAGATTTTCGGCCTTGCCGACCGGCTCGGGACGCTTGAAGCCGGTAAAGTCGCCAACTTGGTTGCCGTACGGGGAGACCTCTTTGATGCCAAGCGTAAACTGGCCTTTGTCTTCATTGACGGTGCCATGGTCAACCTGCGTGGCTCAAACGTTACGCCCGGCGACATTACCGGCACCTGGGAGACGAAAGATCTGAAGCTTACCTTCAGCCGCGAAAACAACGAACTCAAAGGCAAGGTGCGCGTTGGCGAGGTCGAATTTGACGCGCGCGACATTCGCCTCGGTATTGATGAGGATGCTTCACTATCCACCGTGCGCTTCGTTGCTGACCTGCCATGGCGGGGAGCAACCAAGACAGTGACCTTTACAGGTAAGTACACAAGTGACGAGTTGCGTGGGGTAGTCCTTGTGGACGGACAGGCAGAACCCGAACGCCTGTTCAAACGCACCACCACCCCAAGCACGCCCCCGAGCACTGCGGCAACCGGTAGTGACGCAGAGACGGTATTTGACTTCACCGGCACATGGAACCTCACCGTTTCCTTCGGGCCGCAGAGTCTTCCGGTGACAATGACGCTCCGGCAGGAAGGCCTGAATCTCTCAGGAACGCTGAACCTTGGTCCTGTCGGCACCGTGGAGTTGAGCAATGGGCGTGTCACTGGCAACCGTATGGAGGCCACGGCGCGGGTGGATTTCGGCGGCCGCACCATCGAACTCCAGATCAGCGGTACTGGCAACGGCAACAGCCTTGAAGGAACGGTGTCTTCTCCGCAGGGTACAGCGACGTTTAGCGGCACGCGCCCCCAGTAATGGGGCTGCCAGTCATACAAGCAGCAGAGCACAAGCCAAGCAAATGCGTAGGTCTTGGCTGAAAAAGTTTTTCCCTGGACACTACAACGCCAAGGCGGCAGGACTCGACTTCGAGCCCCAAACACTGCCTGGATTGACCGCTCGGAACCTGATCTAGAAGGCTATCTGTGCTGCCTTCCCAAAGTGGAACATGACACATTCGGGCGGCGCTGCAGTCGTAGCGCGACTTGGGCTATGCCCCCAGGCAGTCAGCCATGAGTTGAGTGAAGCCTACCCGGCCGACATCGAAGAGCTTTACGAACACTGGCGTTTAGGGGGTACTGATTTTGGGAGAGAGTTTTAGCATTCAGCCGGTACGAGCGTTATCGCGCGAAACGCTTGTGAGTAAACGTCACCTCCGGCCCATGGATTTCCATAACCACTCGGCGGCCGGCAAGGAACCGGCGCTCGATGAAAAGACCGTGTCCTTCCTGCGCCGTGTACTTCATGATGAAGTTGTCGCTGCGCAATCGCTGACATTCATCCACGGCTCAGAGCAGGTGACACATCAGGACCTTCCCTACGTTGTGGCACAGATTCCAAGCCATCTGGCTGCTTCCCGGATTGCACTGGAAGTGCACCTAGGTACCGGCTCGCTCGGCTACTTTCCCGGCTCACACCGACTTCCCAAGTTTGACTTTGGGAACGGGATATTTCTGACACCGGAATCACTGCTTTGGGAAGATACCCTCCGGCAACATCTGGAAATGCTGTGTGTTGCAGGTGGCACCCAACAGCAGATTGTTCTGCCTAAGAAAGGTGACCTGCTGCCGTGGCATGTGGCCCTAGCCCGTGGTGGCACATGGGTCAACAACCCTAACACAACGTGCAAATCGTTTGTGACGCCTGACCTATCCGCCATGCGCCTACCTGGGTGCGACCGCCGTGCGCCGGAATGTATCCCGAAGCGTTAGATGTAGAATGGAGACCACATGTACGAAAACCTCTTGCTTCCAGAAGAAGAAAACTCTTTTCGTCGTGGGGATACGGTAGGATGAGTGGCACCTATGCCCAACCATCCGTGTTGTGTGGTCGCAGCCATACCCACATTTGTCGCTTTGCCTGGAGGTCTAACGACGTGATCCGAACCATAACTACTCTATGCTTTGCCTTGGTTTGTACGCTGGTGGCCATACGTGAGACGCTCGCTCAGCAGAAAGCTCCTACACCGACGCTTATCAAAAACGCTACTCTGCTAACGGTCACCAAGGGCACGCTGGAAAACAGTGACCTGCTTATTGAAAACGGCAAGATTGCCAAAATCGGCAAGGGCTTAACAGCTCCGGCCGGAGCGCGGGTCATTGACGCCACGGGGAAGTACGTCCTGCCAGGCATCATTGACTGTCACTCGCACTCCATGCTCGACGCCATCAATGAAGGGTCTCTTTCGGTGACCTCCATGTGCCGCATCCGCGACGTGCTCAACCCGAATGACGTGGACCTGTACCGTGCTTTGGCCGGCGGTGTCACAACGCTGAACCTGCTGCACGGTTCAGCCAATCCGATTGGCGGGCAAAACCAGGTTGTCAAGATCAAGTACGGTCGGCCCATCGAGGAATTCCTGTTCCCTGACGCTCCGCCAGGCATCAAGTTTGCTCTGGGTGAAAACCCCAAGCGCTCGAACTTCCGTTTTCCGGGGCAGGCGCAGCGGTACCCTAACTCACGCATGGGCGTAGAAGAAACCATCCGGGATGCCTTTGTTCGCGCACAGGACTACAAGCGTCAATGGGATGAGTACAACGCTGCCAAGGCCCGTGGCGAGAATGTCGTGCCACCCAGGCGCGATTTGCAGCTTGAACCGCTGGTGGAAGTTCTGGAAGGCAAACGCTACGTGCATGCACACTGCTATCGCGCCGAAGAAATCCTGATGCTGATGAACCTAGCTGAGGAGTTCGGCTTCCGGGTACGGACGCTCCAGCACGTACTGGAGGGTTACAAAATTGCCCGCGAGATTGCCAAGCATGGCGCCGGGGCTTCCGCGTTTGCTGATTTCTGGGCCTACAAGGTCGAAGCCTACGATGCCATTCCCCACGATGCAGCGCTGATGACTCGCGCTGGCGTCCTCGTTTCGCTCAACTCAGATGATGATGGGCGTGCACGTCGGCTCAATATGGAAGCGGCGCGTGTTATGAAGTACGGCGACCTGACTGAAGATGAAGCCCTGCGGCTGATTACCATCAATCCGGCGATTCAGTTGGGGATTGACCGGCGGGTTGGCTCACTGGAAGTCGGCAAGGATGCCGATCTGGCCATCTGGACAGCACATCCTTTGAGCGTCTATGCCCGCGTCGAGATGACGTTTATAGACGGCGAGGTGTTCTTTGACCGGCAGGCCGACTTGGCACGACGTGAGGCGCTGGCCAAAGAACGCGCCGAACTCGAAAAGGCTGAAGTCAACCGTCCGCAAAGTGGTGGTTCACCTCCGCCGGTGCCAGCGCCTCGTCGTCCGGCTTACCGATTCGGCGATAACTGCCTGCAGATGACAAAGGAGTAAAAGCAACTATGCCAGCGGTTGGTCAGTCTTGTTGGTTTCGCCTGTTAGTCAGCGTCAACTTCTGCCTTGCCATGGTGGTTGACACCTTTGCCCAGCAGAAGTTGGACATTGCGCCGCGCGTAACCGCTGCCATCCGCGATGCCCGACTGGTTACGGTCAGTGGAGAAACCATCGAGCGCGGCACGTTGGTTATTCGGGAAGGCAAGATTGCTGCTGTCGGTACGGCGGTTTCCATTCCACCGGGGGCGCAGATCATTGATGGCAGGGGGCTGACGGTTTATCCGGGGATGATTGACGCCGCAACCTCGCTGGGTTTGGTTGAAATCCCGGCTGTGGCCGCCACAGTAGACCAGGGTGAAGTCGGCGACTACAACCCCAACGCACGCGCTATCGTTGCCGTCAATCCGCACAGTGCTCATGTGCGCGTCACGCGCTACAACGGCATCACGAGCGTGGCAACAATGCCCGATGGCGGCGTCATCTGCGGGCAGGCAACCTTGATCAATCTCTACGGAACCACGCCCCAGGAAATGGCGGTTGTGCCGTCGTTAGGCCTAGTCATCAACTTCCCACGGCTGAACACCGGTAGTAGTGGACCGTTTGGATTGTTTCGCCAGCCCCCGCCGGCCAACATTGCCGAGGCGATTGCAACGCGCAACCGGCGTGTCGAAGAGCTCCGCCAGGTTATGCGGGAAGCCGCCGATTACGGTCGTGCCAAAGCCGCTGCCGCTGCCGACCCGAACATTCCACGTCCGGCAACAAACGTCGTGTACGAAAGCCTTTTGCCAGCGCTGCGCGGCGAAATGCCTGTATTTTTCCGTGCCGACCGGGCGCAGGATATCCGCGCCGTCCTCGCTTTTGCTGAAGACCTAGGGTTACGTCCCATCATTGTCGGAGGTAATGATGCCTGGATGTGTGCTGCCGAGCTCAAGGCCAAGAACGTCCCGGTCATTCTGACTGGTGTTCTCGATCTGCCCAGCCGGGAAGATGATCCCTACGATGTGCTCTATGAAAATGCGGCCAAGCTGCACCAGTCAGGCGTGAAGTTCTGCATCTCAACGGGCGATACCGGTGCGCACGTCCGCGACCTGCCCTACCACGCAGGGATGGCGGCGGCGTTTGGCCTGAGTCCCCAGGCAGCACTGCGGGCAGTGACGCTTTCGGCAGCCGAAGTGCTGGGCGTTAGCGATCGCCTGGGATCGCTTGATGTGGGAAAAATGGCAAATGTCGTTGTCGCCGATGGCGATTTGCTTGAACCCCGGACGCGCATCAAGTACGCCTTTATTGACGGCCGTCCGGTGCAACTAACAAGCCGCCACACAGAACTCTACGAGCAGTTCAAGGAACGGAAATAGCACTGGCTCTAGGCCGGTTAGACGCGGCGGGATTTGGGATGCGCCGACAAGCACGGCGCATGCCTGATCCCTGCTCAGGCAGGTGGGCAGATGATTCGTGAGACTAAAGGCAGGTATGCTGGAACCCGGCACAAAGGGCAGCATCTACTTGGCTGACAACCTGGACGTACTGGCTTGCCTGCCGTCGGACTCGGTGGACCTCATCTACATTGATCCGCCGTTCAACACCGGCCGGGTTCAGTGCCGGACGCAATTGCGGACAGTGCGCTCGGACGAAGGCGACCGGATTGGTTTTCATGGACGGCGCTATGCCAGCCTAGTTATTAGCCGCCGGTCATTTGATGACGACTTTGACGATTACCTGGCGTTTCTAGAACCGCGTCTGGTAGAAGCACACCGGGTGCTGGCGGCCCACGGCTCGCTGTATTTCCACGTGGACTACCGCGAAGTCCACTACTGCAAAATCTTGCTCGATAGCATCTTCGGGCGGGAGAACTTCCTGAATGAAATCATCTGGGCGTATGACTACGGCGGCCGTCCGCGCCGCCGCTGGCCCGCGAAGCACGACAACATCCTGTTCTATGTCAAAGACATTGAGGGGTATGTGTTCAATCAGGAGGCCATTGAGCGCATTCCCTACATGGCGCCGGGACTGGTTGGCCCGGAGAAGGCGGCACGGGGAAAGCTTCCCACGGACACGTGGTGGCACACGATTGTGCCGACGAACAGCGCCGAAAAGACGGGGTACCCGACCCAGAAGCCGCTGGGCATTTTGCGGCGCATCATCCAGGCGTCATCGCTGCCCGGCGCGCTGGTACTGGATTTCTTTGCCGGCAGCGGCACGACCGGTGCGGCAGCGCTAGAACTTGGCCGCCGTTTCTTGCTGGTAGACAACAACCCGGAGGCGCTGGCGGTGATGGCGCAGCGGTTTGACGGAGTGGAAGGCATTACGTGGGCTGGCTTCGACCCAACGCCATACCAGAAAGACCAAAAACAGTACAGATTGTTTTCTTAGCAACAGACAAAGAAGGTGCTACCCAAATGCGGTTTAGGAACTGGGTGGTTTCTAGAACGACAAAATCTTCTCCCATGCTCGCTTATACTCCAGGCCTAGGTTACAAAGTGTTCAGCTTTAGGGGGGATTCTTTAGCGTATCGCCGCAAATGCTTGGATGTCGGGAAGTGGGAAGGCAGTCTTCAAGCTGACGGATGTGCAAACCGGCAAACAATGACGGAGCAGCTTGGTGCAATTTGGACAGTTCTATGCGTGAGTTAAAGCAGTGCGTCTGACAGTTGCTTGTGCTCGATTTCCTAGTTATGTTCAAGAAGACAACAAACGCTTGGAACGCAACAAAGCAACTATAGATAATACAGTGGTCCTTTGCAGAAAATGCAACAAAGCTTTATTTTGACCAACCTTATGTTTGTCGAGTAGTGTGTAAGAAATGAGTTATGGAACATGTATTGTGCCATGATTCTATAAGCTACAAATCTGAGATACCTACTATTACGATGGAGCACGAATTATGAAAGAATTTGTTCTACTTTTCTTTCTGTTTTTCATTCTCGGACATCAGGTCCTTGCGCAGAGTAAAGATTCAAACTTAAGGGACCTTTTTGTAGAGATTCGTAAAGGCAACATAGAAGTGGAAAACTTGCATAGAAGTAGTATTTCTTCAGGAATAATTATCCATGGAGAACTAAAAAATACTACAAGGAGACCAATTAGAATATCAACTATTCTAGGCTTGCCAATGTATCTCATAAACGACAATGAGCGAACAGATATGCTCGCTGTTGGTATCTGTAAGAATGATAGTCCCTGCATTGGTATTGATAAGAGCATACCGTTCATTGAGTTACCTCCTGGAAATCTAGTAAAAGTTCAGTTCTTAGCTTATTGTGTAAATTTTGAAAAAGAAGCTCCAAGGGAAAATGATAAATTTTCTATTCTTGACAGATTGCCATCTGAAGTTATTGACATTGCAATAAGAATTGCTGATTATCATCGTTTCATGCCTAACAAAGATATAACTAAAGCAGCACAAATTGCTCTCTGGTTAGATCAAGGAGTTCATATAGAAGAGATTAGAAAAAGAATTAAACATTCCTACAAGGATGAAGAAGAAGCTTACGAAATCTTGACTGAAAATCTTCCAGAATGACTCTAGACTGAAGAAAAAATAGAATTGTGTAACCCTCGAATAAACTTATTCCCACAAGCGGCCTGGTGCTAATGAAAGGCTGCATACAAATCGGTTAGCTGGCTAGTAGTGGGCACTAAACTGGAAGCCAAATATGACACACTAAGTTCTACGCTGTCAGCACCCGTAACGCAGAAAGCCAGTTCTATTCTCTTTGAACAGGAATGGATAAGCCTAGAGAGACGGAGAGCTGGATGAGCTATAGCACTCTACCCTAGGGTAAGTGTTCATTTACTACAGGTGCTTCCTGGCTAGGTATTTACGGCAATCCTTTGGGGTTCATTGAAGTCATCATTTGGGAAATGTAGAAGAGCATTCCCCACAACTGAAGGAGAAAGCTATGTCAGAGAGCTAGCCTGGTTACTTGATTTCAGGAAGGATGTCTATTCACAAACAGGAGAAGATGGAGTTATCCAGAAGATACTCCAGATCCTCTCCGAAAGGAACAAGTGGTGTGTAGAATTTGGTGCTTGGGACGGCGTGCTCTTCAGTAATACCAGAAACCTGATTGAGAATGCAGACTATTCAGCTATCCTGATCGAAGGAAGTAAAGTCAAGTGGGATAAACTGAAAAAGAACTACTCTTCCAAAACAAACATTATCTCTATCAACACCTTCGTAGGATTTAGCAAAGACGACAATCTTGATGTAATACCTGCTAACACTCCTGTGCCATTTGATTTTGATTTTTTATCTATTGATGTGGATGGTAATGATTACCATATATGGAGGACAATATCGAAATATCGTCCAAAGGTGATCTGCTACGGAAGCAAGATTTGTCCAACGTGCAGACCCACACCTAAATCAAGGTGCTAGTTTACTAAGCCTAGTAGAACTAGGCAAGGAGAAGGATTATGAGTTAGTGGCTATCTTGCCTTTCAATGCCTTCTTTGTGGAATCAAAGTATTATCCTCTGTTTGATATCAATAACAATGCGCTAGAAAAACTACGTAAGGATTTGAGTTTCATTACCTAATTATTCCCAGATTATAATGGAATTATCTTTCTTAAAGGGCGTAAGTAACTCCCTCGGCATGATATACCTATAAAGGAGTCAAGAATTCAG
>Ga0308398_1000774_pt1 | contig 19007 bp, 15 predicted proteins | sample Hotspr20SampleT9_FD_202360 | JGI IMG/M metagenome (GOLD analysis project Ga0308398, IMG submission 202360) | Hot spring phototrophic mat microbial communities from Mushroom Spring, Yellowstone National Park, Wyoming, United States - 20051001_T9 ...
ATCGTGCCGGATGTCTGCTCGGCTTCGTCAATCACGTTGAACTTGATTTGCTTTTGGATCGTCTCGTAGGGGCGGATGGTGAAGCAGGTGTCGGTCATCACCCGCGCACGGCGCGCGCCCTCGCCTTTTACGGCAGCGTAGCCGTAAATCAGGCAATCCGGACAGTGTGAGCACAGCTCACTTGTGAGGAGGCATTGTTCAACGTAAAAATTGTTATCTCTACGTACCCTTCGTCTTCCTTTCGCACTATCATTCTCTTTCTTCTTCTCCTCCTTCTTCTTCTGTTTCTCGATAATACTATGTGCCTCTTCGTCGTATAAGACGCGTCCATCCTGAACGACGAACGGGAAGATGCGATATTGTCGCAGAAGCGCTCTGCCGGTGCGCCGCTCCGGCGCGACCTGCTTGCGCTTGAACATGACCAGGCGCGCCACCGGCTGGGAGTTGGCCAGGCCAGCCGGCACCTGCTCCACGTCCTGTTGCTCGCCACCTTCGGTGGTGAAGATGGCGTAGGACTTGGTCTCGCGCATCAAGATGATGCTGGCGTAGCGATTGGTCGGGGTGCGCGGGATGTCGGGCGAGAAATAGCGCTGGTACGGTTGCAAAGCGTTTAGGGTCATTGCTCTACTCCTGACAGAAGTTTAGCTTTTGCTTTCTGCTGTTTGTATTCATTCCATAATTCGCCGATATGGCGATCGGTGTAGTAGTAGATGCCGTTGGCCACCTGGTTCTCCAGTTGCAGAAAGGCGGCCAGGTTGCCCTTGGCTCGTTGTAGATAAAGCTCGTCCACCACAATGTCCACAAATTCCTGAACGAGCCGACCGAGTTCCCCTCCCCGGGGGCGCACGGCAATATCCCCGCGCTTGCTCTCCTGGCGGCGCTGAAGCCCCTTGAGGAGCGCGCCGGCGGTCAAGGTCTTCAGCTCGGCCACGGCTTGATCAGAGGGGCGGCGCGCGCCCAGCGCAGCGCTGCGCAGCTCCGGGATGCTCTGCTGCGCCTTGCGCATGGCCGAGACGGCTTCGCGGAAGATCAACTCGTAGCGGTACGCCTTGCCGCGTCCTGCGACTCTTCTTGGCAAAGCGATCTCCAAAGACTTTCGGGCGATCTGTTCAACTAGGTTCATCAGTTTACCTCCTTGTGTTTGCAGGAGCACGTGACAGGCCACGTCGAAAGGGCTTTGTGGCGATGCCCCATCGTGTTCGCGGCCGTATTCCTTGTAAAAGAAGGCGCCGGCCAGTGGATCGGTGTTCAGGCGCTCCAGCCGCGCTGAAACATGCTTGTCCTTGCCCGGCGTCAGGCTGGCCGTCACGACCCAGAGCGCTGCGCTCAGGTCCAGCACGCGCTCAAGCCCGCTGCGCGCGCCTCGCTCCTGTCCGTAAAGGCTAATCGCGTCTCGTTGGCCGTTCAAGATCGCGCGCAAGGCCGGTGGCGGGCCGTCCAGGGTGATGGTGGGCTTCAGGTCATCCGGGTCGGTAACCGGCAGATAAGGCCGCTCGGTGACATACACCTTGCAGCCGGTCAGGCCGTGAATGATCGCTGCGGCGAAGATCGCCTTGGCCCACGCCTCGGTTCGCGTGGCAATGCGGTTGTTTTCGCCGGCGCCTTCTTGATCCTGACCGCGGGCTGCCTTTTGCCAGGTGATGAGGTAATAGTGCGGCTGGCCCTGGATGCGGCCCAGCGAGAGCCGCTCGCCGATGAACTTCTGCCCACCACGCTGAGCGATCTTCTCAGCCTCGCGTTTCAGCACATCTTGCAACTCGCGCAGCCACTCCGGATCAAGCGTGCGCTGTGCGAGCCAATAGCGGGGCAGACCCCAATCTCGGCCGTAATCGCGCACTGGCAGGTTCGTCACTTGATGAAACGGTCTCAGCAATGGCTCGAACAAGCGCAGGTGCAGCGGTGTAAAGGAGTAGGTCGGCATAACGTATATGTAGATGCGGCGCGAGTTTTGGTGGTCTGCTCCCGGCGGCAGTCCCATGCCGGCGCGCTTGCGCAGGATGAACTCCATGTGACAGATCGGGCACCAGTAGCGGTTTTCGTTCGGGGCTTCTTGAGCGGGCAGCACCCGATTAGAGAACACGCGGCCGGCGTCCTCCAACACACCGGTGCTGATCTCGTCGGCGAACTGACTGGCACGGTTGCATAGCGAGCAGAAGGGCTTCGTGTGCCCTTTGCGTTTCTCCGCCATGTAGTCCTTCAACCCATCGTCACCCAGCGTAGAGCGCGGGGCGAAAGAGAGAAACAGGACTTCCTTTAGATAAGCTATCAGTTCCTGCTGGAAGCCCAGCTTGGACATGACTGCCTGCTTGCCTGCCGCGATGTCAATTTGCTTGATCGCCGACAGTACTTTGTCGTGCAATCGCTTCAGGACCTCTTCGCTGGGCAACTCTTCCGCACTTCTGTCAACAAAATCAGGCCCTGCGAGGAAGTGGTAGGCGACGATGAGCACATATTTGCCGATGCCACCTGTCGCCCAGATCGCCACGTCTTCGCGCGTGTGTGATGCATAGGGTTCAGGGACGGCAAATACGCGAAGGAGCCAGTCCAAGCGGTCCTTTGGCTTAGTGAGTTGTGCCAGATCGCGCAGCACGCTATCTACGTAAAGTAGATAGCGACGCGCCATGAACCAGCGCTCATTGAACGCCCTACGCTCTGGCGAGTCAGTAATGTGGATGCCATATCGCTTTTCGATTGACTCCGGCGATCCGGCTGACAATCTTTTGCGTCCTTCGACAAGTTTCTTGACCTCCTCCTGCGCAAACTTATGGTCTGGCTTTACGTCAAGGGTATCTTGATAGACAACCTCCAGCAGGTCTTCTGGCGAGGCAAAAATAAGTACGTTCTTTTCAAAGTCATAATCCTTACTACGAATTCCATCGCGGATATCATCCGCACTGCCACCCTGCGCAAGGGGTTTGATGATCTGTTCAGTCACCTCGGAGATCAACTCATCGGTAGCGTCTTCGACTTTGCGCGGGCCGATGTAAAGCGTGCCGCTGGCGAAGAAGAGCAGGGGAAAGAAGCCCAGCTTGCGCTCCAGCTCGCTCGCAATCGCCTGATGCAGCGCGTTGGTGAGCACCCCGCGCACATCCTTAATCTGGTGGTAATGCAATGTATATTTCTCAACGAATTGTGGGGATAGGTCACGTAAATACTGGATCAGCGATGATGCCGCCTCCTCTGGGGTGCGGACGGAGGCAATCGTGTCCGCGATGCGCACGCGCAGCCAAATCTTCGCCGCGTCCGGGTCTTCGCTCAGCAGGAGATCACCTTGCTTATTGCTGCGCTTGTGGACGTTTGCCAAACGCATGAGGTGCGGGTCTAAATCACCGGCGAACTCGCGCAGGCCCAACGCCTCATACTCTTCTTCTAATCTCTCCAGAGGCACGCTAAACTCGGAAGAGCCTAGCTTCTCCACGTCTTTGTCTTTGTGCACCTCGTGAATTGTGTAAAGCGCAAAGGCTTTCTTGAGGATGTCTATGCTTGTGTTAAATCCGGTGGCGATGAGAAACAGCATCAAGCGACACAAGCCCATCACCCCATTGATGATGTGCGTCAAGTGAGATTGTTCGGAAAGATGAGGGTAGTCTGGACCACCCTTGACCAGACGAAGATGATATTGACGCCTCAACATCGCAGGGAGGACCTTCTCTAAGTAAAGCTCAAGCAGCTTCTCTAGCTCTTCCCGAGTTGTCATACGCATATCTGCTAACCTGCCAACGCGCTGAAAATAGCGCACCTCACAAAAGCAACTATATCCCACCCCCAGGGTCACATTTGCGACCCTCCACCTGTTCCCCTGCGCCCAAGTTGCGATACATCCCCTCCACCGCCTGGCGCATCCGCGCCAGCAGCTCCGGCCCGCCCAGCACGACGCAATACTGTCCGTAGCTCAGCAGCACCCGCTCGGCATAGAACAAATCCTGCGTCTTGCCGCGCACCTCCGCCGTCCCATCCTCGCGCTGGATGACTTCCATCTCCTCAAAGTGCCGGCTCACCTTGCCGCGCCCCAGCGGCGGCAACAGCCGATAATGCACCTCGTAACGCGGCGGTTTGTTCGTCGGCAGTTGGCCGATCACATTCGGCAATACCTGTAGGCCGTCGTCATCTTGGATATACGCGATGCGAAAGCGCGTCGGCTCACCGGCTGCGGCTGGATCCGGCTGCGGGATCACGTAACCCAGGAGATACAGATGCCCGCGCTGGTGCACAATGCGCGCCGGCGCGACGCGAAATCGCCTGGGCTTGCGATCTTCATAACGGGGCGAGAGGTAGTTAAACTGGAGCAAGCGCTTCTGCGCCTTGGCCCGTTGGACATGCTCCCACACGCGCGGCGGGATGGGGTGAGGATCGAGGTGCTTCAAGATATCGAGGGTGACGAGGGCTTCAGGGGCTTGCAGCGCTGCTTGTTGCTCAGGCGGCAGCCAGCGCGCGATCGCGTCGAGAAAGCAGCAGACGTTGGCGTAATCCGGCTGGCCCTCGCAAGTCAGCTTTAGCGCGACCATGCCATCTAGCGCTGACGGCGGGAGAGTCAGGCTTAGAAACGGACCAGGGTTCTCCAGCGCATACTTGCCATTCGCGTAGACGAGCGTTATGCCGAAGATGCGCCGCAGCCGCCGCATATCTCGTTTAAATGCCTCGCGCTGCGCCGCCGGCGATGCCGGGTATGCTCCCGGCAGCTCGCGTTGAACCGCGTGAATCAGCTCCCGCTTGCTCGCTGCGCCCTGCTTTAGCCTATTCAGTAACCATAGGCATCGGGTGATGACAGACTGGTGGCCCGCGCGATTGCCGCGTCCCCTCGCCAGCTTAAAAGTCAAAGTCATTGCGCGAAGTATATCTCAGACAAGCAAAAGCGCAGCGACTCATAGAGGTGAGAGCAGGAGAACTATTGATGAAACACCCTTGTCATACTATATCCTTATGTGAGCATACTCCTCTTATAATCTTTCTACGCACTACACTTAGTTCATCGAAAGTGCGCGCTTAGTATGGAGATATGCAGAGCACGTTATCCAAGGGTAAGTGTCAGCGCTGCGACGGTCAGGAGGTGTGCAAAGCTAGGTATCTCGGTAGTCATGCCGCTCCTGCCTTGTATCGCTCTGAATTTAAGCACGCCCACGCGCGTATAATCCCGCACTGCATCCTATCTGCCCACTGCATACCTGAACATGGCAAAGATCACCCCGCGCTCGCAGGACTTCTCAGAGTGGTACCTTGACGTGATCCGCGAAGCCGACCTGGCTGACTATGCGCCGGTGCGCGGCTGCATCGTCGTCAAGCCCTACGGCTGGACCATCTACGAATACATGCGCGACTACCTGGACAAGCGCTTTAAGGAGACCGGACACGTCAACGCGGCTTTTCCGTTGTTCATTCCAATGAGCTTCATCCAGAAAGAAGCCCACCACGTCCAGGGATTCGCGCCCGAGCTGGCGGTTGTGACGCATGGTGGTGGCGAGAAATTGGAAGAGCCGCTCGTCGTCCGCCCCACCAGCGAGACCATCATCGGCTACTCCTATGCCCAGTGGATCAAAAGCTACCGCGACCTGCCGGTGCTCATCAACTGCTGGAACAGCGTAGTGCGCTGGGAGAAGCGCACCAAGCCCTTCCTGCGGACGATGGAGTTTTACTGGCAGGAAGGACACACCGCCCACGCCACGCACGAAGACGCGCTGGCCGAGGTGCTGCGCATGCTGGACGTGTACTACGCCCACATGCGCGAGGACTGCGCCCTGCCCGGCTTTCGCGGTCGCAAGAGCATCCACGAACGCTTCGCCGGCGCGATCAACACCTTCTCTGTGGAGACCATGATGGGCGACAAGCGCTCGTTGCAGAGCTGCACCAGCCACGACTTGGGCCAGAACTTCGCCCGTGCCTTTGAGATCAAATACCTGGACCGCGACAACACCGAGAAGTATTGCTGGACCACGTCCTGGGGATTAAGCTGGCGGCTGCTAGGCGCGGTGATCATGGTGCATGGTGATGATCAGGGACTGCGGCTGCCGCCCAAGATCGCGCCGATTCAAGTGGTGATCGTGCCGATCTTCAAGAACGATGCCGAGCGCTCGCAGGTCCTTGAAGCAGCGGAAAGAATCTCACAAACGCTCAAAGCAGCCGGCCTGCGGGTGAAGCTGGACGACCGCGACGAGACGCCTGGCTATAAGTTTAACGACTGGGAGATGCGCGGCGTGCCAGTGCGCGTCGAGATCGGCCCCAGAGATGTGGCCAATCGCAGCGTCATGGTCGCTCGGCGCGACCTGCCCGGCAAAGCCGGCAAGGCCTCCATAGGCATGGACGGCCTGAGTGAGCACATTCATGCGCTGCTCGGCGCGATTCATCAGTCCCTGCTCAAGCAGGCTGAGGACTTTCAAAACCGCAACGTGCATGAATGCTCCTCCTGGGAAGAAGTGAAAGAGGCTGTGCAAGATGGCTGGGCCTTGGCGCCGCTGGAGGACAACCCCGCCAACGACGAGTTCATCCGCGAACACCTCACCGCCAAGACCCTGAACTTCCCGCTCGACCAGCCCAAGGGCGAATGGACCTGCGTGGTGAGCGGTAAAACGGTGCACGAGCGCGCCCTCATTGGCAAGTCGTATTAAACCCAGCCTTCGCTGGGCAAAACGCACACCGCCAGGCCAACGCGCGTCACTTGTGCCTGCGCGTGAAGAAGCCTGGCGGTGAAGCAAACTAGCGGGCTTGCTCGTCGCGTCGCTCGGTGCGGTGCTCGGGCAGGTAGCTTTCCTCCACGGCGTTCCTGTCGGTTGCCAGGAACAGCGCGAACAACCCGACCGAGCCGAGGAGCAGCGTGACGACGCACAGCAGGGCTTCGGTGCTTGGGATCAACATCTCTGAATTCCTCCTTTTACCTCATGCGCCCGGCACTTCGGTCAGGCCGGCGAAGGCCGACCGACCACGGGCGCTAACGACAAACGACTCGCGCGGGATCAGCGCAAGCATCGCCAGGGCAATGACGATGAGGCCCATCTCAGCCATATACACAGCGGTATAACCGCGCGCAACATCGCCGGTGAGGCGGGCGACCACGTCGCGCAGATTGCTGCCGGCCAGGGCAGCAAAGCCGGCTGCCGAGGTCTGAACCAGTCCCCATACGCCGACGTACATCCCAGCCGTCTTGATGTCGGCGAGGTAGGCGATCAGCGACAAGGTGGAGATCAAGAATAAGCCGCTGGCGATGCCGACGACCCCAGCGCCGGCAGCGAACATCACGACCGACTTTACGGTGCTGGCCGCTGTGATTAAGGCAAAGCCGGCCAAGCCGACCAGGCATCCCACTAGCGTCACCGGCAGCGGCGAATCCAGGCGCGGCATGACCTGCCAAGCGATCAACATGGCGATCAACATGCCAATGCCCCACAGGGCCGTCAGGCGAGTGGTCGCTGCCACGCTCATGCCCAGAACTTGGCCACCGTATGGCTCCAGCAAGATATCCTGCGCAGTCAGCCCTAGCGTGCCGAAGAACAACATGGCGAAGAACAGGCGCATCTTGCGCGCGCTCAGCAGCGCCCAGATCTGGCTCGAGAAATCCTCTGCGTCATCTTCAAGCTCCACTGGGCGATCCTGTTTCCAGATCGCGGTGACAGCGAGGACCAGGAAGATCACCGAGGCGGACTGCATCACCTGGATCAGCTTGATCGGATGGAAGTCCTCAAGGAAGAAGCCGATCACAAACGCGCTGATGATCTGGCCGATGATCAGTGCGATCCATAGCAAGACCATCGCGCGGCTGCGCTCGTGCTTGGGTGTGAGGTCGGTAACCAGCGCCAAGTAGCCGGTTTGCCCCACGTGCGTCCCCAGGGCGTAGAGCAGGAAAATCAAGGTGCAGAAGAAGATGGCCACTGGGAAGGGCACGTCGCTGTTCAACTGCGAGGCTTTGCTGAGCAACAGCAGCGAGAACGGCGCAGCCGATAGGCCGCAGAACACCATCATCGTGCCATACCATGCGTATGGCAGGCGACGGTAACCAAAGGTCTTCTTCTCGCGGTCAGAGCGAAAGCCCATCAGCGCGCGGACGGGCGCGACGAACAGCCCCAGGCTGAGCAGCCAGCCCACGATGCCGGCTGGGATCTGCTCCTCGGCGATCAGCACGCGGTTCAGCGCGCCGTTGAACACCACCACGCTGAATCCCAGGCCGAGCTGGAACAGACTAAGGCGCAGGAGCCGCTTGCTGACCATCGCGCTCAATCTCCTCCGGAGGAGACGAAGGATGGGAGGGCACTGGCCTGCCCTCTCCATCCTTCGTTCCCGTCAACGTCCTTCCTCCGCGACGTCAATTCTTCGGCAGCTTGGGCTTCGGCAGCGGCAGGTCCACCAGCGGCCGAATCTCCGGGTCGCTCACCTGGCGCGGGATCTCATCGGCAGCCGGCAGGTAGGCGCCAGGCGGCACCACATACCCGCGATGGCACATCCAGCAGTTGGGCTGGGCGTAGTCGCCGCGGTTCGGGTCGGTCTTGGGCATTTGCGGGAACCAGTTGATGGCGATGTCCTGGATCATGCCGACCATGTGACGGGACTGGGACTTCGGCCACTTAAAGGTGCCTTCGGCAGTCACGTATGACTTGAAGTAGCCGCCATAGTGACAGAAGTCGCACCCCACGTTCAGCGCCACGTTCATGTGGTACATCGCAGCCTGGTTGCGGTAGGTGTCGTTCAAGCCGGGCGGCGTGTCCCTGGTCGCGGTGACCTGGAAGTAGTTCACTTCGCCGTTGGCATCCGGTCGCGCAGCCAGCAGCTTGTCGTCCACAATCTCATAGCTGGCCGGCGGCTTGCCGTTGAGGGTAATCCCGTAGTGCCTCATGTCGTATTGGGTCGGGTTGCCTCCGCCGGCGATGCCAAACTTGGCCAGGTTCTCCAGGGTCGGGTTGTTCTTCTCCGTTGAGTTCCAGAACTGCGCCTGGCCGTTGTGACAGGTGGCGCACTGAAGCTGGTAGAGCGGCTGCCCTTCGGGCCGCGGGATGCTGTTGATCCACTTGTTCTGAAGCTCGAACTGCATGATCAGCATCGCCTTGGCCACTGTCTTCTGCGGCTTATCGTAGGCGGCGAAGTTCTGAAGGTTGTGGCAGTACTCGCAGCTCTGCCCAACGCCGGGGGTGAAGTACTTGCTCATATACGCAAACACCTTGGCCGTGGAGTTGTATTCCTCGCCCAAGTACTTCGTGAGCACTTGTACGTTCACCGTGCGCGGGTTCTGCTGCTGCCAGACGTTGTAAGCCTGGAGCGCCTCAGCACTTGGCTGGGCCAGCGTCTTGTTGTTCCGACGTAGATACTCTACGAAGTCCACCTGTTGAACGCCGGCGTAGTTGTATGTGCTCTCAGCGCGGAAGCCCTGGAACGCGCGCCAGTCAGCCAGCGCCAGCGAGATCGCGATCACGCCCCCTAGGGCGAGGATGGTGAAAGCCACCAGGCCAACCAGCTCGCCGCGCAGGATCTGTCGCTGCCGCTCGTCATAGACGGCCACAGCACCAGGTGGGGGAGCAGGGAAGTTCTCATTTTCAACCATCGCAACCCTCCTTCTAGGGCGCACATGCCGCCTGCGCAGCCGGCGTGATGCCAGCGCGGCAGGCCCACAGATACCAGTTCGGTTCCACCGGACCACTGAAGAGCACGCCAAGCGCGCCGGCCACAGCAGTGAGGGTGGCGAAGCCCAGCGCCCACTGGTGGATGCTGTAGGCCGTGGCGTTGAAGCCCATCACCCACCGCCAGAGCAACTGCGAGCGATGCGTGCCTTCGTCGCTCTTCTCGATCTCATCAATCTCGCGGTGCGCCCCATAGGCCAGCGTGGCCAGGATAGTGCCTCCGTGCATGGCCAGGATCAGCGTGCTGCCCAGCAGGCCATAAATCGAAAGCATGTGGAACGGGTTGTAGTAGAAGTTGCCATACTTGACGCTGAAGTGGTTGGTCCACAGCAAGATGCCGCGCAGCCCGTGCGGCGGCGCCTCGTTCCATGAATTCACCCAGATCGGGTGGATGATGTAGATGGCCGCATAGAGGAACAGCGCCGCGCTGAAGGCGATCGGCACCATCGGGCGCAGGCCATTGGCCACTGCCCGCGTCCAGATGCGGATGGTCCAGAACACCAGCGTCAGCGAGAGGAACAGCGTCGCGAGCTGCCAGTAGCCGCCCTCCTGTAGAGGCGCCATGCGCAGCCCATACGACGGCGGCGGCGGATAGAGGGTAAGCACCGGCAGCTCGCGCAAAAAGCGAATGGGGTTATAGCCCACCTGCTCGCCGAATCCGATCGCCGTGATGAACACGCAGAGCAGATAGGAGAAGAACGCCAGCGCACCCCACATGCCCAGGTAGATCGGCCCCACCTGGGTATCCGCCAGCCCTTCCAGAAAGCGGATATACCGCACCGTCTTGGTGCGCCGCTCAAAGCTCTCACGATAGACTTCCGTAGCCATAGCTTCTCCATTTCACGTGGGACGATGGCGCGTGGCCACCTTCCCCACGACGACTAGTTGAACCCGAAGCCCTTCCACCACGGAGCGTAATCCCAGAAGTTCCAGAACCCGCTCCAATCCTGCACCACCGTCCCCGACAACACAAAGCACAGGTTGCTCATCAACACGGACATCACCGCAGCCCAGAAAGCCAGGCGGTGAATGCCGACCTCTCCGATGCTGTAACCGAAGAAGTCCCAGTAAAAGCGGTTGACGTTCTCCTCGGTCACGCCCTCGCTCTTCTTGCGGGCTGCGCTGAGGATGGTCGCCCCGTGGAGGGAGAGCACGAATGCGCTGCCGAACAGCAGGGTGATGCCGATGGCGTGGAACGGGTTATAGAAGAAGTTGTAGTAGCGATAGCCAAAGACCGATAGCCAGTCCAGGTGTGGAATCACGCCCAGCGGGAAGCCCTCTGACCAACTGCCCAGCAGGATCGGGCGCACGATCTGGATGGTCACCCAGGAAGACAACACCGCGCCGAAGGCGATCGGCACTTGATAGCCGATCTTGAGCAGGCGCGAGATGTCAATCTGGCGCATCATCCAGGCGAAGAACGTCACCGTGGCGCAGAAGACCACGAAGAGCCACCAGAAGCCCTTGCTCCCGTCGAAGGTGATGCTCAGACCTACCTCAGGTGGCGGAGGGTAAATCTGTCCACGGATGAAGTTCAGCAGCGGGTTATTGGTCCGGTTAGGGTCAACGAACAACACTTGCCAGAACCACACCCCAGCGCCCAGCACGCCAAAGATGAGGGCGACGACGCCCCAAAAACCCAGATAGAAACGCCCAATCCAGATTTTAAGCAGGCCAAAGGAGGCACGCGCAGGGACTTCCATTGCCTCCTGGCGATACTTCGCCTCGAACGACAACATAGACTCACCTCCTTGGGTCCAGCGTCCGAGGGCGTGTTTCCGTGCGCGCTGACAGCGAGCGAGGAAGGACGATAAATGAATGATGAAATAACCTGTGAACCCTGCGCTGTTACACGCACCTAGAACGCGCCTCGTCGGCCTGACCCTGATGTAAAGAAGCCGGTGGTGGATGCACCGCTGCCTGTCCCTCCGGCTCGCTTGCGACGTGCGCAGCGATGCATCCCGCCACCGGCTAATAATGACTTACTTCAGCCAGAACGTGTTCCAACTCGAGCTCAAGAGCACGAAGTGGATCAGCAGCGTGGTCAGCACCGCAGCCACGACGTAGATCCCCAGCGCGGTCTTGAAGTCTATGAACTTCGGATCTCTCATGTTTGCTCACCTCCTGTCAACGAGAACGCTGCGCTTACGGGTTCGGCGAGATCCACGGCTTGTACATGGCGATGATGATGTGGATGATGCCGGCCAAGACGAAGAACAGCCATGAACCCAGCACGACGAGCTGGTGCTGTAGCCACTCCTCATTGGTGAACAGTGGCCGCCAGCGCTCCGGAACCTTGTCGTTCATCTGCTTTGTCACCTCCTTTGTTCGAGATTTCTGTGCGAGCCTTCGGGCCAGCTATTTAAGATTGTATGATGTCCAGACCAGTTGTCAACTGGTCAACTGTCCAGATTCGAGTCGCAGACGGGGATGCAGAAGCGCTGCGACAACGACGATCGCTCAGGGGTGCATTCGCAAAGTTTGATCTCACCGTGGAGGCGCCGAGAACGCAGAAGAAAGTGTGCCCCTGCTCGGCACAGCTAACCCACGACCATCCGCGCGATGGATCAGCGCATCGCGCGCGCCAAACTGACGATATCACCCAACACGCCGCTGGCCGTGACTTCCTGGCCGGCGCCGCGCCCGCTTATCGCAAGCGGATTGTCGCTGAAGTGGCGCGTGTGGAAGATGACGACGCTGTCGCTGCTCCGAATACCGCCCAGCTTGCTCTCTGGATCGACGCCCACCAGGCCGACGCGCAGCCGCCCATCCTGAATCTCGGCGGCGTAACGCAGCCGGTGGCCGTTGGCAGTCAGCGCGTCCGCTCGCTGACGCATCGGCGCATCGAGCGCGTCCAGCGCGTTTAGGAATGCTTCAACGCTCATGTGATCCATCTCGGCCGGATAGAGCGACTCTACCGCGACATCGCTCATGTTCAGCCGATAGCCCAACATGCGGGCGAGGATGAGCGCCTTGCGCGCTGCGTCCAGCCCGCCCAGGTCTTGCCTGGGGTCTGGCTCGGTGTAGCCCTGAGCTTTCGCCTCGCGCACGGCTGCGCTAAACAGCCGCCCAGCCTCGAGCTGGGCGCACAGAAACCCCAGCGTGCCGCTCAAGGCGCCTTCGATCCGCAACACATCGTCACCGCTATCCAGCAGGGTGTTCAGCGCGCTGATGACGGGCAGCGCTGCGCCACAGGTCGTCTCCCAGCGCGATCGGTCATCAGCCAGCGCATCCCACCAGTCGAGCGGCCCAGCGAGCGGCAGCTTGTTGGCCAACACCACGCCCATGCCGCGCGCTTTGGCTGCCAGCAGCAGCGGCACAGTGGACTCGGTGGCAGTGGTGTCCACAACGATCGTATTGCTCGGCAAGGCGCTGGGCAGATCAACCAGCGGTGGGTCGCTGCTCAAACGTTCACCGCGACTTTTGCGCGCAACCAGGTCAAAGAGTCGATCATCGGCCAGTCCTGCCAGGTCAATCAGCGCCGACGCGCTATCGGCGACGCCTACAACGACGAGGCGCAGCCGGCTGCGCTCGGCATGACGTGGGCGGGCGGCCACGATCTGGCGCGCCAGCGCGCGCCCTACGCCGCCCAGCCCCAGAAGAAGCAAGGGTTGCGGTTGAAGTGCTGACATGCGCTGTCAGGCGCAGTATAATCTTCACCAGACGCAACTCCGACCCGCAACTGTGCTATCTACGCTATGCGACGCTGGCGCGACAGCTTCTACAAAGACGCTTGACGAGAAGCGCGCAGATCTCGCTGCTGACCGATGCGCTGTGACGCTGCGCCTATCCCCTCAACATCAACCTTCCTGCTCCCCCAACCCTGAGCTCGCACATCCATGTCAGCCAAGCCTTTGAAGTGGGTGCCGATCGGCGGCCTCGGTGAGGTCGGCAAGAACATGATGATGTTCGAATACGACGACGAGATTTTGCTGATCGACGCCGGCATCATGTTCCCAGAATCCGACATGTTAGGGATAGACGCGGTGATCCCCGACTATGGCTTTCTGAAGAGCCGCCGCAGCCGGGTGCGAGCCCTGATCGTCACACACGGTCACGAAGATCACACTGGCGCGATCACGCATGTGGTGCGCGATTTCCCCGGCGTGCCGATCTACGCCACGCCGCTCACCCGCGGATTGCTGGAGGTGAAACTAAAGGACGCTAAGCTACTTGACCGCTCCAAGCTCTACACTGTGGCCACCGACGGCGAGTTCACGGTCGGGCCGTTCAAGGTCGAGTTCTTCCGCATGTGCCACAGCATCCCTGACAACGTGGGATTGGCCATCACCACGCCAGCCGGCTTGGTAGTGCATAGCGGGGACTTCAAGTTCGATCACACGCCAGTGGACGGCAAGCCATCGAACTTCCCCAAACTGGCGGAGTTCGCCGGTCGCGGTGTGCTGGCGCTGTTCGCAGACAGCACCAACGCTGAGATCGCCGGCACCACGCCCAGCGAACGCGCCATCGAGCCGACGTTCGATCAGGTCTTCCGCAACGCGGAGGGGCGCATCATCGTCGCAACCTTCGCTTCGCTGATCTCGCGCATCCAGCAGGTCGTCAATGTGTGTGAGGCGCACGGCCGCCGGCTGGCCCTGGCTGGCGCCAGCATGGTCGAGAACGTAAAGATAGCGCAAAAGATGGGCTACCTCAATATCCCGGAGGGCATGCTGGTGCGCCTGGAAGAGGCCAATAAGCTAGACCCTTGCAACGTCGCCATCATGGCCACTGGCACGCAAGGCGAGCCGAGCGCGGTGCTTGGGCGCATGGCGGTGGGCAAACACCCAATCATCAGCGTGCGGCCAGGCGACACGATCATCATGTCTGCGCACCCCATCCCAGGCAACGAGGAATACATTCACCGCATCATTAATCGCCTATTCCAGAAAGGGGCAGATGTGCTCTACGACCCAGTCGCCAAGGTGCACGTCTCAGGGCACGCCAGCCAGGAAGAGCAAAAGCTCTTGCTGAGCTTGCTGCGACCGCAATACTTCATCCCCATCCATGGCGAACTGAGGATGCTAAAAGCTCACGCACGACTGGCTTACGACCTGGGCTTCTCGCCAGACCGCGTGTTCGTCGTTGAGAACGGCACGCCCATCGAATTCGCCGACGGCCAAGCTCGTCAGCTCAGCCGCATCCCCGGCGGCTACGTCTTCGTCGATGGGAGCGGCGTGGGAGATATTGACAAGTCCGTGATTCGCGATCGCGAAGCGCTCGCCCGCGAAGGGTTTATCGTGGCCGTGTTGCGCCGAGATAAGGATGGCCGATTAACGCAGAAGCCTGAGATCATCACGCGTGGCCTCATCTACATGCAGGAGGCGGAATCGCTGAACAAGGCCTTATCGCAGGCTGTGTTGGGCGAGCTGCGCCAGCTCGACGAGCATGCTGCTGAAGAGACCATCCGCGGCCGAGTGACCGATGCGCTGAGCAAAACCGTTTATAACGAGACGCGCCGGCGACCAATGATCATCGTGATCGTGGCTTGACCTCGCCAGTGGAATCCTTGCACCCATCGTCGTCAGGCGGCGCGCCCTGCGGGAAGAGCACCAGGCCAATGCCGGCGCGAATCTGTAAGTAGCGCGGATTAGCTGGGTCAGGCTCGATCTTGCGCCGCACTCGGTGCACCAACTCATACAAGTTCTCGCGCTGCTTGGGAATACCCCACACTGCCTGCAGCACCAGCTTATGTTCACATACCTCGTTGGCATGCTGCATCAGATAACGCAACAGGCGGTATTCGGTGCGCGAGAGCATGACTGGCAGCGGCTTGCCATCTCGCCAGACAATCCCATTCGAGCTGAGCCAAAGCCCAGCAGACGCATCAGGCACTTGATCGCGCTGGCTGAGCACGGCGACCGCTCCCAACTCGGCGAAAGAGAACTCGCCAGACTGCGTCGTCTCGCTCGGGCAGCGCAGGACGACGTCGAACGAATGACCGATCCTGATCCGGTCACCGCTATTCAGCCGTACTCTGGCCCTGTGGATCATCTGATTGTTCACCAAAGTGCCATTGCGGCTGCGATCCTCCAAGAACCATACGCCATGCTCGCACGTGAGCAGGGCGTGCTCTCGTGAGGCGTGCAGGTCATCCTCCGGCAATCGAATATCATGAGGACCTGACACGCCGCGCCCAATGCGGACCGACGACGCAGTCAGTTGGTAATACGTGTCGGGCGACGTGCTCGACACCAACGAAGCAGTCATTAAGCCATTGATTTGCCCCGTCATCCGCGCTTCCTTAGAGCAGATTCTATAACCTTTCTCAACTTGGGCAAGTCTTCCTCTCAGCTTAAGATCACAAACAGAATCGTCTGTCACAAACGTTCGCAAAACAACGCGAACGCTAAACTAATGACGGCACGAAGGAAGGCGCATCTATACTCATCCTCTGCATTCATCAACAGGGCAACGCTATTTCCGAGAGCGCGCTGCCTTCGAGGTGGGGCGCATTCGCCACTGGGAGTGTTGACTTTGCGCGCATGAGACAGCCCCCATGGTTCCCGTATGCGAGGGACTGTTAAAGTGAGGCGCTCCCAGGTTATCCCTCTTGGTGATCGCATCCTCTAGGTGACCAACTTGCTGGCAGGGATGCTGTGATTCCTTTGCGTTCTTCGGTAGTGCGATCACTCCGGCGGTGAATGCGCTCAAGGCCACATGGGGGCGTTCACCAACAGGGGCATCTTCCATAAGCTATGCTGCCAGCGAAGGCAAATCTATGGAAGATGGGCGACAGCAGTGCCGTCGCCCACCCAAGGTTTTGACCCTAGCTGTGAATGCACCCGGCCACATTCAGGGCTGTGCTATAACCGCATCATGCAGCGCGCAGACTATCTCCTCATTGGCGGCACTGTCCTCACGATGGACGACGCCTTTCGCCAATATCCCGAGGGCGCTGTTGCAATCTGCGGCGAAGCGATCGCCGCAGTTGGCCCTGCCGATGACATCTCCGCCCGCTACGCAGCGGACGAAGTCATTGACTGCACCGGCTGCTGCATCATGCCTGGCCTGGTAAATTGCCACACCCACCTGCCGATGACGCTATTGCGCGGGCTGGCCGACGACCTGCGGCTGGACGTGTGGCTGTATGGCTATATGCTGCCCGTCGAGCGCAAGTTCGTCTCGCCGGAGTTTGTGGCACTGGGGACGCAACTGGCTTGCGCCGAGCTGATCCGCAGCGGCGTGACGTTCGTCAACGACATGTACTACTTCGAGGACACGATCGCGCGTACGATCGCGGATATTGGTTTGCGCGCCCTGTGCTCGCAGACGATCATGCAATTCCCCACGCCCGATGCCGCGAGCGCGGACGAGAGCTTGGAGTTCACCGAGAAATTCATCAGCGCCTGGAAGGGCCATCCGCTGATCGTGCCGGTGATCGCCCCACACGCGCCCTATACCTGCAGCGGCCCGCTGATGCGCGCCTGTGCCGAGATCGCCATTCGCCACGACGTGCCGCTGCACATCCACATCAGCGAGACCTTTCAGGAAGTGGAAGACAGCCGGCGCGAACACGGCATGCCGGTGGTGAACTGGGTCAAGAAGAACGGCGTGTTAGAAGCGAAGGTGATCGCAGCGCACTGCGTGGCAATAGATGCCGGCGAGATGCGCACCCTGCGCAACGCCGGCGCGACGGTGGCCCACAACCCCTCCGCCAACCTGAAGCTAGCCAGCGGCATCGCCAACGTCCAGCAGATGCTCAAGACCGGCCTCAACGTCGGCATTGGCACCGACGGGCCAGCCAGCAACAATGACCTCGATCACTTTGAGGAGATGCGCTTGGCTGCGCTGCTGGCCAAGGGCAGCACGCGCGATCCAGTAGCCGTGCCAGCGCGCACTGCGATGCTGATGGCCACCCGCATGGGCGCATCCGCGCTGCACATGGGCCACCTCACTGGCTCGCTGGAAGTCGGCAAGCGCGCCGACGTAATTGTGCTGGCGCTCGACCAGCTACACACCACGCCGCGTTACGCCGACATCGCCACAGGCAGCGACGCGATCTACACGCAGATCGTCTACTCCAGCAAGTCCAGCGACGTGCGAGATGTCTTCGTCAACGGCAAACCGCTCATGCGCGAGCGGACGCTGCTCACCCTGAACGAGGCTGCGATCAAGGCCCAGGCCCAGCGCATGGCCCAGCAAATTCACTTCTTCCTCGTTGCGCGCGAAGGCGACGTGCTGCGCAAGCTAGCTGCTATTGGCGGCGTGCAGCAGGAAGAATCGTTCGAGGTTCAGGTGAAAGCGCGGATAGATGACCCGCAGCCGATCATTGACATCATCAACCACAGCGGCGAGATCAGCGTCGTTCGCCACGTCCACTATCGGCAATATGACACCTACTTCTTCTTCGCCGACGAACCCTCACGCCTGCGCTATCGCGAGGACGAACGGCTGGACGACGCAGGCAACGTCATCGGCACCCGCTACCGGTTGACATTGGTGAGTGGGCAGAGCGAGCGCGAATATCCACACTCGATTCTGCTCAGCCGCGTCCGCTTCATGTCGCCGGCCGACCGCAGCCTGCGCTTCTACCGCGAATACTTCCGGCCAGCCTACGAGGTCGAAGTGCAGAAGGACCGCCTGCGCTGGGAGGTGTTCTACGACGACGAGGAGTTCTTCATTAACATTGACCGCATGGTGAACCCACCCCGCACAGGCTACTTCCTGGAAGTGAAGAGCCGCACATGGAGCAAGCGCGATGCGGAGCGCAAGGCCGAGGTGATCGGCAAGCTACTGGCGCGCTTTGGCGTCGGCGACGACGCCGTGTTACGGCAGGAATACGTCCAAATTGCGGAGGAGAGCAATGCCCAAACTGAGCGATGAACAAGTCCAGGCGCAACTTGCGCAACTCGATGGTTGGCAGCGCAACACAGCCGGCGAGATCACCAAAACCTATGTCTTCGCCGGCTTTCCCCAAGCACTGATGTTCGCTACCGCTGTAGGCGTGCTGGCTGAGGCCGCCCAGCATCACCCTGACATCATCATCAAGTGGAACAAGGTGATACTGAACCTGATCACCCACGATGCCGGCGGGCTGACCGATAAGGACTTCGCGCTGGCCAGGCAGATTGACACCACCCTGCCTCACTGAGCGCCTATCCGATAACCCGCAACACGCCAAGCAAACTTCAGTTGGTGTGCGCAGGCAGAGGTGTTTTGGTGTTAATGGATGCTCAGACGCTTCTGCGCAAGCGTGAACGGAGAAGGCTGCGTTGTAGTCGCGCTTCTTTCTCGCAGATTCAGGCGTCGGGGTCAATGCCGGCAGCGCGCAGCTTCGCAGCCAAGCGCTCAGCGCGCTCCCGCTCGGCTTTCGCGCGCGCATGCTCAGCCTCAGCGCGCTCCTCGCCAGTCAGGATGAGCCCCCCATCGCGGTCGCACCAGCGCAGCCACGTCTCCTCACTCCCCTCATAAACG
>Ga0308398_1000779_pt1 | contig 18967 bp, 16 predicted proteins | sample Hotspr20SampleT9_FD_202360 | JGI IMG/M metagenome (GOLD analysis project Ga0308398, IMG submission 202360) | Hot spring phototrophic mat microbial communities from Mushroom Spring, Yellowstone National Park, Wyoming, United States - 20051001_T9 ...
TTGGCCAAATCTCAACAAAGCGGCTCAGTCGCATAAAACAGAACATAGCGAAGTGGCTGTCGCGCTAAAACAGCGCTCAGCGCACTCCGCCCTTTGTGCTTGTAGTCTAGACCGACCGCCCTCTAGCGGCGGCAAAGTTTCTCGGCGCTGACGGCTACTCTATCTCGAACGTTGCTTGGACTTGAATGACGATCTCTTGGCTGCCGGGAGCGATGGCAGTGCCTTCTGGCGCTGCTTTGCCGGCGGCAGTGAACGCCATCATCGGCATCGGCGGCCCACCCATGCTGAACTCGGAGATGGTGAGGATGCGGCCCAGCTTGGCGCCGGCAGCGCTGACCAATGACTCCGCCTTAGCCTTGGCGTCGGCCATCGCTGCCTTGCGCGCGTCGGCTTCTACCTGCTTCATGTCCTCTACCTCGAAGCTCAGCGCCTGCACCACGTTCGCGCCGGCGCTCAGCGCCGCGTCCAGGACCTCGCCGCTCTTGTCAATGTTTCGCACGGTGACGCGCACGACGTTGCTCACGCGATAGTTGCTGATCGGGCCTGGACCGCTGGGGCCGTATGTCCGCTCCGGATTCACGGTGAACTCCAGCGTGCGGATGTCCTTCTTGGCTACGCCGGCCCTTTCCAGCGCAGCCATCACCGCGGCCATCTTACGATTTACTTCGCTCAGCGCGGGGTTGAGCTTGGGGTTGATGGCCTCCACGCCTACAACGATGCGGGCGACGTTGGGAACGGCGCTGGCCTGGCCATATCCAGTGACGGTGACTGTACGGCGGGCTGGCTCGCTGCTCTGCATAGACGCACGGGCATGCGCCAGTGAGGGATTGAACGCTGATGCCACAAGTACGGTGGCGATTAACAGTTGTTTATTCATAGGTCGTGACCTCCTTTTGTGCTTTTAGGACGCGCCGGCGCGGCAGGTGGTTCCCCGATTTAGTCTATAAAGCGCGCTTGGCGCTTGACCCATCCTGCTAGCCGGTCGCAGATCGCCGCGACGATCTCATCAGGCACGCCGTTGGGGGTCGTGGACTTCAGCCGGTAGTCGCATGGTTCGTTGACGTAGTCGCAAATCTGCCACAGGTTATTCTGGTCCAGCGCTATCTCGGTAGAGAAGAGGTTCAAGCCGCACAGGCCAGCGATCTGCTGGGTCATGCTGCGCAGGGTGCTGAGCTGAAAGCGCGCCTCGTCCTGCGGAGTCACCGGCTCGTGAATGTGGGTGCGGTCGTCGGCCCAGCACGGGAAGGTGCTGCCGCAGGCGTAGAACACGCGAAACCAGGCGCGACGCCCGCCCAGGAGCTTCGGCTCGACCCAGGACTGGAGAATGGTCTGGTCGCTCGGCCACTCCTTGCGCCGCTGGAGCACGTCCTCCCAGCGGGTGGCCGGCTGCAACACGCCGCTGCCGCCGCTGTGGAGTCCCTTCACTGAGAACCGCGCGCCCAGTGGGGTCAAGTCAACAGGTGGCAGGATCGGCTGCTCTTCGTAGGAAGGGACGATGATGAGGTATGGGACGTATAGGCCGTGCTGGATGAGCAAAGCGTGCATGTTCAGCTTGTTCCAGGCATGGCGCACGCGGTCGTAGTCGTTAACCATCAAGGGGATGTTACGCCGCATGGCCGGCACGTGGCGCTCGTATTCCCCGCCCCAGTCCCACACGCGGTCCAACCCGATCTTGGCCCGTATCTCGCCCCGATCGAGCTTGTCAGGAAGGTCGGTCAGGTCGTCCGGCCCGCAGACCTGGATTGTCACGCCGTGGTCCTGGCAGGCGCGCTGTAGCAGGCGAATGAAATCGGCGTCGTATTCCCAGGCCCATAACACCAGCAAGGTGACGGGTGAGCGCGGGGAGGCGGTGGTCATCGGCGGCGAGGCATAAGGTTCAGATAACGATCAGCTCGCGCGAAAGGGTGGTGAGGCTCTCACTGCCCTCGTTCGTGATCAGCACGTCATCCTCGATCCGCACGCCGCCTTTGCCAGCCAGGTAAATGCCTGGCTCGACGGTGAAGGTCATGCCAGGCTGGAGGGGGGTGGTGTCGCCCTGAACCATGTATGGAGGTTCATGGCCCTCTAGACCCAGCCCATGGCCAGTGCGATGGGTGAAGTATGAGCCATAGCCGGCCGACGCGATCACTGCGCGCGCTGCGCGGTCAACCGCTTCGCCGGTTGCGCCGGGACGGGCCGCTGCCTGGCCAGCAGCGTTGGCTGCCTTCACGACCTCATAGACAGCGCGCAGCTCGGCGTCTGGTTCGCCGATTGCGATGGTGCGGGTGATGTCGCTGCCGTAGCCATCCACCACTGCGCCGAAGTCAATCACGACCAGGTCCCCGCGCTGCAGTGGGCGGTCGCCGGCGTGGGCGTGGGGATTGGCCGCGTTTGGGCCAGCCTGGACCAGCGGCTCAAAGAGTAGGGTCTGGGCGCCGGCGCGCAGCAGGTGGCTCATCAGCAGGCCAGCGACCTCACGCTCAGTCATGCCGGGCCGGATTTGTGCCAGCGTTTGCGTGAACGCCAATTCAGCTAACGCGATAGCTTGGCGGATCTTCGCCACCTCCGCGGCGTCCTTGACCATGCGCAGCGGCGCGATCACGTCGGTGGCGAAGATGTGCTTGAGCTGACGAACCGACCCGCTGAGCAGCGTCCATTCCAGCATCCGCATGCCCAGTGGCTCGACGGCGATCGTCTTGCCATGCAGGTCGCATTCGTTGGCGGCGGCATCAAAGGCTGCCTGGTAGGGCGTGCCATCGGCGTAGCCGTAGGCGCGCCAGGGCAGCGCCGTGCTGGCTTTGCCGACTTCAAAAGACGGGGCGATCAGGATCGGCGGCGCGTCGCCCGCCGGCAGGAGCGCCACGATTGGGCGCTCGCTCAGGTGCATGCGCAGGCCGGTGAAATAAGTGAGGTTCGGCCCCGGCACCAGCGCCAGGAAGTCCGCGCCGGCGGCGGTGAGCTGCGCTTTCAGCCGGCGCAGGCGATCGTCGAACGTCATGGTCTGACTATTTTAAGGGGAGCAAGCGAGACCGTTGGCCGAGATGTATTCACTGACGGGGGCAACTCCCTACAGACTATGCTGCCCAGCGAAATTAGTAGGGTGGGCGACGGCACCGCCGTCGCCCAACCAGAGTTAGCCATGAATGCACCCGTTGGCCAGTGCGCGTCTATTGCGCGGATGCGTTGCTTAGCGCAAGCGCATATACTAGGGGCATCCGTTTTACTGCCGATCGGCACATAACGGGAGCTGTTTAGGGGAGTCCGTGATGTCGAACACGATTCAAGATCTTGTCAAGCTCAGCGGTGACGCTGTTCAGGTAGTCGCCGTGAAATCGCCGGTTGGATCTCAAGAAGTCCTGGCCACGACCGAGCTGGAGGTCAGCGTGCGGGATGAGGCAGCTCTGCGCGCCAGCGGTATTGACGCGCTGGTGCATGCCGCAGTCTTTGGCCCGCCGGCTCAACAGGCAGCGGCTCGCTGGCTGATCTGGGAGATCGCCCAAGCGCTGGGGATTCGGCCGGCGTCCATTCACGAGCTATACATTGCGCGCGGGCAGAACGCGCTGGAGCGCGACTTCACCACGCCAGCGATGAACATCCGCATGATGGCCTACGACACCGCGCGTGCGGCAATGCGCGCCGTCGTGGAAGCGAAGGTCGGGGCGTTCATCTTCGAGATCGCGCGCAGCGAGATGAGCTACACCGACCAGCGGCCGTCGGAATATGTCAGCGTGATGCTGGCCGCAGCGATCAAAGAGGGTTATCGCGGCCCATTGTTCATCCAGGGCGATCACTTTCAGGTGAACGCCAAGAAGTACAAGAGCGATGCGGATGCGGAGCTGGCGGCCTTGCGCAAACTGATTGACGAGGCGCTGGCCGCCGGCTTCTACAACATTGACATTGACACCTCGACCCTGGTTGACCTGAGCAAGCCCACGCTGGATGAGCAGCAGCACGCCAACTACGAGCTGTGCGCCCTGTTCAGCGATTACATCCGGCAGCGCCAGCCGGCAGGGGTAATCGTCTCGCTGGGCGGCGAGATCGGCGAAATCGGCCATAAGAACAGCGATGTCCACGAGCTGCGCGCCTTTATGGACGGCTATCGCCGCCGCATTAAGCACCAGCCCGGCCTGAGCAAGATCTCGGTCCAGACCGGCACGACCCATGGCGGCGTGGTGTTGCCGGATGGCTCGATCGCGCAGGTGAACATAGACTTCGAGACCCTGCGCGAGCTGTCCATCGCTGCGCGCGAGGAATACGGCCTGGGCGGCGCAGTCCAGCACGGGGCTAGCACGCTGCCGGAGGAAGCGTTTGGCAAGTTCGTCCAAGCCGGCGCGATCGAAGTCCACCTGGCCACTGCCTTTCAGCAGATCGTGTACGCCAACCTGCCCAAAGCGCTGAACGACGAGATCACCGAATGGCTCTTCAAGAACGCCGCCGATGAGCGCAAGCCGGGCGACACTGACGAGCAGTTCCTCCATAAGACGCGCAAAAAAGCGACTGGCCCTTTTAAGCAAGCCCTTTGGTCGCTGCCGGAGGCGGACCGCGCCCGCATCCGCACTGCGCTGCAGGAGCGCTTCGCCATGCTCTTCAATCGCCTGGGGGTGGAGAACACCAAGAGCATGGTGGAGAGCTTTGTGACGGCGCGCGAGATCCACAAGCAGCCCGAAGACTTTGGCGTAGCGCCGGCGGTTGCCGAGGACGTGCGCGGCCTGGCCGATTAGCAGTAGCCACTAGCATCAACTCGCAGACAGGCCGCGCGCTCATGGCCGCGAGCAGACGGGTATTGTTCCTCACCAGCCCGGTCGGGCCGCTGGGTTCCGGGGAGGGAGGCGGGGTCGAGACCAACCTGATGAACCTGACGCCCATCCTAGCGCGGCGGGGGCATCGCGTTGCGATCGCGGCGCCCGCCGGCAGCGTCCAGCCCGCGCCCGATGTGCTGGTTTATCAGATCGAAGGACGTCCACCAATATACGCCACCACTGCGCGGCGCGACCAGCCAGTGATCTGCCAGCCGGACGGTGTGCTGGAGCGCATGTGGGAGCTGGCGATGCGGGTGCAAGATCAATACGACGCCATTATCGGCATCAACTACGACTGGCTAGCATACTACGTGACGCCGTTCTTCAAGACGCCGGTCGGCCACGTCATCAGCATCTGCTCCACGATCGACGCCGTAGATGCAATGATCCGCGAGCGGTTCTACGAATTCCCGCATCGCTTCGCGGTGAACACCTGCGCCCAGGCGCTGACCTTTCCCTTCCTCGACCCCTGCCGCATGATGTCGCTGTATGGCGGGATCGATCTTGCGCGATACGTCTTCAATCCCCGGCCGCAAAATCGCCTGAGCTGGGTGGCGCGCATTTCGCCGGAGAAAGGCCTGGAAGATGCCTTTGCCGTGGCCGATAAACTCGGTCTGCCGCTTGACGTGTGTGGCAAGCTGCAACATCCCGAGTACTGGGAGGATTGCCGCGCGCGCTATCCAAACGTAGACGTAACCTATCACGGTTTCCTCCCACAACAGGCGCTGCACCAGATAGTGCGCAATACTAAAGCGATGCTGATGACGCCGCACTGGGTCGAGGCATTTGGCAACACGTGCATCGAGGCGCTGGCCGGCGGCACGCCGGTGATCGCCTACAACGAGGGCGGCCCTGCCGAGCTGATCCAGGATGGCGTCAGCGGATACCTGGTGCCGCCGCGCGACGTGGACGCGCTGGCCGAGGCAGTGCGGCGCGCAGATCAACTGGACAGGCAGAACGCGCGGCGGCGGGCCGAGCAGTTCTCGCTTGAACGCTTCGCTGATCGCTATGAGCGCTTCATCGAGCGGGTGATCTGCGGGCGTCCGGACGATCCGTTGGACTGGGAACTGCAGGCCTCGCACCCGTATGACGACTGATGCCCCTCAATCGTCTGTGCCAGAGATAGACCTGAGCGACCCGCTCGATCTCTCGGCGCTGGCCGATGCTTTCCTGCTCCGCCGCGACATGGTGTTGCTGAACCACGGGTCGTTTGGCGCGTGTCCGCGGCCGGTGTTCGAGGCCTACCAAGGCTGGCAACGCGCGTTTGAGCATCACCCCGGCGGCTACGTGGAGCGCTGGCTGGAAGCGATGGACCAGGCGCGCGAGGCGCTGGCTGACTATCTGGCCACCACCCCTGACCAAGTAGGCTTCGTCACCAACGCGACGATGGGCGTGAACGTAGTGGCGCATTCACTGCGCGAGTGGCTACGAGAAGGCGACCAGATCCTGGCCACCGATCACGAATACGGCGCCTGCGACAACGCCTGGGCCTACCTGTGTTCAAAGACTGGCGCGCATTACGTCCGCCATTCAATGGTGCTGCCGGTCACGACGCCTGAGGCCTGGGTGGAGGCGTTCTGGGCGGGCGTCACCCCGCGCACGCGCGTCGTGTTCCTCAGCCACATCACCTCGCCAACGGCGCTGACCTTCCCGGTCGCGCAAGTTTGTCAGCGGGCGCGCGCCGCCGGCATCCTTTCGATCGTAGACGGCGCGCATGTGCCCGGCCAGCGTGCGCTGGACCTCGAAGCGGTCGGCGCCGACTTTTACATCGGCAACTGCCACAAGTGGCTGTGTGCGCCAAAGGGCAGCGCCTTCATCTACGCGCGGCGCGAGGTGCAACACCTGATCGAGCCGCTGATCGTCGGCCACGGCTGGCAGCCGGGGCGCCGCTCGCCGAAGCCGCTTCAGGATTACATAGAGCAATACGGGACGCGCGACCTGGCTGCTTTTCTGGCCGTGCCGGCAGCGATCGCATTCGTTCGCGCGCACAACTGGGACGCGGTGCGCATGCGCTGCCACGCCCTGGCATGTCAGGCGCGGCGCGCTGTCGAATCCATCCTCGCCACGCAGCCGATTTGCCCGGAGTCGTTCACCTGGTTCAGCCAGATGGTCGCCATTCGCTTGCCGGATCACGCTGACCTCGAGGCACTAGGCGCAATCCTGCGGACGCGCTACCGGATCGAGATCCCGCTGATCCACTGGGGCCGGCTGAAGCTGGCCCGGCTATCCGTGCAAGCCTACACGACGGTAGGTGACCTGCGGACGCTGATCGGCGCGCTGCTCACCCACGTGCCCGGGCCTTAGCGCGGCGACCAGAACGCCAGCGGTCCTCTGCCGATCACGCGCGGGTTGATGCTGCCGGAGGCCTCGGTCTCCAGCACAAAGTCGCGCGTGCCGTTGGCGTCGCCAAAGGTGAGCGTGAACACCAGCTTGCGGCTGTCTGGCGACCAGATGGTCACAGCGCGGCTGTAGCGGTCGAACTCGGCAGCCAGTTGTTGAAACGCTTGCGTGGGCGCGAAGTAAAACAAGCCGCGCGCGTTGCCGTCCTCTGGGTTGATCGTCTCCAGCAGCATGTAGGGGATGTCCAGCGGCGGTGTAAAGTCGAAGCCCTTGAACGCCGGGGTGATGTCGGTGGCGCTGGCTCGGCTGAAGCTGGCGATGCGCTGGCCATCCGGCGACCAGAAGAACGCGACGACGGGCTTGTTGCTGATCACGCGCCGGCTGCCGCTGTTCACGTCCATGACGACCAGCGGCCCGCCGGGCAGCTCGGCATCCGATTGCACGACGTAAGCGACTTTGGCGCCAGCCGGCGACCAGGCGAAGCTGATGCGCCCTTTGAACTCAACCAGCGTCCGGATGGGCTTGCCGTTGCGGTCGGCGAGCACGAGCTTGTGGCGCTCGTCTTTGATCGGCTCGGTGAGCAGCATATAGCCCCCGTCGGGCGAGAAGTGCGGCGTGCGAAAGGCCAGGCTGCCGCTGGCGAGGCGTGCGATCTGGTCGCCGGCAGCGTCAATGAGCGCCAATCGATCGGCGTTCCCGCGCGCCGAGCCGAGCCTGGCGATCATCGTCTTGCCGTCTGGATGCCAGTGCCAGAAGACGGACAACCCTTCCCAGAGTTTGCGCGGGCGCGCGCTGCTGTGTATGTCCACCACGTTGAGGCTAGCGGTTTGCCTGGCGCGATGGCGGGCCAGAAAGGCGATCTGCGCGCTGTCGGGTGCCCAGTCAATATAGTCAATCTCGTGCGTCCTGGAGAGGAAGACCTCGCGCATTGGCAGTCGCCCATCTGCCGAGGCCACGTAAAGCGCGCTGTAGATGAAGCTTTCGTCTTTGCTGGCGCGCTCGATGATGACGCGTCGGGGCCGGCGTTCCACGTAGGTGCTGCCTGATTCTGGCCGCCGCGTGACCGACCCTTCCGCGGTTTGCTCGATCACAGCGCTGTCTGCGCCGCGCTGGATGAGCACGGCCTCCGGGTTCAGCTCGACATACATATTTCGGTCAACGCGGCGGCTGGCCAGCTCGACCATTGCGATTTGCTTCGCGTCGGGCGACCAAACCGGCAGGCGGTAAGCCAGGATTTCATCGCTTTGCTCGGACAGGTTGGCGTCGCGGGTGATGGGCACGACCGCGCCGCCGGTTTGATCCATCACCAGGATGTTGCCGTCTTCGGCCATCACGGCGATCCGGCCCACGCGCCGCTCGAAGATCGTCACGATCTCGTTCTGCGGCATGCGAAACTCCTGGGGCAACTCCACGCGCGGCTGCTGATAGGTGGCGGAGCCGCAAGCGCTCAACAGCGCCGCAGTGCACAGGATCAGAGCAGTGTGGCGAACGCTGAACATGGCAGGTCAACGTGGCGACCAAAACGCGGCAACGCCGGCGGCGATGCGCCTGATGCTGACGTCGTCCTCCGCGGGGCTGAGCGTGGCGACGGCCACGTTGGCCGTATCGCTGACGCTGGCGAAGACCAGTCGGCGGCTGTCCGGCGACCAGGGCGTGATGACCCGAGAGTACTGGTCGAAGTATGGGAAGTATTGGGTAAAGGCGCGCGAAGGGGACGTATCGGCTACCTTGACCCGTCGGCTGCTGGCCGCGTCCACAATCTCGATCCGCAGCGCGGCGGTCTGCCGCTGCGCTGCCGGCGCGCTGAGTCGGTCGCCGCCCCCGCTGCCCAGGGGCGTTGGGCGTGCATCGAAAGCGATTGAATAGGCGGCCAGCTTTCGCCCATCGGGTGACCAGAAGAACATGCTAGCCTCATCGTGGACGACGCGGTTGGTGCCGTCCACGAGATCGTAGACGACCAGCTTCTCCGGCAACAGGATGCCTTGCGGGGAGGGCGCGGTGTCGAGCACGGCGACCGAGCGGCCGTCCGGCGACCAGGCGAAGTAGGCGTTGTACTCCACGATCTGAATGGTGCAGATAGGCTTGCCGACGGCGTCGGCCAGCACCAGCTCGTCTTGTTCATCGGTGTAGGCTACCAGCAGCACATAGCGGCCGTCTGGCGACCATTGTGGCGATTGGAACGCGCCGGGCAATTCCTCAATCACTGTTTGCTTGTCCTTGACGATGCCGCTGGACTCGATGATCGAGACGTTGGCTTTGCCTTTTGTCGTCGCCCGCCCGCCCAGGTGGGTCACCATGCCAGCGGAGTTGGGCCGCCAGTGCCAGTAGGTGGGGATGCCGGTGTCGAAGGTGGATACTTCGCCACCCTCCCGCGCGACGACGCGGATCGCGCCAATCGTCGGGCTGATGGTGAGGAAGGCGATCAGGCGGCTGTCCGGCGACCAGTCTAGATAGGGGATGTTCGATTCAGACGTGCTGTAGAGCGTGCTGATGGTGGGATTGGCGACAGCGGGTGCGACGTGCACGCTGCTGGTGATCGCGTTGACGTCCTTCGAGGTGCTCAGGCTGACGAACGCCACGAAGCGCCCATCGGTTGAGAAGGTCGGGAAGCGATAGATGCGGGCTGCCTCTTCTTGTTCGTTGATGAACGCATCATTGGTGATCGGCACCCGCTGGCGGCCGCTCGGGTCGGTCAGCACGATGTTGCCATCGGGCGCGATGAAGACGATCTGCCCTTCGGAATCGGGCCTTGCCAGGCGCATGGGCTGGATGTCTGGGCGGGCGGTCGCGCAGGCAGGATAGCGCGTGGCGGTTGAGGCGCGGCTGCGGGCGGTCGGCGTCGGCGCGGCGATTTGCGTTTGGGTCGCTGCCGGTTGCGGCGCGGGCGTGCGCGTGGGCAGCAGCACCGGCTGAGGGGTGACATCCCGCGCGAATGGGTTGGCGCAGCCAGTGAGGATGGCGGCCAGGACAGCACAAGTGAGGATGACGAGCGGTCGCACTTGTGTTCGCATGTTTCTCGCAACTGTTCTGCCGGCTGATTGAGCGAAGCCAGCTCGCCCCTCAACCGAATATAAGCGTGAATATAGGGGGTTGAACTGAGAAGCGGCTGAATATAGTGGGAGAAACTGCCATCAAGCCTACGAGTGCTGGCGCTAACGTTGAGGGAGATAAAACGCTGCTTCCCCGGATTTTGCTAGGTATTCCAACCTAGTTCAGATGGCCCAAGATATAGCTCAGTGGCCTCGAGGATATTCTCCGAGGCTTCCTGCGCAGTGTCGCCTTCACTATTACAACTTGGGAGGGAAGGGACGTAAACCGCGCACTCACCTGCATCACTGGGTTAATTTCAAGGCGCACGCCTAAGGAAGAACTCTGTTGCTCTCTGCTGGACAATGAGCCGCGAGGGACTCGAACCCCCAACCAATTGATTAAGAGTCAACTGCTCTACCAATTGAGCTAGCGGCCCTAGCACTTGATATTATACCATACGCGCCCCATCTGAGGAGTGATTTAACTCATTAGGTGTCTAAACCGCTGAGACGCTGAGGACGCAGAGAGCTTTTACTCTTTGCGCCCTCAGCGCCTCTAGTTCTTTTTGCGTTCACTTTCGCGCCGCGCACGCTTCAAGAGTGCTCAAATTAGTTAGTGACGACGTGAGAGATGTGCTGGCTGAACGCGGCCTCGGTTAAGTAACTTGCGCTTCGTTCCAAATTGGAACACTCCCGCCATGAATGCGCCCAGCGCGACTTGCTATAATCTTGTTCGCTCAGTGCCCAAGCTCCTGCGCAGTAGGCGTGGGGAACACAACTCCAGCGAGCCGGCGGATGGGTGCGAGCCGGCGTTGACCCCAGTGCTGAATTGGAGGGAGCACATGAGAACGGGGCGCAAGCGAGCAAGAGCGGGCGCGCCTCGCAGGCGCGCCAACTGAGGTGGCACCGCGAGCGTGCATACACACGCCCGTCCTCAGATTTCGGGAAGAAATCTAAGGGCGGGCGTTTTGTTATAGCGAGGTTCTTATGGAGAACAACATCGTCTTCTCGGGCATCCAGCCGACCGGCGAGATGCACATCGGCAACTACTTCGGCGCAGTGGCCAACTACGTGCGCCTGCAAGAGGCCGGCCAATATCAAACCATCTACTGCGTGGTGGATCTGCACGCGATGACCACGCCATACGATCCAGCGGCCCTGCGCAGGAACAGCGAGCAAATGTTCATTGACTTGCTGGCCTGTGGCCTGAACCCAGATCGGTCAATCGTGTTCGTGCAATCCATGGTGCCGGAGCATACCGAGCTGGCCTGGATATTCGGCTGTGTGTGCTCGTATGGCGACCTGACGCGCCAAACCCAGTTCAAGGAGAAGAGCGAGCAACTAGAGGGCAAGCAGGACGCCTTCATCTCGGCCGGCCTGTTCACCTATCCGGTCCTGCAGGCGGCCGACATCCTGCTCTATCGCGCGGCGAACGTGCCGGTGGGCCAGGATCAAAAGCAGCACCTAGAGCTTTCGCGCACCATCGCCAACCGCTTCAACAACCAGTTCGGGCATTATTTCCCGGAGCCGCAAATGCTCGCTACCGAGACGCCGAAGATCCTGGCGCTCAGCGACCCGACCAAAAAGATGAGCAAGAGCTTGGGGCCGAAGTCCTACGTCGGGCTGTTCGACGATGAACAAACGGTGCGCAGCAAGGTGCGCGCCGCGGTCACCGACACCGGCGATCCCGACGCGCCGATCGGCGAGGGCGCGCGCAACCTGCTCGCTATCCTGCGCGCCTGTGGCCGGCACGATCAGGCTGCAGCGTTTGAGGACGAATACGCGCAGGGCCGCCCGCGGCGCTACGCGCCGTTGAAGGACGCGGTGGCCGACGCGCTGGTCGCGTTGACCAGTGGGCTGCGCCTGCGCCGCGCCGCGCTTAGCGCCGACCCGCAGCGCGTCCGCCGGCTGATCCGCGAGGGGGCGGAGAAAGCGCGCGCCATCGCCCAGCAGACGATGCGCGACGTGCGCCGCCTCACCGGCGTGATGGCTGGCAGCGATTTATGAGGAGGACGCATGTTCGTCGCTGCGATTGACCAAGGCACGACCAGCACGCGCTGTATGCTCTTCGACCGCGCCGGCCAGATCCGCGCGATGGCCCAGCAGGAGCATCGGCAGATCTACCCGCAGCCGGGTTGGGTGGAGCACGATCCCCTGGAGATCCGGGCGCGCGCGCAACAGGTCTTCGACCAGGCCCTCGCCATTGCGGATGCCCGCCCCGCCGACATCGCCGCGATCGGGATCACCAACCAGCGCGAGACCACGCTGATCTGGGAGCGGGCGACGGGCCAACCGATCGCAAACGCCATCGTCTGGCAGGACACGCGCACCGCCGGCCTGTGCGCGGCGCTGGCCCAGGCAGGCGGCCAGGATCGCTACCGGCAGCAGACCGGCCTGCCGCTGGCGACCTACTTCTCCGGCCCCAAGATCAAGTGGTTGCTCGACAACATACCCGGCGCGCGCCGGCGCGCCCAGGATGGCGCGCTGCTCTTCGGCACAGTGGATACCTGGCTGATCTGGAACATGACCGGCCAGCACATCACCGACGTGACCAACGCCAGCCGCACCCTGCTGATGAACCTGGAGACGCTAGACTGGGACGACGCCATCCTGGCCGACCTGGACATCCCGCGCGCGATGCTCCCGCGCATCGTTGCTTCGTCGGAGGTCTACGGACGCACGCGCGATGGGATTCCCGTGGCCGGCGACATGGGCGACCAGCAAGCGGCGCTGTTTGGTCAGGCCTGCTTTGCGCCCGGCGAGGCGAAGAACACCTACGGCACGGGGTGCTTCTTGCTGATGAACACCGGCCCGACGCCGATCCATTCCCGAAACGGCCTGCTGACCACGCTGGGCTATAAGCTGGGCGCGGCGCCGCCGATCTATGCCTTGGAAGGCTCGATCGCCATCACCGGCGCCCTGGTGCAATGGCTGCGCGATAACCTCGGCCTGATCGCAAAGTCCGAGGATATCGAGGCGCTCGCCGCCAGCGTCGAAGACAACGGCGGGATCTACTTCGTGCCGGCCTTCAGCGGCCTGTACGCGCCATACTGGAAGGACAACGCGCGCGGCGTGATCGTCGGCCTGACGCGCTACGTGAACAAGGGCCACCTCGCGCGCGCCGCGCTGGAGGCGACTGCCTATCAGACCCGCGAGGTGCTGGACGCGATGAACCTGGACGTTGCGATGGCCGGCGTTGACTGGCCCGGCTTGACCTCGCTGAGGGTGGATGGCGGCATGGTGCGCAACGCGCTGCTCATGCAGTTCCAGGCCGACATCCTCAACGTGCCGGTCGTCCGTCCCAAGGTGAGCGAGACCACGGCGCTTGGCGCGGCCTATGCCGCTGGCCTGGCGGTGGGATACTGGTCTGGCCTGGAGGACTTGCGGGCGAATTGGGCGGTGGATAAGGTCTGGCAGCCGCGCATGGACGCCGAGGTGCGCGAGCGGCTCTACCGCGGCTGGCGCAAGGCCGTCACCCGCACCTTCGACTGGTTGGATTGATCGGGGTTGCATTCACAGCCAGGGGCAAACCCTTGGGTTGGGCGACGGCACTGCCATCGCCCCCTTCTGAAGATGCCCCTATTGGTGAACGCACCCATTGATCGTCCAACCACCCTATAATCCTGTCCAGATGCGCACCTTCATCTCCCGCCGCGTTGCGTCCGTTCCCCCTTCTGGCATCCGACGCTTCTTTGACATCGCTGCCACCATGCCCGATGTGATCTCGCTGGGCGTGGGCGAGCCGGACTTCGTCACGCCGGCCCCGATCTTGAACGCCGGCATTGCCTCGCTCCAGCGCGGCGAGACGGCCTACACCAGCAACTCCGGTATTGCTGCGCTGCGCGAGGCCCTCAGCGCCCACCTCAGCCGGCGCTACGGCGTGGAATATGACCCCGAGCACGAGCTGCTGATCACCGTTGGGGTGAGCGAGGCGCTCTATCTGGCGGTCACAGCCATCCTCGACCCTGGCGACGAGGTGATCGTGCCGCAGCCGTGCTTCGTCTCCTATGTGCCGGAGGTGATCTTCGCCGGTGGCACGGCGGTGACGCTGCCGACCTATGTTCACGATGGCTTCCAGGTGACCGGCGCAGCGATCGAGGCGCGCGTCACGCCCAGGACAAAGGCGATCTTGATCGGCTATCCGAATAACCCCACCGGCGCTGTGCTCAGCCGCGAGCGCATGCTCGAGATCGCGCAGGCGGCCCAGAAGCACGACCTGATCGTGATCAGCGATGAGATTTACGACCGGCTGGTGTACGGGGTAGAGCATGTGTGCTTCGCCGCGCTGCCGGGGATGCGCGCGCGCACCATCCTGCTGGGCGGCTTCAGCAAGGACTACGCGATGACCGGCTGGCGGATCGGCTACGTCGCGGCGCCGGCTGAGCTGCTGGCCGCCATGCGCAAGGTGCATCAGTACACCATCATGTCCGCGCCCACCACCGGCCAGCACGCCGCGCTGGCTGCGTTGGCGCAGGGCGAGGAGCATGTGCAGCGCATGGTGGCCGAGTATGACCGCCGGCGCAGGCTGATCGTGGGCGGCTGTAACGCCCTGGGGCTGGATTGCTTCGAGCCGCGCGGCGCGTTCTATGCCTTTCCCTCGGTAGCCCGCACCGGCATGAGCGACGAGGAGTTCGCCGAGCGCCTCCTGCTGGAGGAGCAGGTGGCGGTGGTGCCGGGCAACGCCTTCGGCGAGGGTGGGGCCGGCTACGTGCGCATGTGCTACGCACAGTCCTACGAGAAGATCGAGCAAGCGCTGGAGCGCATCCATCGCTTCATGCAGCGCTATGGCTAAGCGCGCCCTTGATACAATGTCAAGCGTCATGGAGCAGACAACTGCCATCGCCAGGCCGATCAGCGCAGAGGCGACCCACGCCAACCTCAACCGCAAGTTTGGCATGTGGCTGTTCCTCAGCTCGGAGCTGCTGATCTTCGCCGGCCTGATCGGCGCGTTCATCCTCACCCGCCGCAACATCTTCCAGAACGGCCAGGAATGGTGGGAGCCGAACACCTTCAGCCTTGCCCTGGTCAGCATAAACACGTTCATCCTGCTGGCCAGCAGCCTGATGGTGGTGCTGGGGATCGAGGCGATCCGCGCCGACGCTCAGCGCAAGCTCCAGCGCTACCTGGTCCTCACGGCCATCCTGGGGGCGATGTTCCTGGGTGGGCAGGCGATCGAGTATTCGCTGCTGATCTTCGAGGAGGGCCATTCGTTCGCCGACCCATTCGGCACGGCGTTCTTCACGCTCACCGGCATTCACGGCCTGCACGTCCTGGTCGGCGTAATCTGGTGCCTAATAACCCTGCTGGTGGCGCGGCGCGGCAGGTTCTCATCCCGCAACTACACCACGGTGGAGATCTTCGGCCTCTACTGGCACTTCGTGGACTTGATCTGGGTGATCATCTTCACGGTGGTCTATCTCACCAATTAGCGCGCTATGGATCACCATCACGATCAATCACCAGCCCATCGTCGGCACACCAACCCTGTCCTGGTCTTCGGCATCCTGACGATCGCCACCCTCCTCGAGGTGGCCGTGACGCTGTTCCACCTGCCGAAGAATGTGCTCGTGCCGATCTTGTTGGCGATCGCGTTCGTCAAGGCCGGCCTGGTGGCGGCCTATTACATGCATCTGCGCTACGAGCACTGGGTCTACACCGTCATCTTCGTCACGCCGGCGCTGTTCGCCGTGTTCCTGATCTTCACGCTGGCTGTTTAGGCAGGGCGCTGGTGGACAGGCTGCTGGTTGACCTCCTCATTGTCCTGGTCAGCGCGATCCTCAGCATAGGCTTCACGGTCTGGGGCTGGCGGGGGATCGCGGCCAAAGAGATCGTCCTGCGCGGCAACCACTACAAGGGGATTGTGGCGGTCTTCCTCAGCGCGATCCTGATGTGCATGGGCACGTCCACCGGTTGTCTGATTGCCTATCAGGTCGGCCTGTTTATTCAGGGAATGACCCCCTACCTGTTGCTGCGCTGAGCGCGCTGTTGCCGATCGTCATGGACAGGCGCGAAGGTCTCCCTGTTTGGCGCGTGCCGGCACAGACAGGAGCACCGAACATTCGGCTGGGTGCCCGTGCTGCGCTTTATCCCCTCGCAGCGGCCTCGCTCGCCCTGGCGCTGGTCGTCCTGCTCTTCTACTTCGTCACCTACCTGGTGTATGCGCGATCGCTGTTCGCCTTTCCCTTCGATTACGACCAGGGCGAGGGGTTCGAGCTATACGATGCGATCCGCCTGGCTAGAGGGGAGCACATCTACCTCGACAATGCCCGATACCCTTTCTATTCCTCGAACTACCCGCCGGTCTATCGGCTGCTGCTGGCGCCGCTGGTGGCGCTGTTTGGGCCACACCTCTGGGTGGGGCGGGCGCTGACCTTCGCCACGTCGCTGATCCTGGGCGGGCTGATCGCCCTGGCCGCGCGGCGGGCCTGGGCCGCAGAGGCGCGCGCGCCGGTGCTGCTCGGGGCAGCGCTGCTGCCGGCTTACGCTGGCCTGGCCTTCTTCGCCGCGAACTACGTCTATCACGTCGGCCCGCTGGCCCGCGCGCACGTGCCGATGGTGATGTTCGCCTTCGCTGGCCTGCTCTGCCTGGATGTCGCGTGCGGGGCGCGGCGCTCGGCGCGCTGGGCGGGGCTGGGTGTTGCGCTGCTGGTGGTGGCCGGCTTCACCAAGCTCCAGGCGGTGGACGCGCTGGCTGCCGGCTTCGCCTATCTGCTCCTCCGTCAGCCGCGCTGGGGCCTGCGCGCCTTGTTGGTCAGCGCCCTGGTCACAGCAGCGGTGGTGTTGGCGCTGAACGTCGCCACCCAGGGCCAGTTCTGGCTGAACGTGGTGCTGGCCAACGTGAACGAATACGACATTGCCGTGACCTGGCAGACGTATGGCCAGTGGTTCCGGCTACAGGCCGTCTTGATCATCTGTAGCGCGCTGTATGTCGGCTGGGATGCGGCGCGCGCCCTGCGCGCGCGTTCGCTCCGCCCGATCACGATCTGGTCTTTGTATTTCGTGGCCGGCAGCGCGATGGGCATGTTGACCGGCAAGTGGGGCGCTGGCCCGACCTATCTGATCGCGGCCATCGCTGCCTCGTGCGTCTGCACCGTCGGCCTGCTGGGGCGGCTGTGGAGGGCGCTGGTCGGCGAGGCCGGCCGGCCAGCGTGGCGGCCTGCGGTTGCGCTGCTGGCAGGGGCCATCTTCTTGGCCCAGGGAGCGCTCAACGTCCGTCTGCCGACCAGCGGCCGGCTGTTCGGCGCGGTCGCCCGGCTGATCGGCGTGGCCGACGCGCCCTCGTCATACCCCCCCTATCCCTACTACGACGCCGCAGGCTTCACCCAGCTCGGCCATCTGTTGGATCCCGCCGATGCCGCCGCCGGCTGGGCGATCGTGGAGGTCGTGCGCAGCGTGCAAGGGCCGGTGTGGAGCGAGGAGGCGATGTTCACGCTGCTGGCCGGCAAGGACGTGGTCACCAACCCGACGCAACTGTTGAACCTCTCGAAGGCCGGCCTGCTGGACACCTCGCAGATGATCGCCATGATCGAGCAGCGCGCCTTCGGTGCGGTGATCTTCCGCGCCCTGTTCTATCCGGACGATGTGAAAGCGGCGATCTTTCGCAACTACTACTGGGCGCACCGCTTTACGATGAATGGCTTCGATTACTGGGTGTTGCTGAGGGCGGAGGGCTGAGGTGATAGCAGAGGCCGAATTTGAGGTGCGGCTGCCCATGTATGAGGGGCCGCTGGATGTCTTGCTGCGGCTGATCGAAGAGCGGCGGCTGGAGATCACGCGCGTCTCGCTGGCGATGGTGGCCGATCAGTTCATCGCTTATCTGGCGACCATGCCACAGCGCGATCCGAAGGCCATTGCGCACTTTCTCTCGGTAGCCGCTCGCCTCTTGCTGATCAAAAGCCGCGCGCTGCTGCCGCAGGTCACGCCCGCGCTGGAGGAAGACGAGGACGCCGACGCCGAGGCGCTGGCCGCGCAGTTGCGCGAATATCAGCGCTACAAGCAGGTCGCAGCCATGCTGCGGGCGCGCGAACAGCAGGGATTGCGCAGCTATCCGGTGCATCCCCCGCCGCTGCCGCGACCACAGCGCCGGCTGCCGCTGGATAACGTGACGCTGGAGGCGCTGGCCGCCGCGATGCAGCGCGTGGTCAACCGCTGGCTGCCGCCGCCAGAGGTCGAGCGGATGGTGTCGCGCTTGACCTTCACAGTACACGACTGCATCGCGCGCATCCGCTCGGCGGTGCAGGCGCGCCGGCGTGTGTCCTTCAGCGAGGTCATCGCCGGGATGCGCGCGCGTGTGGAGGTGGTGGTGAGCTTGCTGGCTCTGCTGGAGCTGCTCAAGCGCTATGAGGTGCGCTGTTATCAGGAGCGCTTGTTTGGCGAGATCGTGATCGAGCACTTCCCAGAGGAGGAGCGGCCGGCGCTAGGCGAGGCGGAGGGTGACCGCTGACCCCTTGCTCATATGAGCGAGCGTGCGCGGCGCGAAAATGGACGCAAAAAGAACGCACCGCGGAGTACTGCGTCCCCGACGTCTCAGCGGTTTAGATCACCTAATAGTCAAATCACTCTGAAGTTGAGCACTCCTCACTCCCTCTGCTGGACAATATAATTAACGAGCGCGGCCGTGCAGCCGACACCCAGTGTAAACCCGATAGTGTGGTGAACTAATCCGATGGACACGCTGGAAGCTGCGCAGCCCCTCCTCGGCCAGCCGCCGTTTGAGCGCTACGCCCTCACCGCCGCCTACGACGAGATGTTCGCTCCGGATGGCAGCGTTCGCCCGGCGTATATTGAATTGGCTCATCGCCTGTGTAGCCTCAGCGCAGA
>Ga0308398_1000798_pt1 | contig 18706 bp, 15 predicted proteins | sample Hotspr20SampleT9_FD_202360 | JGI IMG/M metagenome (GOLD analysis project Ga0308398, IMG submission 202360) | Hot spring phototrophic mat microbial communities from Mushroom Spring, Yellowstone National Park, Wyoming, United States - 20051001_T9 ...
ATAATTTTGAAACAGAAATAAAAAGAAACGATAAGCGATATATGAAACTTGTTGAATTGAGAGGCGAATTATTAAATTTAACCAATCAAACAGCATTGTTCGATAAAACAGAAAAAGAAAAAAAAGAATGGAACAAAAAAGTTGAAGAACTTACACAAGCAATACAAAAGCAAGAAGCTATTATTGAAGAAATAAAAAACGCTGCCATTTATAAAAACGCTTTTGAATGGCGATTTGAATTTCCCGAAGTCTTAAACGACAATGGCGATTTTGTTGGTTTCGATGTGGTTATAGGAAACCCACCTTACATTCAACTACAGTCAATGAAAGAAATATCCGAACAACTCAAACAGTTCAATTACGAAACCTTCGAAAAAACAGGCGATATTTATGCATTATTCTACGAACGAGGCACTCAGATTCTTAAAAACAACGGATATTTGGCATATATTACCTCTAACAAGTGGATGCGTGCAGGCTATGGCAAAAAGCTGCGGGAGTTTTTTATACAATACAATCCCTTACAGTTAATTGATTTAGGTCCCGGAGTTTTCGAACACGCTACCGTCGATACCAATATTTTAATTTTACAAAAGGCAAGTAACCAAAATCAATTGAAAGCCGTTACGTTGCAAAAGGAAGATAAAGAAAATATTGCCCAAGCATTCGACAAAAAAGGCGTTGTGCTTACCAAACTTACCGGCGATGCATGGTTTATAGGCTCCGATGCCGAACAACGATTAAAAGAAAAAATCGAACGCATTGGCAAACCGCTTAAAGATTGGGATGTAAATATTTATTATGGTATTAAAACCGGCTTAAACGAGGCATTTATTATTACCACCGAAAAACGCAACGAAATACTCGCCAACTGTCTGGATGAAGCCGAAAGAGAACGCACCGAAGCCATTATAAAACCCATTTTGCGAGGTAGGGATATAAAACGCTACCACTACGAGTGGGCAGGGCTGTGGGTGATAGTTATTCCTGCTGGTTGGACAAATAAAAATAGAAATAACGAGAAACCAGAAGATTTTATTAAAAAGTCTTTTCCATCGTTAATGCAACATTTAAAACAATTTGAAGCCAAAGCTATAAAACGAGACGACCAAGGCGATTATTGGTGGGAACTACGTCACTGTGCTTACTACCAAGAGTTTGAGAAGGAGAAATTAGTTTGGGGAGGGGTTGTTACAACAAAAGAATTTTTTAAATTAAGATTAAGTTTTGTGGAAAAAGGAATTTTTTTAAATGCTCCTGCAAATTTTATGATAGTTAATAAAACTAATTACTTTTTAGGCTACCTAAACTCTTATTTAAATAATTGGTTTTATAATAATTTTATAGGAACAGTTCTTCATAAAGATGGGATCCGCTTTTATGTTGATGATATGTTTAAAATCCCCATTCCCCCCATCACCCCTGCCAACGAGCCCATTGTAAATCAAATTGAGGCATTGGTAGATAAAATTTTGGCTGCCAAGCAGCAAAACCCGCATACAGATACAGGTGAATGGGAAAAAGAGATAGATAGGCTGGTGTATAGGTTGTACGATTTGACGGAGGAGGAGATAGAAATAATTGAGGGAGGGAAATAATATGAAAGTATTATTAGATACAAATATCATCATCCATAGAGAAACCGATAAAGTTATCAATGAAGATATCGGCAAGCTCTTTAACTGGCTGGATAAAATAAAAGCTGATAAATATATTCATCCGGTTACAGAAAGAGAAATAAACAAGTTAAAAGATAAACAACAAAAAAAGACTTTTAATATAAAACTTGAATCCTATACGAAGTTAGTTACAAAAGAACAACTTGACAACGAGGTTAAAAAAATAACCGAAAAATATGATAATAATGACAAAGATAAAAATGATTCACTTCTTTTAAATGAAGTATACATTGGAACTGTAGATTGTTTAATTACGGAAGATAAAAAGATTCATAAAAAAGCAAACGCCCTTGGCATTTCTGATAAAGTCTTTACCATTGAACAATTTATAGAAAAATCAGCAACAGAACATCCCGATCTATTAGATTACAAGGTTTTAAGTGTTCAAAAATCATATTTTGGGCAAGAAAATTTAAATGACCCATTTTTTAATACTTTTAAAGAGGATTACACAGAATTTGAAAGCTGGTTTAGAAAAAAATCAAATGAACCAATTTATGTTTCAAAAAATGAAAACGGAAACATACTTGCTTTTTTATATTTAAAAGTTGAGGGCGTAAATGAAAATTATTCAGATATTGAACCAGTATTTAAACCTAAAAAAAGACTTAAAATAGGAACATTTAAAGTAGCCTTGAATGGTTTTAGATTAGGCGAAAGATTTTTAAAAATAATATTTGATAATGCTTTGAAACAAAAAGTAGAAGAAATATATGTTACAATTTTTGAAAAAAGAGACGAACAAAAAAGGCTCATTAATTTGCTTGAAGATTGGGGATTTATAAAAAGCGGTACCAAAAAATCAACTGGTGAAATTGTAATGATTAGAAACTTTGTTAAAAGTTTTAATATTGCTAACCCCAAACTTTCCTATCCATTTATTTCTTTAAATAAAGGGAATAAAATTTTTATTGTACCAATATGGCCTGATTATCATACAGAACTTTTACCTGATTCAAGATTACAAACAGAATCACCAAACGATTTCAAAGAAGATAAACCACATCGAAATGCTATATCAAAAGTATATATTTCAAGATCTATTGAAAGAAATGTTAACAAAGATGATATATTGTTATTTTATAGAACGGCTGAAAAAGATAAACCTGCAAAATACACTGCTGTTATTACTACGATCGGAATTGTTGAAGAAATGATTTCCAATTTTAAAGACGAAAACGATTTTATTTCGAAATGCAGAAAAAGAAGTGTTTTTTCAGATGATGAATTAAAAAAATGGTGGAACTATAATTTTTACAATCGTCCGTTTATTATAAATTTTTTGCATGTATATTCTTTCCGACAAGGAGAAAGAGTTATTAGGAAACGATTATTAGAGCTTGGCCTACTTACAGGCGAAGAAAATGAGTTAAGGGGGCTAAAACCTATTTCAAAGGAAGATTTCTTAAAAATAATAAAGGAGGCTAAAATCGATGAAAGTTTTATTATCTATTAAACCAGAATTTGTTGATAAAATAATCAAAGGCGAAAAGAGATTTGAATATCGCAGAAAGATATTCAAAAAAGATGTAGAAAGTGTTATTATTTACGCAACTTCGCCTTGGAAAAAAATTATCGGAGAATTTTATATTGATGAAATATTAGCTGAAGATCCAAAAATTTTATGGAGTAAAACATACAGGTTTTCTGGCGTTGAAAAAAAATTTTTTATGGATTATTTTAAGGATTCAGGCATAGGTTATGCAATTAAAATTGGTAAATTGGAACTCTACAAAGAGCCATATAATATAACTGATCTAGTAAATACACCCCCTCAATCTTATGTATACATTACATAATTAGGAAACATAATTTTAATGAAATTTTGGAAAAAAAAAGACATTATCTACCAAAAGATGATAATAAATTTCGCAAATATTTTATTGACAAAAAAAAGGGGTAAAAAAACTGTATTTTTATTGACAAAAGAAAATAAAAAAATGATAAGTCCTTGTTTTTCAATAAGTTTTATTGACAAAAGGAACAGGTAATAAAATTCAATTTTTATTCGCAAAGAAAAAAAGAACAATGAACCCTACCAAAATTGAATGGACAGAGCGGGTATGGAATCCGAGCATAGGCTGCAGTAAAATATCAGCCGGCTGTAAATTTTGCTATGCAGAATCTTTTGCCAAAAGATTACAAGCAATAGGTTTAGAAGATTACCGCAACGGGTTTAAGTTTAAGATTTTGCCTCATCGCTTAGAACAACCTCTTCGCATTAAAAAGCCAACAAAATTTTTCGTCAATTCTATGAGTGATTTATTTCACGAACAAATGCCTTTTGAATATCTTGATATGATTTTTGATGTAATTAAAAACACTCCACAGCATATTTATCAAATTCTTACCAAAAGAGAAAAAATAATGCTTGAGTATTTTTCAACTCGTGCAGTTCCGGAAAATGTTTGGCTTGGTGTTAGTGTAGAAAATGCAATATTTAAAAAACGAATAGATTCACTTAGAATAGTAGATGCAACAATCAGATTTGTTTCATTTGAGCCGCTGATTGGCTCTGTTGGTAAATTAAATTTATCAGGAATACATTGGGCAATAGTTGGTGGTGAATCAGGCAGAAGTGCACGACCAATAAAAAAAGAATGGGTGGAAGAAATCTTTCATCAATGTAAAGAACAAAATGTTGCTTTTTTCTTCAAGCAGTGGGGCGCTTGGGGTGTTGATGAAATTAAAAGAAATAAAAAAGAAAATGGGCGGAAATTTAAAGGTAGAGAATGGAATGAATATCCGAGTAATATGTATCAAGAATTTCATTATTGACCAAACTAAGGGGTAAAAAACTTGTATTTTTATTGACCAAAAAAAATAAAACCTTCAATCAATGAAATACGACCCGCAGAAACACCACCGCCGTTCCATTCGTTTAAAGGGATTAGACCTTTGCAAAATTATTTTAACTTTTCGATAAATCAAAAATATTGGCTTAAAATTGAATTTTTAAGGTAATGATTCAAATTACTGGACAATTTTATTCAAAAAAAACACTTTTTTTAAAGTCAAAGAACCTTATTTTTTTCTTTTAGCCCTTATTTTAGGCTTTAGTTCGCGTATGGGCACACTTCGCCCAGCTAAATAAGTGATACGGCACGTTTCAAATTATACGCTATGGCCTGCAATACATGCTGAGCATGAACTTTAGCCAAGCCTTTATAACGAGCAACACCACCATTAAACCAACGTTTTATACTACCAAATGTCCGTTCAACTACATAACGATAACGACTTATTATTTTATTAAATACTTGCTGCCAATGAGTTAAAAAACGATTGCGATATGACTTAAACATAATTCGATTTTTAATATTTCCCATTTTTAATTCATCGTTTTGTGGAATTTTATACCCTTTGTCTCCTCATATTTCTTTTTTCGAGATGAAGGTCGTCTTTGTTCTTATCTTCGGCTATTTCGTAAGTTGTTTTGCATTTGGGAGCATACGGACTTATGGTAACGCTTGCATCTACAATGGTTTTCCCTTTTTTCACTTTTGCACCCTGATGTTCTAATTTTTTATTGATTTTTATGATTTCATAACGCTAAAATAAGCATTATTTCTGGAATATAATAATAAATTGTCAATAAGTTATTAATAATCAAATATTTGCATGTTAATAACCTTGCAAAGGACTCAAACAAATATTCTTTACCGATAAATTATTTTTAGTAAAAATAAATTCGTTTTTTATATGTTAATAACCTAGTAAAAGTATCTTTTCGTTAAATGCTTTTTAAAATAATTTGATGAGCTTCTTTTTGTTTTAACAATGCTTTTTGTTCTTCCTTTTCAAATGCTTCAAGTACAGAATTAACTAATAATTTGTCACCTGAAAAGTATTCTAACAGTAACCCCATATTCTCTCTAACAACTAAAATATTTTCATCTTTATCTTTAACAGTAATGGGTAATGTTAAAGATAATGGAAGTTGGTATTTAATTTTTATTAAATTTAGTAGTTCATTTTTTTCTTGTGTTGATAAATATGGAAAAAACTGTACTCCAAAAAAGAAGTGTTGGTTATAAAAATGTAATTGCGATTTGTTTTTTAAGTTTGCTATTTTGCTTTTATAATATATGGTAACATAATTTTTTATATTTTCATCTTCTATTTTAAAGTGCGATTTTCCTAAAATTGAATTTACTTCAAAAAAATTCGCTCCAAACTTTACTTTACCTTTAAATAATATAGAAGTTTGAGTATTATATAAGTCGTTTAAGTTTAGTTGCAAATAGTGATCCTTAAAATTATAAATAAAAAAAGTGTTTTTATAATAATAGCTTTTGTAATAAGCAGTTTTTCTTCTTAAATACGATTTAAGTAAATTCATAAAACAAAAATAAGCAAAATTATACTTATATGCAAGTATTTTTACTTAACTTTTAAGAAAAAGGTTTCACTTTAAAGCAATCAAAATATATTGCAATACACATTATAGTTTAATGAACTGTTAAAAGAAATTACTTTATATTTTTTTTAACAAACTTTAAATATTTAATGACAAAGGTTCAAATTTTTGTTGTTTATATTCTTCAATAGGTGTGCAAGTACACATTAAATTTCTATCTCCGTATGCGTCGTCAATTCGAGCAATTGATGGGAAAAATTTATTTTCTGTAACCCATGACAAAGGATAAGCTGCCTTTTTACGTGAATATGGATAATTCCATTCGTCGTTAATTAAATCTTCGGCCGTATGTGGAGCATTGACAATAACATTATTGTCTTTTGGATATTTTCCGTTAGCTATTTCCATAATTTCGTTATATATTTCGATAAGGGCGTCGGCAAATTTATCAATTTCTTGTTTTGATTCACTTTCTGTAGGTTCAATCATTAAAGTGCCGTGCACTGGGAAAGAAACAGTTGGCGCATGATAACCGTAGTCCATTAGACGTTTTGCAATATCTATTTCGTTAACATTAGCAATTTCTTTAAATTTTCTGCAATCTATAATCATTTCGTGAGCTACGAAACCGTTTTTACCAGAATATAATATATTATAACATTTTTTTAATCTCGCAGCCAGATAATTAGCATTTAAAATAGCATATTTTGTGGCATTTGTAAGTCCTTCGCTTCCCATCATTACAACATAAGCGTGCGATATAAGTAAAATTAAAGCACTGCCGTAAGGTGCTGCCGATACGGCTTCAACACCATTTATACCACCTGTTGGTATTATAGGATGTTTGGGTAAAAATTCTTCTAATTCCTTTTTTACTAAAATTGGCCCGGCACCTGGTCCTCCACCTCCGTGAGGTATGGCAAATGTTTTATGTAAATTTAAATGACATACATCGGCGTTAATTATGGCAGGGCTTGTTAAACCAACTTGAGCATTCATATTGGCTCCATCCATATAAACAAGACCACCATAACTATGGATGGTTTCTATAATATCAATTATTCCTTCTTCGAAAACGCCATGTGTAGAAGGATACGTTACCATTAACCCGGCTAATTCATTTTGATATTGTTCAGCTTTTTTCTTTAAATCTTCAATATCAATATTTCCATTTGTGTCGCAATTAACTACAATAACTTTCATTCCTGCCATAGCTGCACTTGCAGGGTTAGTGCCATGTGCAGATGATGGTATAAGCATTACATTGCGGTTTTTATGTTCTTTCTTTTCATGATATTGTCTTATAACCATTAATCCGGCATATTCACCTGCCGCACCAGAGTTTGGTTGAAAACTTATAGCATCGAAGCCTGTTATTTCTTTCAAATAATCACCAAGTTCTTGCATAATTTGGTGATAACCTTCTGCTTGATCGAAAGGAACAAACGGATGAATTGAACCAAATTCTGGAAAGCTGAGAGCAAGCATTTCAGCAGCAGCATTTAACTTCATTGTACACGAACCTAAAGAAATCATACTATGATTAAGTGCTATGTCTTTTCTTTCGAGTTTTTTAATATATCGCATGAGTTCTGTTTCTGACCTATAATTGTTAAATACTTGTTGTTTTAAAATTTCGTCAGTACGTGTAAATGGTAAATAAATATTATTTGATAAACTATAATGTTCTACATTTTTTTGAATTGCTTCATAAAAGATACTTACAACATCTTTAACATCTTGTTCTGTAGTTATTTCGTCGAAAGAAAAACGAACAATGTTAGGTTTTACGTATGCAAGATTAATTTTTTTGTTTAATGCTAATTGTTCTATTGTTTTGATATCAACATTTGATGGCAGTTCAATGCTTAATGTATCGAAAAATGTAGAATTGATTCTATATCCTAATTTTGTTATTTGTTCGTAAACAGTTGCTGTTAAAGTATGAATATATGATGCCATGCGTTTTAATCCTTCATAACCGTGATATACGACATACATTCCAGCCATTGTAGCTAAAAGTGCTTGAGCAGTGCAGATGTTAGAAGTAGCTCTTTCGCGTTTAATGTGTTGTTCGCGAGTTTGGAGAGCCATGCGAAGTGCTAAACGTTTTTTGGCATCGACTGAAACACCTATTATTCTTCCTGGCATGTTACGTTTAAATTCTTCTTTTGATGCGAAATATGCAGCGTGTGGGCCTCCGTATCCCATTGGTATGCCAAAACGTTGTGTAGATCCAAATACAATATCAGCCCCCCACGAACCGGGCGAAGGTAATAAAACCAAACTTAATATGTCGGCAGCAACAGAAAGCATAATTCCTTTGTCGTGAAGTTTTTTTGCAAAATCAGTATAATCAGGTATAGAACCATCTGCTGCAGGATACTGTATTATAGCACCAAAGAAATTTTCATTAAGTTCAACGTTTTTAAAATCGTCTATTACTACATCTATTTCAAAAGGAATAGCTCTGGTTAAAACTACAGATTTTGTTTGCGGAAAAATATTTTTATCTAAAAATAATTTATTGGCATTTCGTTTAATAGCTTCCCTTGACCTACTGTTGTACATCATTATCATTGCTTCTGCGGCAGCAGTAGCTTCGTCGAGCAACGATGCATTTGCAATTTGCATCCCGGTAAGCTCTACAACCATAGTCTGAAAATTTAATAAAGCTTCGAGTCTGCCTTGAGATATTTCTGCCTGATATGGTGTGTATGACGTGTACCATCCAGGATTTTCGAGAATATTTCTTTGAATAACTGCTGGCATGTGTGTACCGTAATATCCCATTCCTATAAATGTGCGGTAAATTTTATTTTTCGATGCAATTTCTTTTATTTTTTTTAAGTAAGTTTTTTCGTCTATAGCTTTTGGTAAGTTTAATGATTTTTTTAATCTTATACTTGATGGAATTGTTAAATTAATTAATTCTTCGATGTCTTTAACGCCAATGGTTTTGCACATAATACTTACTTCTTCTGGACGAGGGCCTATATGCCTTTTTTCAAATATATCTATTTCCATAATTTTAAAAAAATTAGTAGTTTTACATTCTGTAAAGGTATAAAATATCTTAATAATAAAATGATGTTAATCATCATGTTTAAAAAGTTTTAAAAAATATTTTATGAGAATATTTGTGTTCTTTCAATTGTTTTTTGCAATATCGTTTATATTTGCTCAAAAGGCCGATACTATTTGGTTTCTTAACGGAGAAAGACTAATTACATCTAATTATTCTATTAATGTTGAAGATGGTATATTAACTTATTTAACTAAAAAAAATAAAGAGCGAAAAGTAGGACTTGAATTTGTTTTTTCAATAATAGACACAAACAGCAACGAAAAAGTATATTTCGAACCTACAACCATAGAAAAAAGGTATTACAGCGTTGAGGATATGAGAAATTTTATACATGGTGAATATATGGCTATGAAAAGTTATAATTCTGTTTATCCTTTTTTTTCTGGTGTAATAACAGGTGCCGGATCTGTTTATGCTGTTCCGTATTTGTTAGGTTTGAATGTTTTTTTCTCACCACTTGTGCCTGCTGCCAATACTGCTATAATTGGTACGTTTAACTATAAGGAAGAGAAAGTTAAAAATAAGTTTCCCGAATATGCAAATAATCCTTATTTTGTTGCAGGTTATCGCGAAGTTGTAGTACAAAAGCGCATAAATAATACTATTAAAGGAGGGATTGTTGGTTTTGGAATTGGAATTGTGAGTGCTATTATTATACATCAAATTGCAAAATAATTGAAAATAATGATTGTCGAAAAAGTAACATTTGCAAATGGCTTAACAGCATTATTACACGAGGACAAAAGTAGCCCACTTGTTGTAGTTAATGTATTGTACAAAGTAGGTTCGAGAAACGAAGATTCTGAAAAAACAGGATTTGCACACTTATTTGAGCATTTAATGTTTGCTGGTTCTAAAAATGTTGAACAATTCGATGAAGTTGTTCAACTTGCAGGCGGCGAAAACAATGCTTTTACAAATACCGACATTACAAATTATTATATTAACTTGCCTGCAGAAAACCTGGAAGTTGCTTTGTGGCTCGAAGCTGATAGGATGCAACATTTGAACATAAATGAAAAATCGTTAAATGTTCAAAAAAAAGTTGTTGTTGAAGAGTTCAAGCAACGATATCTTAATAAACCATACGGTGATGTTTCTCATATAATTAGAAATTTAATTTACACCAAGCATCCTTATCGCTGGCCAACTATAGGATTAACCCCAGAGCATATTGAAAATGCAACACTTAGCGATGTTAGTAATTTTTACGAACAATGGTACTCACCTAATAATGCTATTATAAGTATAGTAGGAAACATAGATTTAGATGAAACATACTCTATTGTTGAAAAATGGTTTGGAAATATTCCTTATAAAATAAAATCTAAGTCTCATTTTCAAGAAGAACCAGACAAAAATATACGTACATTTTTAGAAGTAGAGCGTAATGCCCCTTTACCAGCACTTTTTATGGCGTTTCTTATGCCAAACAGAACAGACCCCAATTTTTATGTTTACGATATGATTTCTGATATATTAGGAAATGGGCATTCTTCAAGATTGTATCAGGCACTTGTAAAAGAAAAACCTATTTTCCAATCATTAACTTCTTATGTTTCTGGTAGCATTGATAAAGGTTTTTTAATGATCGAAGGAAAAGTAAATTCACCATATACACTAAAACAAGCAGAAGAAGAAATTTGGAATGTTTTAAACAATTTACCCAATAATTTGACCGATTATGAACTTCAGAAAGTAAAAAATAAATATGAAGCAAATTTTATTAGCTCCCTTATTGATATTAACAGTAAAGCAGAACTTCTTTCGTTTTACGAATTTGTTTTTGACGATTTTTTGGCTATATATAACGAAGTTTCAAATTATCAGGCAGTAACAAAAGAACAAGTCATAAATATTTTACAAAATAATATAACTTACAATAAATCTATAGTCTTATACTACAAATAACATACAATGATGAACAAGGTAGAAATAAAAAAAATAAATAAAATAAATATTCCTTCAATCGAAAAAACTCAAATTTCATCTATTCCAGTTTTTTATAAAGGAGGTTTAGAGCAACCAGTAACAAAAGTAGAAGTAGTTTTTAATGCAGGTGATAGTTATTCAGAAAATCCGCTTGTTGCTGTTCTTACCAACTCTATGTTATTAGAAGGCACAAAAAATTTAACTTCTAAACAATTTGCAGAAAAAATTGATTACATTGCTGCCGATATTGTAGCAAATTCATTTTTAGAGCATTCTTCTATTTCTTTAGTTTCATTAAATAAACATATAAATACAGCTTTTGAGCTTTTAAATGAATGTTTGAATTATCCGCGTTTTGATGTAAACGATTTTAACATTTTGAAAGAAAACAAGCAAAAAAAACTCAATATTGATTTAAAAAATGTCAATATTGTTTCGAGAAGAGAATTTTTTAAGAGCCTGTTTGCCAATCACCCTTATGGGAGAATTATAGAAAACCATCATTTTGATGAAGTAGATATTAAGCAACTAAACGATTTTTATAATCGTCTATACAATGCCGATAATGCTACAATATATTTATCAGGACATATAAATGATGATGTTTTGAATATATTAAACAAAAAAATAACAATGTCTGTAAAAGCAACTAAAAAGCCAATTATTCAGGAAATTACTTCAAACAAAACCGAAAATATATTTATTGAAAAATCCGATGCTGTGCAAAGTGCCATAAAAATTGGTAAATTAGTTGTTTCTAAACATCACCCCGATTATATCCCATTATTTATAACTAATGTAGTTCTTGGAGGTTATTTTGGTTCTAGGTTAATGAAAGTTCTTCGCGAAGAAAAAGGCTATACTTATGGCATAAATTCTTATATTTTTTCTCATAAAAAAACAAATGTATTTATTATTTCTACTGAAGTAATCGCTGAACATACAAAAGAAGCCCTTAAATATATATACGAAGAAATAAATAAACTTTGTCAGGAAAAAATAACAACATACGAACTAGAAAATGTTCGTTCGTATTTATCTGGGCAAATACTTCGTTCGTTAGATGGTCCTTTAAATACAATTGAAGTCATTAAAGGAATTCATCAAAGCGAATTAGATATGAACTTTTACAACAATTATTTAGATTGGCTAAATAAAATAACACCCGATGTAATTTTGACGATGGCACAACGTTATTTATCTAGTAATTTTCTTGAAGTAGTAGTAGGAAAAATGAACTAAAATGCATTGGTGTATTTTAATAATATTATTTCTTTTTCAACAAGATGTATTTTCGCAAGATATATGGCCCCCCGATGTTCCAAAGCTCGATTCTGTTAGCGTTTTTGATGTTAATACTGGCTCAGTAATTATTTCCTGGTATCCTTGCGATTCGGCAGATGTTGCCGGATACATAATATATCGCTCAATAAACGCCTTATGGCAACCAATTGCAGATGTTCCAGCTCCAGCAACTTCTTACATTGATAATTCTGCTTCAAGCAATTTTCATCCCGAATTATACAGAATAGCCGCATATGATGAAGTTGGAAATCTTAGTGCAATGACACCAGAAAACAAATATCACAATACCATATATGTTTTTCCTTATCAAGATAGTATAAATTGCAGATTCGCCATACGATTAAATTGGAACCGTTATTTAAATTGGGAGGAAGGTGTAAAAGAATATAGAATATATGTTAGCGAAAATTTTAGCCCTTTTACATTGTTAGCTACAATTAGTGGCAATTCTAACCAGTATTTTCATATGGATGTTAACGACAATACTTCATATTGTTACATTATTCGTGCTGTTAGTAATAATTACAAAACATCATCTTCAAACAAAACTTGTTATTATACCGATTTTCCAAATCTTCCTACATTTATTACAGCCGATTATGCTACTGTAGAAAACAAAAAGATAATGCTATCGTTTACTTTAGACTCTCAGGCAACTATTTGTCGTTATCAGTTACGTCGCTCAACAGATGGAATAAATTTCGAACCTATTAGTTTTTTTAATCAATGTAACAATAAATATACATATACCGATGCTAATGTAAATGTCGAAAAAAGATATTATTATCAATTAGTTGCTTTAGATCAATGCAATCAAGTTAGGCTATCTTCTAATATTGCATCAAATATAGTTATTTATGCCACTGCTAACGATGAGGTACAAAATATACTTAAATGGAATCGTTATTATACTTGGCCTTCTGGTATAGATACTGTTAATTTATACAGAATGGTAGGGGACAATGGCAATCCAGAACTTGTATATTCTTCTAATAATACCTATGATACTTTAAAGATAGACGATTTGGTAAATATTGCACTTCATAATCAATCAATTACAAACAAATTTTGTTATTATATAGAACAAGTTGAACGTTCAAATAATCCTCAAAACCTTGGTAATAGAAGTAAATCAAATATTGCGTGTGCCTATCAACCTACAAGAATATTTGTTCCTAATACTTTTACTCCCGATGGCGATAATTTAAATAATACCTTCAAACCAATCATAACATTTGTTGATAAAGAAGGATATGTTTTAAAAATATTTGATCGTTGGGGCTTTTTAATTTTTGAAACACACGACATAACACAAGGTTGGGATGGAAAATTAGCTAACAAAGTTTGTCCACCAGGAATGTACACATACTATTTTATGTATAGAACTATTGATGGACAAATAAAAGAACGTTCAGGGGCTGTTTATGTATATTATCCTTAAAAAATTTTCATTATTTAACTTTTTGAAAAATTTTTTACTTTGTATGCTGTAATTTTAAAAAGTATGAAGTAATTTTGTTAAGAAATGAAATACACTTTGTTTTTTATATTAACACTGTTAAGTTTTTTGCTTGTTAGTGGGCAAAATAAAAGAATAACAAGATTAGAATACATCGAAAAATATAAAGATATTGCAATTGAAAAAATGCGAAAAACTGGAATACCAGCGAGCATCACTTTAGCACAAGCATGTTTAGAATCGGATGATGGAAATAGTTGGCTTGCAAAAGAAGCAAATAATCACTTTGGTATAAAATGCGGTAAAACTTGGGAAGGCGAAAAAGTTTATAAAGATGATGATAATCCGAATGATTGTTTTAGAAAATACAAAAATGTTTACGAAAGTTACGAAGATCATACAAATTATTTGATTACTACAAAAAGGTATGCTTCACTTTTTCAACTAAGCTCGATCGATTATAAAGCATGGGCATACGGATTAAAAGAAGCAGGATATGCCACTAATCCAAAATATGCAGAACTACTCATTAAAATAATTGAAGACAATCAACTTAATAAGCTCGATGAAATTGTTAGCCCAATAGCTTATAATCAGCAACAAACATATAAAAATAAAACTGCAAGCGAGGAGTGGAATATTTCTTTAAATAAACACGAAGTAAAAATTAACAATGATGTAAAATATATTATAGTTAAGGAAGGCGATACTTTTGAAAATATAGCGAAGGAATTTAATTTATGGGTAAAAGAAATTTATAAATACAACGACCTTACGAAAGATAGTATTCTTAGAAAAGGACAAGTATTATATATTCAGCCTAAAAGGAACAAAGCCGAAGCCGGAAAAGAACAACACATTGTTAAATCGGGAGAAACTTTATATTACATTTCTCAATATTATGCTGTTAAAATGAAAAAGTTGCGTTTTCGCAATAATCTTATGTCGGACGAGGATGTTAAACCTGGCGATGTTATTTACCTTAGAAAAAGAAAACCTCTAACACCAGAAAACATTAAATAAGTATGACACTTATAAAATCTATTTCAGGGATAAGAGGAACAATAGGAGGACATCAACATGAAAATTTAACTCCATTAGATGTGGTTTTATTTACGTCTGCTTATGCCGAATGGGTTAAACAAAAATTTATACAAAACGAAAATAACAAAGTTGTTGTTGGCAGAGACGCTCGACTTTCAGGCGAAATGATACAATCGCTTGTAATTAGTACATTAACTGCTTGCGGTATAAACGTTGTAGATATTGGTTTATCCACAACTCCAACAACAGAAATAGCTGTTACAGAAGAAAAAGCTCAAGGAGGTATAATTATTACAGCAAGCCACAACCCCGAAGATTGGAACGCATTAAAATTGCTTAATTGTAATGGAGAATTTATTTCGGAAGCAGAAGGTAAAACAATTTTAAATATATCACAAAACTCTAAATTCTTTTATTCTCCTATAAATAAAATAGGAACTATTATTACTAAAAATTATTTGTCGGTTCATATAAAAAAAATTTTAGATTTGCCATTAATTAAAAAGGACATTATTGCTAAAAAGAAGTTAAAAATTGTAGTAGATGGTATTAACTCTGTAGGTGCTATTGCTGTTCCAGAATTATTAAAGTCGTTAGGAATAAATGATATATTAGTTATTAATGGCGAAGCAAACGGCAGGTTTAATCATAATCCAGAACCATTAGATGAACATTTAACAGAAATTAAACAAAAGGTTGTTGAAGAAAAAGCACATTTAGGTATTGTTGTAGATCCAGATGTTGACAGGTTAGCTTTTATTTGCGAGGATGGTAGTATGTTTGGCGAAGAATATACGCTTGTTTCTGTTGCAGATTATGTTTTGCAAAACAATAAAGGCAGAAGCGTTGTAACTAATCTTAGTTCGACACGCGCACTCGATGATATTGCAAAAAAATATGGTAGTAATTGTTACCGTTCGGCTGTTGGAGAGGTTAATGTTGTTGAAAAGATGAAACAAACAAATGCAATCGTAGGTGGAGAAGGTAATGGAGGAATTATTTTTCCCGAATTGCATTATGGAAGAGATGCACTTGTAGGAATAGCCTTATTTTTATCATATTATGTTCAGTTAAACTTTACAATGTCGCAGCTAAGAAAAAAATATCCCGATTATTATATGATTAAACATAAAATAAAGCTCAATGGGATAGATGAATTTTTTCAAATAAAAGAAAAACTTAAAAAAAATATTAAATACAAGTCTGTTAATGAAATAGATGGAATTTGGTTTGAGCTTGAAAACTCTTGGATTCATTGTCGTCCATCAAATACAGAACCTATTATTCGTATATACATCGAAGCTCCTACAAAACAAGAATCTTATAATTTATTAAAAACATTCGAACAAATTATCATTTAGATATGAAAATTGTATTTTTTATTCTTATCTGTTCATTTTTAATTATTTCTTGTAAAGAAAGAAAAAAGGAATACATATCTTTAGAAGGAATTGCTCAAGGGGGAACATTTCGTATTAAATATGAGCCCATACCTGATACTATATCGGTTAAAGAGATTTATAAAATATTAAATGAAATTAATTCAACACTTTCACTTTACGATACAAATTCAATTATTAGTAGAATTAACAAAAACGATACAGCAGTTATGTTGAATCGTTATTTTATAGAAATATATCGTGAAGCATATAAAGTTTACCAGCAAACCGATGGAGCTTTTGATATTACAGTAGCTCCACTAGTTCAATACTGGGGCTTTATTCCAAAAGGTCAGAAGTTTAATAATATAAAAACAACAGATAGCTTGCTAAAACTAGTTGGTATGGATAAAATTCATTTGCAAAAAGAAAAAATTATAAAAGACTATGCTGATATAAAACTCGATATGAATGGTATTGCACAAGGTTTTACAGTTGATAAGATTTCGATGTACCTTGAATCGAAAAAAATTAAAAATTATATGATAGAAGTAGGAGGCGAAGTTAAAGTTAAAGGCAAAAACCAGAAAGGTGAATTATGGAAAATAGGGATAGATAAGCCTATAGAAAACAGTAACGAATTTAATAGAGAATTGCAAACAGTTTTGTCAATATCAGATGTATCGCTTGCAACCAGTGGAAGCTATAGAAAATTTATAGAAAAAGACGGAATAAAATATTCACATACAATAAACCCACGAACAGGAATTCCAACTTTTCATAATTTATTAAGTGTAACAGTTTTGCATTCATCTTGCACGTATGCAGATGCAATAGCTACAGCAATTATGGTAATGGGATTAGAAGCAGGAAAACGTTTTGTAAAAGAAAATAAAATATCAGCATATTTTATTTATAGCGACGAAACTGGAAATTATAAAACTTGGGCAAGCAAAGATATTGAAGACAAATTAAAACCTATTCAATAAATATGAAAACGTTATTTTTAATCTGTTTATTAAATACAATAATTTTAAAAAATTTTGCTCAAATACCACCAGAAATTGTTCCCGATTCTTTTTTTTATTATTTTAAAACTAAAGGAGTAGAACAAGCTGTTCAATATATTTTCCGAACAAATAAATATTTAGGGCAAAATCCAGAAGTAATAAACACTTTAAAATCCAAGTTCGATAAAGCATTGCCAATAATAGGTACATTTTATAGATATGAAAAATATCTCGACAAACGTGTTGGAAATACTTTTGCACAATTAGGATATTTGATGATTTTTGATCGCCAACCAATTAAAATTGTTTTTACTTTATATAAACCAAAAGATAGCTGGCAGGTTCAAGATTTACGATTCGACGATAAAATGGACGATGTTATTAAAGAATTAGAAAATCAAAAAAGATAATTTGTTAAAATTAAAATATTTTAACATTTACTTTCACAAAAAATATTAAATTTGCAAAATTTATTCATTTTTGTATATGGGATATATTAAATTTGATAAAACACAACTTATTAATCTTGAATACTCATTAAAACGAGAAATATTAAGATCTAATAGAGCAGGTTCGTATGCATACACAACTTTAATAGGTTGTAATACGCGCAAATACCATGGCTTATTAGCTTGTCCCATAGAACATCTTGACGGAGGTACACATTTATTGCTATCATCACTCGACGAAACAATTATTCAACACGACGCTTCATTTAATCTTGGAATACACAGATATTATGGTGGTGTTTATGAACCAAAAGGACATAAATACATTCGCGATTTTGACCTCGATCCAAATATGAGTATTATATATAGAGTTGGTGGTGTGGTTTTAAAAAAAGAACTTATACTTGTAACAACAGAAGGAAGAATTTTAATAAGATACACTTTGCTAAATGCTCATTCACCAACAAAAATACGATTTAAACCATTTCTTGCTTTTAGAAATATTCACAACATAAGTAAAGCAAACCTCGATGTAAATCATAAATATACAGAAATTGAAAATGGTATAAAAATTCGCTTATATAACGGATATCCCTATCTTTATATGCAATTTTCAAAAAAAGTCGAATACGTTCATGTTCCCGATTGGTATTATAATATAGAATACATCGAAGAAAAAGAACGCGGCTATGATTATCTCGAAGATTTGTTGGTGCCAGGATATTTTGAGATGCCTATAAAGAAAGGTGAGGTAATTGTTTTTTCTGCCGGCACTTCACCTTGTAAAACTCGTTCGCTTAACAAACAGTTCGACAAAGAAGTGAAAAGCAGAATAAAGCGCGATAACTTTGAAAGTTGTTTAATAAATGCTGCCCAACAATTTTTTGTATATAAAGACAAAAAAAATGTAGAAATTATTGCTGGTTTCCCTTGGTTTGGAACATGGGGAAGAGATACTTTTATTTCTTTACCGGGACTTACATTGCCACAGAATAAGTTAG
>Ga0308398_1000807_pt1 | contig 18585 bp, 10 predicted proteins | sample Hotspr20SampleT9_FD_202360 | JGI IMG/M metagenome (GOLD analysis project Ga0308398, IMG submission 202360) | Hot spring phototrophic mat microbial communities from Mushroom Spring, Yellowstone National Park, Wyoming, United States - 20051001_T9 ...
ATTGTAATCAAGCTTCTTTACAGCTACGACTACATCAGAGCCTGCCGATGAATTTATAGCTGAAACAGCTTTCCCATCAAATTTGATTGTGGCTTTCCCTGCATCGATTTTTAATCCTGTTGTTTTAGTGTCAGAGATTTTCTGTAGAGCAGCTTTAGGTATTTTTATTTCTGCTTCTTTAATCTTTGCAGCTTCATCAGAGCTGATTTCTACTCTTATTTCCACTAAACCTGGTTTTTCTGCATTTTTTGATTCCATTATTTTCTGAAGGACTACTTCAACAGCTTTTGTTTCAACTTGTGCAGATAGTTTTGCGTTGTTGGCATCAATTTCTGCTTTTGCTTTCACTGACTCTGTGACAGGTTGTGATGTCGGAGCAGGTGTGGAAGTTGGTGTCTGTGTCTGTGAAGGAGTCGGTGCGGGCGTAGCCGTTGTGGTCGGTGATGGTGAAGGTGAAGGTGTTGGTTCAGGTGTTGGTTCAGGTGTTGGTTCACCTGTTGGCGTTGATGTAGGTGGTGCTGTTGGTGTTCCTGCACTTGAAACATCTACTGCGTAAAACATTGACACAGGCCAGTTAAATATCCCTCCTAAAGCAATTTCATATATCCCGCTTTCACTAACTTTTGTCTGAAACTCAAATTGCGTATTCCCCTCTACACTCTTCTGGTCAACATATACTGTATTGGATCCCTTTTTGATTAATACTGTTGCACTGCCTTTGATATTAGATGGATTCTGACTTTTTACTGAAAGTCTGCCATTATTTTTATCGTATGATGCAGATATAGGAGCAAATGAAAAACTTTCTTGTTTTACTTGATCAAAAACGTTTCCCACATTAACTTTGTATACTCCCGCCACAACGTTTTTTACTGAAAACTTAAATGTGCACTTCCCTTGCATATCTGTTATTTTCTGGTCAACGTAGCATAAATCATTATTTGGTGATATAACTGATATTGAAGCATCTGTATTCAGTTTACTTGAATTAATCTCCACATTTACTTCAAGAACTTCTAAACTCTGCTGAAGCAACCTTATTTTTACCGGCAGTTCAGCACTTTGTCCTAAAGAAGGAAATGTAAAACTAACAGCTATTGCCATTATTAAAATATATACACAAAATCTCTTTATCAATAGCACATTTCCACCGCCTTTATATTATTCAACTTACTCATATTAGCTATATAGAGTTAGATTTTAAATAAAACAACAACACAAAACATATAGATGTGAGGCCCCCCTTTTCAAGGGGAGCCATTATTAATATTCATATAATCCAGATTAAATCAAAACAAATTCTATATTATTCTAAACTTAATTTTTTTATATTTGTTTATCTAATAGGCTTATCAGTCAAAACTAACACATTCTGCAAATCACTGCCCCGGAAAAACTACTGCTTCTGTGAGCGGCTGCATACCTCCATTTTGTGCATTCAAACTGTTCCAAATAAACACTTTAACTTTTAAGCCTGTTGTATTTGGCGGAAGTTTGAACCCTGCTGCAAATTTAACAATCTTTTCAGGTTCTATTGCCTGCTCAACAACAGATATGTTTATCATAGAATCTTCGCTGTCGTAAAGAGCTACAATCAGTGCGGCACTTTTAATTTCAACACTATTGTTTCTAATTTCAATATTTGCTCTAATAAATCCATTCTGCTCTAGTGCTGAAATTTCATTCCCTTCCATGTCTGTTAATTTTACAGCGCTAACAACTAGTGCTGACGTCGGTTCAGGCGTTGGTGTCGGTTCAGGCGTTGGTGTTGGTTCAGGTGTCGGTGTCGGTTCAGGCGTTGGTTCGGAAGTTTCAAGAACCAAAGAAACATCATCTATTACTACATCAGAATCATTCTTGCCGCAATTAAAATCAAGTCTTGCATTATTGGCTGTTAATGAAGCTGTAAATGTAAACGTATATTCTTGCATGTTTGTAGATAGTGATACGTTTTTAGTAAGAATCTGAGTATAATCTGGTCTATTGCTATTTATAGATATTTCTATCTCTCTTTCTTCTTGTGCTCTTGCTTTAAAAGATAATGTATATTGCATTTCTTTTTGAATCTGAATTCCGGCACAAACCAGTTGAGGTCTCCACGCATCAGAGCCTGCAGCCTGTATTTCAATTACAGCCTCCTCATTAATTACACTTATACTTGCACTTGCACCGTTTGGTTTAAATTCCCATCCTGCTAAACCGTTAGAAAACTGACCATTTGTTATCATATTCTGGCCAGGTGCAGGTGTTGGCAACGGTGTTGGTGTCGGAGTTTGTGTGGGTACAGGTGTCGGTGTAGGTGTTGGAATAGGCGTCGTTGTGGGTGTTGGTATTGATAAAGAAGACCAATCCACTTCATCTCTTGTTATAACCCATGGATCTTCCAGATATTCTTTAGTATACGGATTTGATACCAATGCATGATAATTTTTTGTTCCCCAGTCGTGCCAGCTCATTTGCCATACAGTATTTGGATAATTATTTCTTATTGAGTTAATTATTTTTCTATTGTCATTATTACCAAATGCCTCATTTAACTTCCATCCATTCTCTGTTATAGCAAAGATCTTGCCGGTAGTCTGCAAAGCATCATAACATCCAGGCATTACCACATCATTGTTATATGGATTATTTCCAACGATATCAACATAATCGCTTCCGGGATATCTTGCCCATATAACTCCGTTTTTAGTATATTCAGCTACTGACCAAACCCATATTAAATTATCCAAACCTTTGCTGTTGAAATAATTGAACATATCTATCCACACATCAGAATAATCATCCGTACTGTACCAGAACCATTTTCCGTTCATTTCCTGCATAGGTCTCCATAGAACTACAACTCCTGCATCTCTGAGGTCTTTCAGCGCTTCTGCTATTACATCCAATCGGTTGTGCCACGTATTATAAATCGGTTTATCTGGATTTACCAAGTCTTTTAAGCTATTTCCGTTTAAATTCATATCTCTTGGTCCTACACCCGTGAATGGGTTAACTGCAGTCCAATTGATAGAAACAAGTCCTCCGTTGCTCCAATGTTCCTTAAGCTTGGCATTTGCCTGTTTTAATTCTTGCAGAGTATATATTCTGGCATACTCATAGTCTATCGATACCATTGCAGGATATTTGCCTGTAGCATTATACAATGCTTCAACATATTTTCCCCATTGTCCGCCAGGACCGTCAACCACTATTTCATTTCCATGACCGCAAAATTGTCCGCTGAGCACTCTGTTTGTACTTCTATTCGGAAGATTTCCAATATAATTAAGTAATTTTATAGTATCAGCAGATGCTCCTGGGTTTACAGGAACGAATGAAGAAGGAATTGGTGTTGATGTTGGTGACGGTGTGGCAGTTGGAGTTTGGGTAGGCTCGGGAGTTGTAGTAGGTGTAGGAGTTGGTGTTGCTGAAGGAACAGGCGTTGTAGAAGGTGTCGGCGTCGGTTCAGCAGTTGGCACCGGAGTTGAATCGGACTCTAAAACAAGAACCCAATCCCTGTAAATGCTGTTTCCTGGCGGATCAAATGTTTTATCGGCTTTAGCGAAAACATCAAACGGTTCTGTTGTTATATTTCCTTCGTTATCATAATATTTGCCATCTCGAGTGTTGTACCACCATGCCTTTATCTGTGAGCCACTTAATTTGCTGGCATTTATTTTTTTAGTAATGTTATCTTTGACGAAATAAATCATCGCATAGTTTCCGTCTGACGAACGAGTGGCTGCCATTCTTCCGTCTTCTATGCCTAAACCACCATCAACAAGAGTTTCGTCAGGTATTCTGTTGAAATAAGGTTTTGAAAGTATTAAGTCTTTTAAATATTTCAATTGTGAAGCTCCCGGCAAGTCTAAAGAATCATACCAATATACATCGCAATCGTCTTTAGGTTCTCTACCTGGAGCGTACATCTGCCTGATTGCATTTGCTCCATATGTTGCTCCCATTGCTCCTCCAAAGACCGACCAATAAGCCGATTTGCGAACATCGTAGTCATTAAACTTCCTATCGGGATAGTGATTAGTAAAACGGCCTTCGTAATTAGTAGTGCCATCCACAGACGGTTTAGCAGGTGTTTTTGACCAATCAGCCTTTACCTGGCTCCATACAAACATATTATCTTTAAATGCCTGCCCTGAGTGGTACATGTTAAAATCAAGCCATTCATCCTGATGAAACCATTCAGAAGATGATTTATAACCTAAAGGATGATAAGTCATAATTGTTGTACTATAATCTGCAGTGCCGTCCTGATTGTTTATTCCATTTACTCCGTCGGCTATTCCTTCGGCCATGGCTCTCCAAACAGAAGTTTTGTCAATTGTTTTGTCAATTGCCGATCGATCTCCTCCAAGAATCCATACTATATTATTTTTATATTTATAGCGGTTGCCTAAAAACCAACCATATTGGTAAGCATTTGTTTCATTGAATATTTCAGGGCCTGGTCCCCACTTGAGCATGACTTTGTCTCCCCATGTAGGCAATACACCTGCATATAAACCTAATTGCTCACATTTTTCGATAATATAGTCTACATGGTCCCAATAATCATATTCTTCTTCGTTATCTGGGTTGTTGCCCGGAGTTATCTTAGGATTTGCAGGATCATTGTCTATCAATGGCAAATCACCGTGTGCATTAGGCTCTGTTAGTCCATTATATTCAGAAAGCAGTACAAATTGTATAACATTAAACCCTTTATCTGCTCTGTCCTGAAGATATGTTTGTACTTCTGTCCTGTTAAGCCTGTGGGCTAATTCCCATGCGGTTTCTGCAAGCCAGAAAAACGGTTGCCCGTCTTCTGTTTGCAAATAGCGTCCTCCGCTGTGTACAGAAAGTCTGGAAATTTGAGGAGGCAGAGCAGATGGACTTGGTGTTTCTGTTGGAGCGGGAGTAGATAAATCTATAGCAAAAGTGATCTCAAGAACAGGCTTATATATTCCTTCTTTAGATGAAAACTTCGCATCTTTTCCCCCATTAAGATCCATTGCCAACACAAAACTTTTTGGACCATTGCCTGTAATTGCTGATTTCACATCAAAAACAACTTCTTCACCTGCAATTATATCCACTTTGCTGCCTATAAACTCTCCCATGGAAGGTGCATTGGAAGTGCTTAAATCAGTCTCGCTCCAATCGCTGTGTATTCCTTCATATAGTTTATATGTTCCGCTTCTGTTTGAAGTATCGGTATTCTTTAATTTTAATGCTGCGCTTGTTATTGTCCCCGCTACATTCTGAATATCAAACTTCAAGTATGACGTCCTCTTTCTGCTTGAAGTATTATCCACTCTTAAAGAATCATTGTTATATGCAACTGAATTTTCAATATAAGCATCATCAGTTGGGTTAAATATTAATGTCTCATATAAAACTGAAGGATCAGGTGTTGTTGTCGGAGTTTGTGTAGGAGCGGGTGTCGTTGTAGGTATTGGTGTTGAGTCGCTCTCTAAAACCAGAACCCAATCCCTATAAGCATTATTCCCGGGAGGATCAAAAGTTTTGTCAGTTTTGCTGAAAACGTCGAAAGGCTCAGTTGTTATATTTCCTTGTTGATTGTAATATTTTCCATCTCTGGGATTGTACCACCATGCCTTTATCTGGGGACCACTTAATTTGCTGGCATATATTGTTCTTGATATAGTCTCTTTAGGAAAATAAACCATCGCATAGCTTCCGTCTGAAGAACGTGTTGCCGCCATGCGTTCATCAGAAGATCCAATGTTATTTACAAGGGTTTCATCAGGTATTCTATTAAAATAAGGCTTTGAAAGCATTAAATCTTTTAGATATTTCATTTGTATGGCTCCAGGCAAATCCAATGAGTCGTACCAATATGTCCTGGCATTGGCTTTTGCGCTTTTGCCGGGAGCATACATCTGCCAAATGCCATTTGCCCCATATGTTATTCCTATTGCGCCGCCAAATACTGATCTATATGCCGATTTACGAACATCATAGTCATCAAACCACCCATTGTTAGGGCTTCCACCCACAGGATGATCCTCATAATTAGGTTCACCGTCAACAGATGGTTTAACAGGTGTCTTCGACCAATCAGTTTTTATCTGCGTCCATACAAACTCATTGTCTTTAGAAGAATGCCCTGACTGATACATGTTGAAATCAAGCCACTCATCTTGGTGAAACCATTGGGATGAAGCCTTGTACCCTATAGGATGATATGTCATAATTGTTGAAGTATAATCTGCTGTACCGTCCTGATTGTTTACCCCATTTACTCCATCAGCTATTCCTTCAGCCATGGCTCTCCAAACAGGTCTTTTATCATTCGAGCCATCCACAGCTGCTCTATCGCCTCCTAGAATCCACACAATGTTATTTTTTTCTTTATACCGGTTGCCTAAAAACCAACCATATTGGTAAGCATTTGTTTCATTAAATATTTCAGGACCTGGTCCCCACTTGAGCATGACTTTGTCTCCCCATGTAGGCAATACACCCGCGTATAAACCTAACTGTTCACATTTATTGACAATATAATCTACATGGTCCCAATAATCATATTCTTCTTCGTTATCTGGGTTGTTGCCAGGAGTTATCTTAGGATTTGCCGGATCATTGTTTATCAACGGCAAATCACCGTGTGCATTAGGAACAGTTAATCCATTAAGTTCAGCAAGAAGTACAAATTGTATTACAGTAAAACCTTTGCTTGCCCTGTCCTGAAGATATGTTTGTACTTCTGTCCTGTTCAATCTGTGAGCCAATTCCCACGCAGTATCTGCAAGCCAAAAAAACGGTTGCCCGCCTTCTGTCTGCAAATAGTGTCCTCCGCTGTGTACAGACAGCTTAGTCATCTGTTGTTGTGCATATACTGTGGAATTCCGTGGAGAATTAAAAATATTGAACGAAAAATAAAATAAAATTGATAGAATTAAAATGAAACTGAAAAATTTGGTAGATAGTTTTTTAGAATAATACATAATACCTATTCCCTCCTGTTTATTCAATTATTCAAAAATTAATCAAAGTGTACAATAAAATTTGCGTTTTTCAGCAAGAACCAGTTAATACCATATATACGTTCCTCCTTTCATCTCATTTTTTCATCCAAATAGTTCTCCCTGAAAAATCAGAGTTTTTGGACGAAAACTAAATATCAAAATTCAACCTACTTATATTTTTCTTGTGAAGCATTAAATACCTAAAATTTCTGTATATTTGTATACTTTATATATTTTTTGCTCTATATGTTTTGAATTTTTATACACTTTTTATGAAAATGAATTTTTTAAACATAAAAAAGGGTAAAAAAATAGAACATGCTTAAATATCAAGCACGCTCTATTTGCCTACATTTTTGCTTTAATCTTGTCCATTTAATCGAAATATCTCTTCAAAAACTGCAGAGAAGCAACCGCATCACTGATAAAATCCTGTGAATACGCTTCAATACTTACTCTCTGTGAATACCCTATTTTTTTTAAACTTTGTATAAATGGCATATACGTGTCTTCCTCAATGCATTTGGGAAATGTTCTATCCGTAGATTTTGCAAAATGTACATGTTTAATCAATTCACCTGCTTTTAATATTATATCAGGATTTTCTTGTTGTGCGCACATATGATAATAATCTGCCAAAATTTTTACATTGTCTCTGCCTACTTCGCTTGCAAGCTGTATAGCCTCTTCTACTGTATTAATAATATTGCATTCTTTTTCTCTTAAAGGTTCTATGACTATGCATATGCCTCTATCTCTGGCAACACTTGCTATTTCCCTTAAAATCAGGACTAATTGTTTGAACGCCTTATCCATAGGAAACCCAGGATGCACGGTTTTCGAAGGTCCGCTCCCAAAAACAACATATTCAACGCCGAGTTGTTCAGCTCTCCCTAAAGCTTTTTCAACATATTTTAATATCTCGCACATATCAATTGCTAATCCTGTGAGTTTAATGTCAGCAGGAAAAAAATTGTTGCATGTTTCACATCTTATTCCGGATAGAGACACTCTGTTTTTTAAACTATAAAATTCTTCTTCAACCATTTTAGCAATATGACAAAGAGATAGTTCTATGTAATCATATCCTATCCTGGAGAGCTCCTCAATTATCTCAACCCCTGTCCCATCCGGTTCCACTGCTATCATGCTTCCGCAGCATCCAAATCTCATAATATATCATTCCCTTCCATTGCCTGCTTTCTTCTCACTTCAATCTTTGCAAGCCTCTCATAGAACTGAATGATTCCCCCATGATCATTTTGTCCTTTTCCTTCTATTTTAAGAGACTGCATAATTTCCATTGCCAGGCTGGTAAGAGGAAGAGGTACTCCAACTTCATGACCTGTTTCTAAAGCGTTCGCAAGGTCTTTTATATGAAGATCTATCTTAAACCCAGGTTTAAAATTGCGTTCAAGAATCATCGGTGCTTTTGCGTCAAGCACCGTCGAACCCGCAAGCCCTCCTCTGATTGCCTTGTAGATTGTTTCAGGATCAACCCCTGCTTTTGTTCCAAGTACCAATGCTTCTGACATAGCCGCAATGTTGAGAGCAACTATTATCTGATTTGCTAATTTAGTTATATTGCCTGCTCCAATGTCTCCACAATAAACTACAGACTTTCCCATGTTTAACAAAATATTATTTACTTTGTCAAATATCTCTTTTTTACCACCCACCATTATAGAAAGTGTTCCGTCTATCGCCTTTGGTTCGCCCCCACTGACTGGCGCATCTATCATATCTACACCTTTTTGCCGACAAGCTTCATAAATTTCTTTTGATGCAAGCGGCGCTATTGAACTCATATCTATAACAATAGAGCCGGCTTTTGCTCCTTCCAGAACACCATCTTTACCTAATATAACAGTTTTTACATGTGGCGAATTCGGGAGCATGGTAATTATTACGTCACTTTTTTGAGCAACATCTTTCGGGGATTGGCCCTTTTGGGCTCCAGCTTGCACAACTTCATCAACAGCCTCTTTTACCAAGTCATGCACTACAAGATTGTAGCCTGCTTTCAAAAGATTTTTCGACATAGGCTTTCCCATTATACCCAGTCCTATAAAACCTATAATCACAAAAATACCTCCTCATTATTTTAATTTATTCGTTTTCGCTGAAAAATCCTTGTGCTTAAGCCTAGCTTTAAAATGCAAGTTTTCTAATACTATTTACAATATTAGCGGTTGTAAGTCCATAATATTCCAAAAGATCATCATAATTACATGCAGATGTCCCAAACTTATCTTGTATTCCCACCATTTCAACAGGAAAATCTCTTTCCCCTCTCAAAGCTTCAAGTATTGCACTTCCAAGTCCACCTATTATACTGTGTTCTTCAGCAGCTACTATACCCTTGCATCCTTTGCAAGCTTGCATTACTGCCTCTTTTTCAAGAGGTTTTACCGTACTTGCATTCACAACTTTTACCGATATTCCTTCTTTTTCTAACAGTATCGCTGCTTCCAGCGCCTTTGAAACCATAATTCCGTTAGCAAATACGACAACATCTTTTCCTTCCCGGATTGTATATAGCTTCCCAATCTTGAACTCTTCATCTTCTCTGGTTAATATAGGCAGATCATTCCTATTTATTCTTAAATACATAGGCCCTTTATTCATCACCATAGCGTTTACCATTTTCTTAGTTTCAACTGCATCACAAGGCACCAACACTGTCATATTAGGAATAGCTCTCATAATTGCAACATCCTCTACAGACTGATGCGTAGAGCCATCTCCATAATCCGAAAGCCCCGCACTGGATCCGCAAATTTTTACGTTTAGCTTTGCAATACAAATACCCTGCCTTATCTGGTCATACGCTCTTCCAGTTGCAAAAACTGCAAATGAATTTATGAACGGTATTTTCCCTGCTATTGCAAGTCCCGCAGCTGTAGATGCCATATTTTGTTCTGCAATTCCCATTTCAAAATATCTTTCAGGAAATGCGTCCTGAAACAAACAAGACATGGTTGATTTACCCAAATCAGCTTCGAGCACTACAATGTCCTTGTTTTCTGCTGCCAGTTCTATCAAAGCTTGGGCATAAGCGTTTCTAAGACTTTTATTCTCCATTATAATCACCCCCTGTGTTGCATTGGCAAATACATTTCAATGCTTCTTCATATTGTTGTATAGTCATAGAAGCATGATGAAAAGAAGGATTGTTTTCTGCAAAAAATATCCCTTTTCCTTTTATTGTTTCTGCGATAATTACAGTCGGTTTGCCTTTTATCTGCTCTGCTCGGTTTAATGCTTCTATTATCTGCCTTACATTATGTCCATCTATTTTGATGACATTCCAACCAAAAGCTTCCCACTTTGCCTCTATATTTCCCAAATCAAATCTTTCGGCTGTAGCTCCTGTAGCCTGCAGATGATTTCTATCTACAACCGCCAATATATTATCAAGCCTATACCTTGACGCTGCCATCGCAGCTTCCCAAATTTGTCCTTCTGCAAGCTCGCCATCACCGATTATCACATAAACTCTGCATGCCTTACCATCAAGTTTTAATCCTAAAGCCATTCCATTTGCAATAGACAATCCCTGTCCAAGTGACCCTGTATTTGCCTCAACCCCTGGAGTCTTTGTCATGTCAGGATGACCTTGAAGCATTGAGCATAGCGCTTTTACATTTTTTAATTCATCTTTATGGAAAAATCCGGCTTCTGCAAGAGCTGCATATTGTACTAATGCAGCATGACCTTTGCTTAATAGAAATCTGTCTCTATCCTCAAACTGAGGATTTTGAGGATCTATGTTCATTTTATAAAAGTATAAAGTTGCTACAATTTCTGCGCACGAGCATGAACCTCCAAGATGCCCTGTTTTGTTTACACCAATCATTTCTACTATGCTTTTCCTTAAATTTAACGCTTTTTGCTCTACTTTTTTAACAATTTCTTCTGATATCAAACATTCCCACCCCTTTATAAAATATGAAATTATAACATGTTAGTTGTATTACAAGTATAATAAAAATTTTATACGTCGTAGTACTTTGAAATATCTTGTACAGTAGTTTCAACATGCTCTTTCATCCACTTTTTAGCTTCTTCTGAATTTCTGCCCTTTATAGCTTCAAAAATTTGTGTGTGGTACCTTACAGCTCTTTCAACACCCATTATTTCATTTATCTTCTTATAGTAATTTATTAGAATGTCTTTTATTACATTGTAAGATCCAAAAATAATTGTATTTTTTGTGGCACGAGCAACTTGAAGGTGAAATCCCAAATCAGCTTCTGAAAACTCTATCTTTGCTTCGTTTATTTTACGCATTTTCTCCAATGTTTCCTGCATATCGCTTATATCAGATTGATCTGCTTTTTGAGCAGCAAGTGCAGCACTCTCAGGCTCAATAATTCTTCTAAACTCAAGGATGTCAAGCATATTTTTCTTGTCAAGAGACAACATCGGGATAAGAGAATTCATCATTGTGCCCGGGGTAACTAAAGACACATATGTTCCTTCCCCTTGTCGTGTTTCAACCAGACCTAATGCTCCCAGCCTCTGTATAGCTTCTCTTATAGGGACTCTGCTCACAGAAAACATCTTGCATAATTCGTTTTCAGAAGGAAGTTTTGTTCCCTGCGGCCATTCCCCTGTCAATATGTTCTGTTTAATTTGTTCAAACACTTGCTCACTTACATTATTTCTTTTTATTGGTACAATACCCATAGACTATCTCCTGTATTAAAAAACCTCATGTATAATATAACATGTATTACAAGTTACAGTCAATACTTTATGCAATTTATTTTTCTAATTGGTTTGTAATTAGTTACAAAAACTTATACAGATTAAGCCCTATTTCATCATTGAATTCCCTTTCCACTGCTCCTTCGATACTTTCAATAAAAATCTCCGCAGTAGCACTAACCACTGCTTCTGATAAATGCCCTCCAAATGTTTTGCATGATGAATCTGAAATAGATGCATGAATGTGAGTATAAACCTCTCCATTCATAGTGGAAATATTGCCATATAAAGCTGAAATCTCATAATCGCCCTCAAAGCTGGATGCGAGATACTTTTTAGTTGAAGTTTCAAATAGTCCTAAAGTAACTTTATTTACAGCACCTAAACCTTTTACCCATCCTAACCTTATATTATTCTCTCTGCATATTTGTTTAATCTTACCAACTATCTCTTCTCCTTTGTCAATGCGTACAACATATTTGTTCTCAAATTTTCTATATTCCATGACTGACTCCTCCTATATATGATATTTATAAAAATACTATAACACTTTTACATATTTTTCAATACTATATTTTTTTGTGAAATATGTTAAAATATATAACAAATTTTAAGGTTAAAATACCCCACAGAGCCTTAATCCAAGCTGCAAAATTGGCCGGTAAACCGAAACATTTTATCAGGCTGACGCGCCTTGGATGGTGCGTAAAGCAACCGTCAAGCCGGGATAGCCATTCGGAGCGCGCCTGATAAAACGCAAGGTGAGCACATGCCAATTGCAGCGAGACTTTAGCACAAGGAGTATTTCAGCTAAAACTAATTAATTTCAAAACTAATTCTCATGCCACTTTGCAACTCTAAATCATTCTTCAATAAGACTTGAATGTTGCGTGCTTCTTCAAATGCAGTAAACTCTATATTTTCTCCGTTAACTTTCAGATATTCGATTCTTAAAGGTGCTTCAACTGATATATTGGCAAATTCAAAAACCTTAAGCTTAGCAGTTGATTCAAATATATTAATATCAACTTTATTCCCATCCACCTTTATATCTGCCCATAAAGCAGGAAGCATCAACGGAATGGTGGTGTCACGAACAATTTTTACAGGCTTAATACTAAGTTTGCGTAAAGGAACATCAAAATCCGCACCTAAAAATGCATCATATGCGGCATATATTGATAAAGGTCTTGCATAATGCTCGCTGCACTCAATATGATTAAATCTCATTCCCTCTCTGTCATATCTGTCATAAACATCACTTATTATACTCAATGCTTCATCCACCATTCCTTCTGCGATAAGCTGAGCAGCAAAATAGTACTCTGAGCCGGTCCATGGATTTTGCCACTGGCTAAAACACCATTCATCAGGGAACGACTCATCTTCATATGAGCCATTCACTACAAATCCTAACTCATTAATGTAGTTTTTGCTTATTATTTTGCGAAGTGTGGCAAGTACTCTTTGTCTGTCAAGAGATCTTGGAAGTCCTGCAATAATGGCAAAAGCCTCCCCGTTTAGAGCATCAGTCATAAGACCGTCGTCTCTTACTTCAATGGTGTCTTTAGCACAGCAACACGATGAACATTTTCCTTTTTGCTGCAATACCTTATCCGGATCAAAATCTCCCATGTCTCCTGCAATCTGTCCTCTTTGCACCTCTATCTTGTTTTCCTGCTCATCTTTATTTTTCCTAAGATAATATAAGCCATAATTCTCTCCATTCCACAGCAATTTCTCAAAATTAATCCTGCCCTTTTCCAAAATTTGTTCTGCATTCTTCTTGTTTCTGTCATCTCTCTTATGGCTTGCCAGCTTAATCACTGCCTGGCATGCAGTGAGAAAGAGCCCTGCCATATAAGTAATTATGCCTTTCATATGCCAGTGGTCATAAGTTATTCCACCCTCAATATATGGAAGCCCAAGATCATAAATATCAAGCTTGCAAGTAAAATCAAATGCTTTCATGATACTTTCATAGTGCCTGCAAAGGAAATCTTCATCCCCAGTCCATTTCCAATCTCTGTAAACAGCCAAAATGTATTGAAGATTTACATCCCAACGTCTGTATTCGTCTTTCCCAAGCTTTTTAACATCTCTTATTACTAAAGGGAAACCATGCACTATCTGCCCATTTTCCAGTTGCTCATTTCTTACCAAATCAGCCACTTTTTTTCTGAGCCCAGGAAAAAGATGAATAAGACCAAAAGAAGAATAATGGTCAACATCTACCGTGTTTAAGCAGCAGCATCCATGGCCTTCCCATAGATAGAACCCTCCGTCTTTTGTAAACCAGGAAGATTTTGATAATACATTAAGCTGATCGAGCAAAGATAATGCAAAAGCTTCATCGAGGCAGCTATTTAATATTTGCCTTGGGAGGACTTGTGCCTTTTTTTCAAGCTCATCTGCATTATTGATGAGCCATTTTGCAACCTCTGATGAATCTTTAAATCTATTTTCATAATATTTTCCTGCATAATTTCCTAATCTGTCATAATGGTTAGGGAAAAACCATGATAAGCCAAATCTTACTTTCTGAGCCTCTTTAGAAGCTATATTCTGTCTTACAGCTATCCAGGCTTTGTTGCGTATTTCAGTATAATTATCTCTTGTTCTATGCTGAATGTATTCAATTTTCTGCAATCTTGAAGGGTACATAGGCCCGTCAAGATCTCCATAATAATATATCGGAAACAACAGATTCTCTAAATATGGGTTTGATTCTACACATGTAATCTTCTGCGATTCTCCTGCACATGCAAAAACAGACATGCACCCTGTTGACGGGGCTTTAGGGTTAATACCTCCCATCATCATTATAACAGCTTTATTTTGCTCCATTTTAACTTCATGCTTTTGGTTGAGTTCTTCAGTATATCCTGCGAGATTTGAAGCAGCATATATTAGGGTAATATCAAGTTCTTCATTTGTTTTATTGTTTATTGTAAAATCAAAGACAGCCCCCGGTGTTGAAGAAGCTATTTCGTCATGAGGTATAAACGGGTACCATGCCTTAAGCCCTATACTCACAGGCAAAGTTTCGTCTTCGTAGTCTAAAACAGCAAAAGGATACTCCACTTTGTACCTGATAGCTTTTATTGCAGGAATATGAGCATATTTATACAATCTGGACATATTCCCGAATCCCGCAAAAGCGAGTGCATGTCCTTTCAATAGAAAACGCATCTGAGGTTTTTTGCCCTTTTGCTGCACCCTTAATAAGAAAAACATATCTTCGGGTCTGAATTCAGGCTCATCATGAATACCGCCTGTCTCAATATGGTAATTGTGCCCCTCGCTTCTTCCAGCCCATGGCCTGGAATTCATAAAAGCAGGGTGCCTGAACACTCCGTCGGGCCAAATCTCTATGCCACCGCATCCCAAGCCTCCCAGGTTCATTCCGGAACAGTTCACATAATCAGTTAATATTTCATTTCTCTTATTGTTTTTCATGAAAATAGTCCTTCCTATTTATTTTTTTGATTTGATTGTGTAACAACTTATAATATATACAAAATCATCATGCAATACAATACTTACTCTGTAAACTGTGCGACCAAACCCCAACAACACATTGTAAACTCACAAGTTAAATGTTATACTAATACTCAAAACTGCCAAAGGCCCAATTAGGTTTCGTTGAAAAGGAGTGTTAGCATTTGCCGTTTGACGGAGTAGTATGCAAGTGTATTGTAGAAGAACTGAAAAATAAAATAGTTGATGGAAGAATAGAAAAAGTTTTTCAGCCTGAGAAAGATGAAGTAATTATATTTATTAGAGCCAAGGGGGAAAATCAAAAGCTGCTTTTGAGTGCAAACCCGTCTTTCCCCAGACTGCATCTTACTTCAATTCAAAAGCAGAATCCTTCTGTCCCTCCTGTCTTTTGCATGCTTATGAGAAAGCATCTTTGCGGGGGGAAAATACTTGATGTTCAATTTCATGATTTCGAAAGAATTATCTCCCTTCATATAGAATCTACAAATGAGCTCGGAGACATTTGCGTTAAAAAACTTGTCATAGAGATAATGGGAAAACACAGCAATATCATATTGCTTAATAATGAAGACAGGATTATAGATGCAATAAAACATATTGATCAGGGAATAAGCAGCGTAAGGGAAATAATGCCTGCAAGACATTATAGTCTTCCACCTTCCCAGGATAAAATATCTCCCATAAGCATAGAGCCATGTGAATTAATTGACAAATTGATTTCAGATAAAAATATGGGGAACCTCTCTGTAGAAAAAGCTCTACTTAGTACCATCCGAGGTTTCAGTCCTTTGCTTTGCAGAGAAATTTGCCATACTTCAGGGCTGGAACCAAAAACAATTATTCGAGATGTTTCTATCGAGCAAAGAGACATGCTTTCAAATTCTCTTGCTAAAATATTGCAGAAAATAAAAAATAGCAAATTTAATCCCTGCATATTGCTAAACGATGATGTCCAAAAACAACCTGTAGATTTTCATTGCATAAAGATATATCATCATCCATACTTGCTATTTAAAGACAGCATAAATGACCTGCTAGACTTTTTCTACTCATCGAGGGATCTGGAAGAAAGACTTAAACAGAAAAAATCCAGCCTTATGAAATCAATATCAAATTCCATCGAAAGATGCTCCAGAAAACTGGTCGTGCAGCAGGAAAGCATTCGCGATGTTGCAGACAGGGAAAAACTAAAGCTTTACGGCGAACTTATTTTAGCAAATATATATAGCATCAAGCCTGGTGATAAGGAAGCAACTGTTTTAAATTACTACTCTGAGAATTCACAGGATTATATAACAATACCGCTCGATGAAAACCTTACCCCACAGCTGAATGCGCAAAAATATTTTAAGCAATATGCCAAAGCTAAAAATACTTATGCCTATGCCTCAAGTCAGCTTGAAGAAACACTTAAAGAACTTGATTATCTTGAATCTGTCCAGCTTAACCTAGAAAACGCAAGAACCATGGAAGAGATTGAAGAAATTAAAGCTGAACTTGTCTCTCAGGGATATATACATGGAAACACCGTTTCAGGCAAAAACAGTAAAAAACAAAGCAAATCCCTCGACCCTATAAAGTATATATCTGACGATGGGTTTGAAATACTTGTGGGAAGAAACAATATGCAAAATGACATTCTTACTTTAAAAATTGCTTCATCTAATGACATATGGCTGCATACCAAAAACATACCAGGTTCGCATGTTATAATAAGAAAAAAGCAAGGAGACATACCTGACACTACCCTTCTGCAAGCTGCAATGATTGCTGCATATAGAAGCAAAGCCAAATACTCCTCCAACGTACCCGTAGACTATACATTCGTAAAAAACGTAAAAAAACCATCGGGTGCCAAGCCGGGAATGGTGATTTACGATAATTACAAAACAATATATATCACACCTGATGAAAATATATTAAAAAAGAAAGGATGGTTGTAAAATTATGTTTTCACAAAAAGTGGTCACTAACCTTTCAAAATCTTCATGGATAAGAGCGATGTTTGAAGAAGGAGAGAAACTAAAAAAGATTTACGGTGCGGACAAAGTCTACGATTTCAGCATAGGCAATCCCGAAATTGAACCTCCCGCATCTGTAAAAAATGCTTTAAAAAAACTCGTATATGATGAAACACCTGGTATTCACAGATATATGAGCAATGCCGGGTTTCTTGATGTAAGAAACAAAGTGGCGAAATATATCGAAAGTCAGACTGATGTAAAAATTTCTGCTGATAATATTGTTATGACTTGCGGAGCTGCGGGAGGATTGAATGTAGTTCTAAAATCAATACTCAATCCTGGTGAGGAAGTAATAGTACTTGCTCCATACTTTGTAGAATATCTTTTTTACATAGATAATCATGGGGGCATTCCCGTTATTGCAAAAACAAACCCTGAAACTTTCGAGCCATGCCCCTTATCCATTGAAAAAGTTATTACGCCCAAGACTAAAGCTATTATTCTAAATTCTCCAAACAATCCTACAGGTGTGATCTATTCTCAAAAAACACTTGAGCAATTGCAGCATATACTCCGGCAAAAACAAGATGAGTTTGGAACTTCTATTTTTGTTATATCAGACGAGCCATATGCAAATATTGTATATGAGGATATTAATGTCCCTTCAGTATTTAATATATTCCCAAACTCCATAATAGTAAACTCTTTCAGCAAATCGCTTGCCCTGCCTGGTGAAAGAATAGGATACATTGCAGTAAATCCCCAGATCAAAAACGTGGAAACACTTTTGTCTGCCTTGGTATTCTGCAATAGAACTCTTGGTTTTGTTAATGCTCCCGCATTAATGCAGAAAGTAGTTTCGGACTCGCTCAATGAAACTGTTGATATTAATTACTACAAGCAAAGAAGAGATATTCTGTATAATCACCTTGCAGCCTGCGGCTTCAAATGCATAAAGCCTGCCGGTGCTTTTTACCTGTTCCCTCAAGCTCCTGAAGAAGATGATGTTTCTTTCTGCAAAAATGCTTTAAAATATAATATTCTTCTTGTACCCGGACAAGGATTTGGTTGCCCCGGTCATTTCAGGATAAGCTATTGCGTAGGATTAAACACAATTAATAATTCCCTGGACGCATTTTCAAAACTTGCAAAAGAATATGGGCTGATAAGATAAAACCGACGTTTGCGCTGAGAAAGAGTTTTTCAGCGCAAACTATTTTTGCATATTTTACTAATCCCGTGACCTTATAACAATAATTAGTCCTCTTTTCAATGTCAAAACAGCCGTATCACATGTAAATTCATTGCTTACACCTGTAGTCCATCCCATATCAATGTTCACATTATCAAGCTGATATAACAGACCGGATGTTGTAAGCCCCTCTACCCTGTCAGAGAAAGGCAGAATGGTCAGTTTATTCTTACGGGAATTT
>Ga0308398_1000822_pt1 | contig 18460 bp, 20 predicted proteins | sample Hotspr20SampleT9_FD_202360 | JGI IMG/M metagenome (GOLD analysis project Ga0308398, IMG submission 202360) | Hot spring phototrophic mat microbial communities from Mushroom Spring, Yellowstone National Park, Wyoming, United States - 20051001_T9 ...
CTGTAAAGGTCGAATGAACCTTGTGTTAAAAGGTTCCCTAACGCAATTGCTTTGTGTAGTTTGGCATCCGCACGACATTGACATCCTCCTGTTAGGAATTCACATCGAATCCCAGTTCCTTCACCACCGCTTCGTCTAATTCTAACACGGCTCCTTTCTGCTTGAGCAACTGAACGAATTGTACTGCTCCACTAAGCATGATCCAGTTTATCACATGATTGAGATACGCATCATCGCGCTCAATTAAGGACAAATCTTGCTCACGCCTAGCTTGCTTCGACAAAGCTTCGATCACAGAATCAAGATTTACTCGCGTCATACCGTTATCCTCACGAATGTCGTACCATTCCACGTGAAGATGGCGGGATTACCAGCCACTAGTGCCACTACCATTGTGCCTACAGCGTTACGAGGATCAGCGCCGTAATCAGTGTTCAACGCATTAACAGCATCAGCATCGTTAGCGTAATTGGTTGACGGTCTAAACATCCTAAATCGCCACGCTGATGCCCAACCCTGGAAATAGTTGGCATTGTCTGCACCACCATCAGCAATGTATGCTCGCCAGCCTCCAGCATTTATCACTGCCGGTGGCGCGTATGCATTGATGCCAACGCCAAATACAGTTTGTGTTCCAGCACTTAAATTGCTACCAACAAGCGTCAAAGCGTTTATATTTGATATACTTGAAACATTGTGCCCTTGCCCTACTATTAAAGAATTTGCCAAATTAGCAGTGTTGTTTGGAGGATTGCTGTTAAATACCTGTAGGTTATCTGCTACACAAACACTTCTCTGTAATTGTAACCAAGTGTTGGTAGAATCGCTTATAAGCAATGAATTAAGAGAGTCAGGAAGATTATTTGCGGTTATTACCACTGAACTTCTGACATTAGGTGTTCCTGGACCATTGCGATTGAAATTATTTGGTCGCGTTGAAACAAGTGACCAAAGAATTCTAGGAGTTTGATTTGCGTTAATATCGCCGGAAAAAAAGCTATATTCTGTTCTGCCTAAACTTGAGTTTCTAGCAGAAATAAATGAAAGCAAATACTGTCTATTAGAAATATCATCAAAAGATAACGTAACGTCTTCCAAATGTACGGTAGACTGGTAAATATGCAAATTGCCAATAATGTTAACTGAGTCAAAGATTGCGTTGCTATAAATAATAAACGGAGTACCCGATACAACAGATGTATTTCTAGAAATGTGTGTTGAAAATTGTAAATGTGGCTGATTTGCAGAAGGAGGAGAAGCGTAAGCTATAGATAAAGAGCAGGTAACACCTCTGTAATTCACACCATTTGCATTAACAAAAGAATGATAAGGGCCTGACAGATAAGAATCTGATGCAACGATGAAACTACCTACAGTTTCACCAATTGAAGACTCGAACGCAGAAATAAAGCAACGATAAGCAGTTATTATAGATAAATTTCTAAACAAAATTGCACTTTCAAAAACAGTCTCGTTAACACCTAGTGTCAAACCTGTTCCAACCAAAACTGAGTTATGAGAATCCACATTGTTAAAATCTCTTCCAACCAAAACTGAGCCAAAAGAATTCACATTGTTAGAGTTATCAAGATTTAGAATACTAAAAATGTTAGATTGAATATTAGAATTTGAAAAAGAACCAATTAAAGAGTAACAAAGCCCAGAAACATTTACACCTGTACCATAAATTGCAAAAGAATTTTGCATTGGAAAATCAAATCCAAATGTTGCACGCAAAAAGTTATTTGACGGCGAATATCGCAAATTGTCAGCACGTGGTGAACCATTGCCACTTGGTTCACCATACACAATGCACTCTGACGGAACAGCAATTTGCTCAAGACATCCCGTGTTTGCGTTGTAAGCTGCTAAAAGATCATTTGTAGGAAAGCTGACTAAATTTGGCGGATTGGTCAAACAAGGATTTGACGTAGATGGAATGTATAGACCATCAGCTAAAACTTGCAATCCATTCCCTGTCTGTGCAGAAATGTTAACATTTGCGCTGAGAACATTGCCAGCAGTTAGTGTCAAGTCAACAGTTGGCGTATCCTGGACATTGATTGAAGTTGAACTGACAAATAGTCCATCAGTCAAAATCTGAATAGCATTCCCTGGTTGTGCTGATACGTTAACATCCGCACTTAGATCGTTTGTTGGAGTTAATGTCAGGTCAACAGTTGGCGTGTCTTGAACATTGATTGAATTTGAGCTGACAAACAATCCATCAGGCAAGACTTGAATAGCATTCCCTGCTTGTGTTGATACATTAACATCCGCACTTAGATCGTTTGTTGGAGTCAATGTCAAGTCAACCGTTGGCGTGTCTTGGACATTGATCTGAGCAACAAACAATCCATCAGACAAGACTTGAACAGCGTTCCCTGCCTGCGCTGATACATTAACATCCGCACTTAGATCGTTTGTTGGAGTCAATGTCAAGTCAACCGTTGGCGTGTCTTGGACATTGATCTGAGCAACAAACAATCCATCAGACAATACTTGAACAGCGTTCCCTGCCTGCGCTGATACATTAACATCCGCACTTAGATCGTTTGTTGGAGTTAATGTCAGGTCAACCGTTGGCGTGTCTTGGACATTGATCTGAGCAACAAACAATCCATCAGACAAGACTTGAACAGCGTTCCCTGCCTGCGCTGATACATTAACATCCGCACTTAGATCGTTTGTTGGAGTCAATGTCAAGTCAACCGTTGGCGTATCTTGGACATTGATTGAGTTGACAAACAATCCATCGGGCAACACTTGAACAGCGTTCCCTGGCTGTGAAGATACATTGACATCTGCACTTAGGTCATTAGTAGCAGTTAACGTTAAGTCAACCGTTGGCGTATCTTGGACATTGATCTGACCAACAAACAATCCATCAAACAAGACTTGAACAGCGTTCCCCGGCTGCGCTGATACATTAACATTCGCGCTCAAATCATTAGTAGGAGATAACGTCAGATCAACAGTTGGTGTGTCTTGGACATTGATTTGACCAACGAACAATCCATCAGACAATACTTGAACAGCGTTCCCCGTCTGTGCCGATACATTAACATCTGCACTTAGGACATTTGTGGCAGTTAACGTCAAGTCAATCGTTGGCGTGTCTTGAACGTTGATTGAAGTTGAGCTAACAAACAATCCGTCAGCAAGCGCCTGAATTTGATTTCCTGCTGCCCCAGAAATCCTTACATTGCCGCTAATGATGCCATTGGAAAACGCAAGATCAAGAGTGTTAGTGTCTTGGACGTTTAGCGCAAATGAAGTGACAGGGGTGTAGCTAACACACCCATTATCATCTACACCCCTTACGTACTGCAAAGGACGAACAAAGTTTGCGTTAAACGGCTCAGTTATGCAATTGCTTTGTGTACCTTGGCATCGACAAGACATTTACATCCTCCTCATTCTTTGGCCAAATTGAGCTTTCCTAAAGCATCTTCTGGCACAACAATTTTGCCGCCTACGCTTTTGATTACAGACAAATCGTTGTAAACAAACGTGATAGTCTCAAGCAAATGTGCCAGTTTGACCAGTTCCACTGTATTGGTGGTCTGCCCAATCTTGCTGATCGTGTCAACGATAATCGCCTCGTATCGCTTAAGCAGTTTCTCAGTAACGTCCATAACTCACCTCGCTTTCATTTTATCACAAACTACTTCTGCGCACCCTAACAATGCGCCCAGTGTTTGTGATTCCTAGCACCCATTCTAGCGTCTCATCGCTTGGAATCTCAGGATAATCTTCCTGAGTAAACATGACCGGTCTTTCACAGTAATTGCCCACCGCACACATCAGCTTTTGAATGTCGATGCACTCGCACTCTTCAGAGCATGTGCGCAAATTGGTGTCAAGCTGAAAATAATCCGTGTTGTTGACAAAATAATACTTCGCGGCTATGGCAGCCAGAAGTCTAATCAGTGTTTTGTTGAACCTATATGGACTAGGATTATCACATGTACAAACGTCTGGACAGCCGTAAAAGGCGTTTGTAGGTGGCAGTTCAACGCCAACGTGAATCAACGCACAATCGTATTCTGCTGGTGTCAGCCCTGTCAATGGCGGCCAGTTAGGGTTGGGCAGACAATCATGCGATGAATCAAGATCGCCCCAGCCCCAGGCTACATCCTCTTCGCTGACCATGCAGATCAAGTTACCGTCAGCATCTATAAGCCAGTGCATTGAATCGTGATGTTCGCGTCCGCGCTGGCGATAGTTGCGTGGCAGCTTGCATCGTCCATTGGTGTATGTCTCCATCGGTTCGTGGAGACAATGAATGACGACACCGCGAATACCAAGGTTGCAACGTCCGCGCTGCCCTTGGGGAATACCGAATAGCTCGGTATTCACCCAAGTGCATTGCGGATACGTCGGCGTAAGACAGTTAGGAAGCCACATCGAACCCCAGTTCCTTCGCTGCCTGTTCGTCTAACTCCAACGTAGCCCCTTTCTGCTTGAGCAGTTGCACAAACTGCACTGCACCGCTAAGCATGGCCCAATTTATCACATGATTGAGATACGCATTATCGCGCTCAATCAGAGACAAATCCTGCTCACGCCTAGCTTGCTTCGACAAAACGTCAATTACTGAATCAAGATTTACTCGCGTCATACCGTTATCCTCACAAAAGTTGTGCCATCCCAGGTAAAGATAGCAGGTCTGCCAGCCACTCGCGCTACTACCATTGTGCCATCGTTGTTACGCGGATCAGCACCGTAAGCAACGTTAAGCGCAGCAATTGCTGCAGCGTCGTTAACGTAATTGATTGACGGATTGAACATTCTAAATCGCCATGCACTTGCCCAGCCCTGGAAGTAATTGGCGTTATCCGCACCGCCATCGGCGATATACGCCAACCACCCCCCAACGTTTTGAATCTGTGGTGGTGCATACGAATCATAACCAACACCAAACACTGTTTGAATCCCAGCACTCAAATTTTCGCCAATAAGTGTAAGAGAGTTGTAAGATGAACTATATGAAATATCAAGGTCCATTCCGACTATTACCGAGTTTCGCAAAGAACCTGTGTTGTTTGGCGGATTGTTTTCAAACACATTTACACCGTTTGCTACATAGACGCTGTTTCCTAATGACAAAAACCTGTTTGGATCTCTGTTTATAAACAGCGCATTGTAAGCATTAGGAAGAGTGTCAACAGTTATTACCACTGAACCTTCTATAAATGGCGTTGACGGACCAATGCGATTACTGCCTTGTCGTTCCATTGATACAAATGAATAACGTGTTGACGGAGCCTGGTTAAAATTAACGTCACTTGCAAAAAAGCTGTACCGTATGCTGTTCAAATTTATGTTGTTGGCGGCAATAAATGAGAACTCGTTTCTGAAACCATCGTCAAGCAACCTGACGAAAGAAAGATGCGCAGTGGAGTAGTAAATTCCAGAATTGTCAAAGACAACAGAATCAAGATTTGCATTACTGAAACTGATAGCAGGTGAACCGGTATTCCTAAATGCGCTCCTTGCAAGATACGAAGAAAACTCAAGTGTTGGTTGATCTCCGCTGGATAAAGATATGGACAAAGAACCCAAAATTGGCGATAGATGATTTGTCCCAAAGCCCGCAGCGACAAACGAGAAAGCAGCAGCACTTACCAAAGCATTTGTTGCAGTGATAAAAGAGTTAACAGATGCTGAAATCAATGCATTTCGGAACAACAAAGCGCTTTCTTCGCTAGTAATAAAAGATAAAGAATTTTGACCAACTACAACAGAATCTGTCGCAATTACCCCGTTAGCATTAAAAACATTAACAAAACTAACTACAGTATCAGAAATGTTGCTATTTGCAATAGAGCCGATTACAGAATAGAAATTTCCGTTAGCGTTGACGCCTGGTCCATACAACATAAAAGAGTTCTGCATTGGGAAATCAGGACCAACTGTCGCGCGCAAGAAGTTATTCACCGGCGAATACAGCAAAGTGTCAGCACGCGGTGAACCAGTTCCACCTGGTTCGCCATATACCACGCGCTCAGATGGAATATTAATTTGCTCAAGACATCCTGTGTCACCATTGTAGATAACGAAAAGATCGTCGGTAGGAAAGTTGGCTAAAGCAGGAGGATTGCTCAAACAAGGGTCTGATGCAGGTGAAATGTACAAACCGTCTGGCAATACTCGCAATTGATTGTTTGTCTGCCCAGATATGTTAACGTTCGCACTAAGGACATTGCCAGCAGTTAACGTCAAATCAATCGTCGGCGTATCTTGGACAGCAAGCGGATTGGTCGATGATGTGTTAAACGTGAAAAGCGGTGTGCCATTAGGCGATAGCCAGGTATATTCATCATTATTCGGCCCAGGCACAAGCTGGCCAGCACTAATGATCCCGTTTGTGCTAATGTTTACGTTTTGGCCAGGTGAGATACAGCTAAGCACAAAAGAGCAAGTCAAACCAGGCGGTGGCGGCGGTTGAGGCGGCGGCGTGTTCAAACATTGCCGCGTCGCAGCTAAAATCTGCTGCCACAATTGCGGTCGACAGCGCTGCGGCGGCAAAGTGTTGGTAACGTCGTTCAGTGATAGACCTAGCGTCTGCAACACATGGCGAATCACGCCTGGCAAAACGCTGACCTGCGCATTCGTCAGAGGAACTGTTGTGACCGCCGACAACTCAACGCCAATCAGGATACATCCCGTCGCATCCAGGATCGCATGATATTCGGGCGGTGTGGAAGGCGGTGATTGAATATCAGCAAGCTGATACACCTGCCCGTTGTCACGCACCAAAAAGTGAATCGTTGGCGGGAATTGCGAAATAACATAAGATGCGTCGTTGTAAACAGGAACTATACGCACGCAATCTGGCGGTGTTAGGCTAAAGTTAAGTTCGCTGCGTGGGCAAATTCGCGCAGTGATTATTTGAGGATAACAGATTGTCATTTATTCCTCCTCTTTGACAATGCCTTTCTCAACTAGCTCGCGCAAATCACGCAAAGCATGCTCAGCCATAGCCAAACGTCCCCAATACCGAGTTCTCTCTAAGTCAATCTCACCACCGCGCGGAGCGGCATCGGCGCGAGCGCGCTCTACAGCTTTTAGCAGTTGGTCAACTTTCTCTAGCATTTTTTGTCCTCCTAAACCCTGTTAATTCTAATATCTCCAGAACAAATCTGGAAGAATGGCTCGGTTACATCGTCTGTCCACACCCTAATTCTAGCACAACACACTGTGGCGGCAGGAACAACTACAGTGGTATCCCAGCAAAGCGTGATGGACGATTGCGGTCCGTTGCTCGGTGACACCCAAGTCGCAACCGACAACTGATTGCCTATACAATCCTCCAAATAGACGATAACGCTTTTTCCTACGCACCATCTACGCTGGGAAATTGTAACACATCCTTGAATACGATAGTTTTTGACGTTGTTAAAGCCATCGCCTAGGTTAGCACACCATAGCGGACCTGTCGTCACAATGTTGTCGGTGTCTTCGATTCTGCGTGGGAAATCTATGATGTTGGCTACCAATGGCACATATTGTTGGCATTCACGTATTACATATTCGGCTCGACCGCAACACTCCTGCTCTCTGCACTGCGGCAACCTGTTGAAGCATTCCTCAATCCGCGTCACCCTTGCGCCAATAGAATATACAAGGTCACGCAAACTCTCGAATTGATTGTTTAACTGCGCAACCTGTGAACCAAGCACGACTATTGCGTTCTCTAAATACTCAACACGAGGCGTAAGGTCAGGGCGCGCTTCCAGCGCTGCTACACGGCTTTCCAGCGCAGCAAGGCGGGGCGTTAAGTCATTCAAACGCTCTCTCAACTCATTACAGCAAGCAAGCTCTGGCGGCGCATTTACTTCATCTTCTCTGTTTACACAAGCATTAAAGTAAATCCAGAATTCAGGCGGAAGTCTTTGCAAACAATCTTTGTTATTGTCATAGTCAAAAAGAGGCAATATCTCAATCGGATTGCGACTAAGCAAATCAAACTGGCGCGCAAGACAACAAGATAACCGCGCTGCTGCTCGCAGCTGATATGTGTTAAAAGGCGGCTTACCTTCCAGAAGTATCGTTAAAAACTGCTCGCTGTCAGAGCGATTGCAGGTGGCATAAGCGTAGCAGTTGTAAGGAATGAGTTCGTCTATCGCGCCATCCCTGTAAACCAAGTAGTGAACGCTGTTTGGCAAATCATAGCAATCGCCAGGCGGCACAAATGGACGCCGATAAACGTCAAGCACATCCTGCGCGCTTCTATCGCCAGAACAAGCGATAAGAAGACCGCGAATCGGCGCACGCTCGCCTTCTGCTGGACAGGAATAGCGCGTGCGATGAACGCACTCGTTATATCTTACGCCATACTGTTCACATAACATGTCCTGATTACTCTCCTTGCGCTCCTCGTCGGCGTGCAGCAAATCGCATTGTCGCTCACCTGTCCACGCCCAAGCTGATACACGTTTATATCACACTTCTTTTGTGTATCACGCACCTTGCCCTTAGTGTACAACTGTTTGCCGATTGCGTTGAGAACTTCCTCTATTTGCTCAACCACTTTAAGACGCAAGTCGTTCAACGCCTTAAAAGCATCAGAGTACATGCGAATATCGAATTCGTGTTCCCTGTCGCTAGTTGTCTTGTGCAAGCCTACGCCACGCGATTGTGAGCGGCTGTTGCCCAAATCTTGGCTTTGCGATTCGCCGTGCGAGTTTGTGTCGCTCCCACTATGCGATTCACCGATGCTGATTGTGTAAGCATCCCCTACACTGCGAGCGAAATTAGACGATGAAGAACTGCCCGTTGCCCTGGTGTGCGCATCGTTCTGTCTTGTCCCCTGCGATTCACTGCGCGAACTACCATCGCCCCGAACGTTACCACGCATCCAAGTGACAGCATTTGAGAAACCCGTAGAAAGAGCGACACTGGTTGATCGACCGCATCTTGGACGAGATTCGTAATTCTTTGCCCATGTTCCCGCAAAAGTAAACGAACCAAGGAAAGGAATAGGAATGGTAATTTGGCTGAATAACTCACTGTTTGCCGAATAATTTTGCAAGCTGCATATGCTGATGTCAATAGGCGTGTCGTCGTCCGTAAGACCGCAAGCGACCAAATCGCTGTTAGAGATAGTCAATGGACATCCCATCGGCTGTCTATCGCAAGGCGCAGCTGACTCGTTGAAATTAACTGTAACTTCTGGACCAACTTCAGCGCCTTTTCTCAGATTTATTGGTCCCAAAAACGTTCCTGTATCCCAAGATATGTCAAACGGAGGAATTGCAACTTTGACAGGAATAATTTGCGATCCCAACGGAATATACGGTACGCTTTGTGTTCCATTGGTTCGCTCAAAGGAATCAGAATTAGTCACCGAATTGCTGTAATCTTGAGATTCTGTTCTGCGCGTGTTTCCTGATCGTCGTTCATAGGTTGAACGACTTTGCGCATCATCGCGTACTCGACCCCTGTCCCATGTGTGCGAATAGTAGAAGGATTGTGCAGAACTATCTGACGCTGAACGGTTAATAGTCCACGAATCAGAATTGTTTTGGTGCGAAGCATAGCTGCCAGTGTTAGACCAATCGCAGCTAAAGCCGCTGCCGCGTTGCGTCGTTTTGGCTTCTGCCTTGCTGCGAGTGAATCCCTCGGCGGTCCTGAATGCGTCTGTCTTACCGCGCTTTTGGTTGACCAGCGGAGCAAGTTTAGCGAGCGCAAAATCTATCGCTTCGCGTTGCGCATACAGAAACGTGAGCGGATACTCACACGAATGCTGCAAAGCAGCACACCAGATTTGATCAATGTACTTGAGCAGCAACTGACGCACTTCGGCATTTACACCGCCCACCAGTGCAATCACCGCTTGTTTCTGCTCATTTACCGTCAAAACGCAACTGGTCATTTGTTCCAAGTAAAATTGCACTCCGCTATTAGCGTTGTGCCATCATAAACACGCAAAGTAACAAGCCCAAAGTATGACACAGGCGTATTTACCGCCCACTCGTGCGCGCCACTGATATAACCCGCATAAAACGCAACGCTAAAAATTGTAGGCAATATCTGCAAATTAGGCGATGAAAGCGGCGGTGCTATTGTGTAGCGCACAAGCATATTATACTGACCGTAATTTCTAATCAGCGTAAAGTTTGGACACGATATTGGCGTTGGTGTAGGAGTAAGCGTAGGCGTCGGCGTATTGGTTGGCGTGTTTGTTGGCGTAGGCGTGTTGGTTGCTGTCGGCGTGATAGTAGGTGTGGGCGTTGGTATTGGCGTAAAAGTCGGGAATGATGTCGGCGTAGATGTGATGATAGAAGTCGGCGTTGGTTCTGGTATATCAGTTGGAATAGGCGTTTCAGTGCTATATGGAGTCACCGTCGGGCCAATTATAAACGTCGGCTGAATTGTTGGCACAAACGTCGGGTTGGTTGGCAGTGTTGGCAAAGGAGCAGCAGGCAACGTCACCGTCGGTCGCGTTGGGCTGACGTACGGTATCAGTGTCGGACCAAACGGCGTAACTTGCTGTGGCGTGATATATGGTGTCCCGATTGGTCGACACCCACAATTGCCGTACTCACAACCGCACTGAAAATTCTGCGACGCGATGATTCCAGCGAATCCACCGCTTATCGCAGTAGCCAGCACTGCAATCAATGGGACAAGGCGCTTTCTCAATTCAGACATGCGTTGAGATTGTCGTGCTTTAGCAGCACTGGAACAAAAATCTTGTCCCAGCATTTTGGTTTCTCGGCAAATCTTTGCAGATAGCCGTTGATAAATATCATGCGATTGCGTGAAGCAACGTATTCCTTAATGTCAGCTTCATTGTTGTCGTACATCCAGTGCAAGTGGCGCACAATGTCGCTTAAGTCTTTGGCAAACACTTCCTGATTCATCACGGTTTTGCCCTCAATCTCGGATTCCATTTCAGAATCCGATTGCATGTCATACCGTGATGATTGCTGGGTCGTAGAGCGCGATTCAGCAATGCCGAAGCCACGTCCTTCATCGCGTTGTGTAGATGTTGAATCTGTCGCACCACGTGATAAACCCGATGATGCAAAGTTCTGTTGAGAAATGCTGTCCATTAACTCGTTGAAATATGAGAATGAAGTTGCCGTGGATTCATCTTGATCAAGAGACGATGAAGTATAAAGTCCGCGCGAACTTCCAGTGTCAGTTTGCAATCCCCTACCGCGCTGATTGCTACAGAAAAACTCGCTTTGTCCTTCAGCGCTGCTACTGGTGATTTGAAATAAACCAGTTTGTGATATAGTGCCACCTGCACCAAATGAATAACTGGCGAAAGAATCAACATTTGTGTTGCGCCCAGATGAATTAGAACGCGAACTAGCATCCTCGCTCGTGTTTCCTCGTTCTAGCTGCGTTCCTTGTGCAAGCGAGCTGCTCATGCCACTGCCTACATCATCCATCACTGTAGATTGATTACCGGCAGATTGGCTAGCGCTGTAATCTTGACTAACCGAGCGTGCTTCTGAGCGATTAAAAGAATCTTCGCGGCTTAGAGCAACAGTGTCAGCGCGCCGCGACGATTGCGCCGCTGACTCCGCCTGCATATCGCTGCGCGATCTGGTCTCGCGCTTGTAGCGCCCTATGTCCTTTGCCTTGCTGGTGTAATAGTCAACCGCAGAAGTAAATTGAGCTATGAGAACAGAGAGCAAATAGCGCTTTGCATAAAGCGCATTCAAAAACTCATCACTACAGGCTAATGGCGCGAATATGCAAAAGGCAGTTCGAATGTGTTCGTTTAAAACATCTCGAACACATCCGTCCACCAAGCTAAGCTGATCAAGCACATATTCGCGCCAATTAACCCCGCAAGTAATCACGGTTTGTTTTACACAATCATATTACCGAATCTTTCTGCAAGACGCTGCATGTGTCCTTCTGCCGCTGCGCGCGCTCTACTAACGTGACGCGGTAATGTGCTCATAGCCATGTAAGTAGACCTGGTTGCACGCGGGAATTTGCTGTAATGATGAATAGCAATATACTGCTGACGCATCGCAGCATGCAAAGTAGCGCTAATCGTTGACGTGAGCCCGACGTAACCGATTCCTCCTAGCAGTGACGCGCCGCCCTTTGTCATTAGCCACGCCGCCCGTCCTATTCTTCCCAAGCTCATACTGATCCTCCTCAAAATATCTTAACGCCTCGTCAACAAGTGTCTGATTGGTAACAGGCAATATCATCTCAGACTTAAGCAACGACACCAAATCCAACCCCAACCTTGACAACTCACTACCTTTCACTTTCAACGGTTGCTCAGGGTCAGGAGATGATATTGCCTGTCCCTCTATGCCGTTAACGACTATGATGCCATCAACAGCATAAACGGCATCCAAAAGGTGCTTCTGATGGTTTTTTAGTTTGGACATGCTTCTACCAGCGTACCGCAATCGCACTGATCGCAACCAGTATCTACGCTAATGATGCTGGTGGGATATTTAATCACCGGAATGCCTTCCAGCCCATACGTCCAACGAATCATACGACGACCATTCCAAGGCATGCGGCTGTCAGGGCACGCATTATCCTGGCGCACCACAAAAGTACCATGCGCACCGGTTGTGTCGTTTCCACACTGGATGAGCACTGGCGGTTGGAAGTATGCACCGATGGTCTGATTATCTGGGCGACGACCAATCATGATGATCTTCCCAGTGGGAATGTAGAAGTTTGGCCGTTTCTGCTCGTCCAGCCAGAAACCATCATAGACAACTGGTTGCGGTAGGTTGCGTGCAGCAAAGAATTGCGCCAATCGCGCCATGCCAACAGCATCACAGCATGCCGACAACGACATGCGCCCGATGTCAAGCGGATTAGTATTGCGCAGCAAGCATTCCCAGGTGCGCGAGTTAGCGTACATCTTAGCGCTCGTGTCAAACATCGCACCACTCACGCCAACCACCTGTCGCGCGATACAAGCAAGGTCAGCCAACGGCGTGGAGTTTTGACGATCACATGCGCTGATGCCAAAACGAGCGCGGATGATCTTGTAGCGTTGCGACCATACCGCAATGCCTTCGTCGTTGCGTTCCTCGACGTAACCATTGACGAGCGCTTGCCAAATCTGGCTTTCTTTGGTTTGATGTAGCTTCATCGAAATGTCCATCATTAACTCACGCTCGTATTCGGTGAGATCAAAGCGCGCGCTGTGCGTCCCACGCTGCGCCACTTTGCGGATCATCTGCTCGTCAATCTCCTGGAACTCTGCCCAGTAGCCAGGCGTGATGATGCAGGCATTCTGTTCGTAGGCAAACGGCGTGCGCGTTGGACGCGCGTTTTGATTCAACCCGCGCCAGTTAACGCGACCAGCAAACGGACGAGGCTTCAGCAACACGTATTCGTCGTGCTCGCGGTTGTCGTCAGGCATAATCTGCAAACCCAACATATTCTCTGGCGTGGTTTGCAGCAGCTCGCGCGCAAGTTGAATAAACTCGAAGCTTGTTCTTAAAATACAGTTGTCAACAACCTGTGGCATCTTATACCTCCATCAGAACAATTGCAGGATACCGCTAAGCGTGTTTGGATCGCCGTGGACATAACCACGTCCTTGCGCAACGATGGCGTTCAATTGGTCAACAGTGATAGTCATGTCTTTCAGCCGAAACACGCCATTTACATACATACTCACTTCAACCATGTTGCAATTGGGATAGCAATTTCGGAAGATGCCATTGCCGTTATCGTCAGTTTGCCAATCCCGCGAAAGAATACCCGCAAATCGTTGAGGCGGAGTCACCGTCGGATCGAATAACGTATAGCGTCCATCTGCGGTGCGCGTTAACGGTGAACCTTGTTTCAGTATAGCATTTGGCACTATTGCAACAGGAATAGAACAGGGATCACCGCAATAAGGCAATAGATACCTGGTATCGCAATAGTCAAAGCAACAGGGTTGATCGCACTGGCAATTTACACAACTCATCTAGAACCTCCCTTCACAAACTGCGAACGAATCCACTTAATATCCTCTTCGATTTGCTTCCTGCTTTCATCAGGCACGCTAGACGGATGCTCGTACGGCGTCATCTGGCTGACCAAAGCCGCACGCACAGCGTCAACGCGAAGCGAAGGATTAGCATCGGTCGACACTGCGCTGCGAATATGATCAATCATCCGCCCCACGACAGAGATCAGCTTGTCTTGATCTCCTTCTGGTACTGCGTTATAAACATTGATAAACTCGTCGATGATGTCTTGGGGCAGTTTCCACTGCATCATGCGTTGGGACGCGCGCTCGGCAGACATGCGCTTGCGCATCTCTTCAGCGTGTTTGGCGGCCTCGTCGCGCTCATGCTTTAGCTTCTCCATCTCAGCTCGAAGCGCCTCAATTTGCGCGCGAAGCTCTTCAGCACTATTTTGACAGTCTTGACACATTTGCTCACCTCTTAAACTAGTTTCAGAAAAATTATACCCCGCAATTGCTTGCGGATTTGAAGCCCTAAACCCATCCTCGCTCTCGATTATAAGCGATAATTCGACAACTGGCGCTTGTTGCAGCAATGTCGGTTCAGTGTAAATGCCACCTGTATCTAGTGGCGGTTGAGGATACATCGCTGCGCGCAGCATTCCAACTGATGCCGTGAGTTTGCACTCAGCAGCAGCACGCATAAAGTCCTGCGCGCGCGGATCGGATTCGTTTAGTTGCACCAACGCCCAACGCCCAGAATCTCGCTCTTCCCAGCGCACAACATAGCCAAGTGGCTGAACGTCAATCGAATCACCGCCAAGACCGTGCGTGTCAAAAACAGGCACTTGTTCAATTGTCAAATCGCCGCGGATGTCGGTCGCTGGACCAAAATAGCTGTTGAAGCTGTCAACGACGTTGTAAGGCATCGCAAGCACCCACACTTGCGACGGATTCTCAACTTTGTTAAGGTCAACACGCACACATTGGACCGGCTGCGCAACGCGAAACGCCCTTATGTCGTCCATTGATTGAGATTCTACCACCATTCTTTCTAAATACTGATAAGCGCGCTCAAAATGACGTTCGCTCCACTTGTCTAGCTCTGGCATCATTTTATCCGCCGTAATTCTCATATACGCTTCTGCAATAGCGTAATCAACGCGCTTATCAGCATCTTCAACGTTGGCATATAACGCACGCAAAAGCTTAGTCGCTTGAGAAAGCGTCTTATAGCACTTTACTACGTCACCGCCTTTTTTGTAAACGCAATAACTCTTATCGCGTTTCAGTATCTCGTACGGCATCGCGCGTATTATAACAAAAAAAAAGCCAGAGCGGGCTAACCCTGCTCTGGCTTCGCAAAGGAGTATCCCGACTACTAACTAAAAGTATTCTCCTTCACCTTCTTCGACGATCTGCTTAGCTGATTTAGCCGCTGATGGCAATGCCTTTGGTTGCTGTTCATCCTTGAACGCTTCGCCTAGCACTGCATAAGCTTCGTCCAAGGTAGAAGCGATTTTTATCGCTGGAATCGCGGGATACTGCTTGATCATGTCATCATCAGACATTGCAAGCAGTGTTTTGAATCGATCCGGCGACACAAGGTCAGATTGCAGTTCTTCTACATTCTTGTATTGGCGCAAAGCCCTAAATATCGGCGCAGCAATAGGAGATTTTTGATTGCGACCAACCATCACCGTTTCACCAGCGCCAAACTTGACAGGCAAGGCACGAACATCCAACGGCATGCGCAGCAGATGGTTGCCTAGTTTGGCAACCGTCTTCACCCAATCAAAGTACGCCCTGTTTAGCAACGTCGCGCCATGCGAACGAAGCTGTACCGACATCAGCGTGTTTGCGGGATCATTGTGCAGCACGAAGAAGAACGTTACCGCCGAGGACACGCGGAACTCATTCGGCACATAGTCAGAGCGCATATATAGCGGTTGCGGAACAATCACCTGTTGCAACATCGCTGGATCGCTACTGGTGACGATAGTGTAGGGATTAGACATACGAATCGGAATGACGACAAAGCCTCGTCCACCACAAACTTCCTGCGTTCTGCCGCTGGAATATGTGACAGAGAAAGGCTTGCCGCCGCACTCTATCGGTTCAGCAGCGTCCCAGATGATGCCACCCTGCTCAACAGGCGTGCCGGACTTGGTTGGATGCGGATTGATCCATGTGCAACGAACAAACGTCAGAACTGGCTCAGTAGCCTTATAGATGGAGAAGTCAGTTGTTGTGCTCATACCTTCATTATACCTCGGTAGTTCAGTTTGTCAAGGGCTAGTCGCAGCCCTTTGAACTCATACCTTCATTATACCCCGTCAATCAGATTTGTCAAGGGGTAAAGCTCATTCATGGACAGCACTTTCCTCATCCGCTTATACGCAGCAACAAAAGGGTTATCGCCAGGGAGAAACTCGCGCTCGAAGCGCGAAGCAGCGCAAGCGGCGGTTTGAACTGCATCGTCATAATGTCGTTCATCTATAAGTCGTCTGATCAAACGCGCCACGCGCCCTTGCCAATCCAGCGTTTGGAACAAGGACGAAAGTTTATCTGTCGCGTCAATCATTAGACGATGTTGACGCAAATCATTCCATATTCGCGGTACATCTTCGAGATAAAACAACCAGCCTTCATCCTCGTCCACGTTAAAAAGATCATCATGCTCTTTCATTCCCGGCGTTATTTTGACGAGGCTGTTGTCCTCTCCGCGTTTGTACACTGGCATATCTCGCACATAATCTTTCTCAAAATGCGAGAAGAACACAACTTGACGCACAACCTTACCATTTTTATCCTTATCATCAGCTCGCACAATGCGCCACTGACCTATGCGCAACTCACGGTCGTCGCTTGTCAAATCGCCAGTGATTGACCAAACGTCAATCCAGTAATGCTCTTCACAAAGCGTTTTCAACTCCGATTCTTGAATCTCGCGCCATTCTGCTGCGGTTTTAAACTTCATATCGTAAAACCAATCATCATCTTGCAGGTGCCACAAGTCAGAAGCAGAGAACGCAACCTTGCCTTTGTCGCAAATGATGATGTCTTTCATTTTTGATCCTCCTTTACCTTTCCAAAAGCTGTTGTTCTAGGTTTTCAAACTTAGAAACCAACTCGTCATCGTTTTCGATCTTCGCGCGTGCAATTGCACATCTAAGAAGATCGTGTGCATCTTCGTAATTTCCAGAATCAAACAACTCGCGGGCAAGCGTAAACATCTGATATGGCCATCCTTCCCAATCGAGACCATAAAGATCGTAAATGGCCTTTTTGTATGCATCACTCCAATAGCTAATTAAGTGTTCCCAAAATATCAAATTGCACTTAATAGAGCTGTATATAGGCACAGAGAAAAGTTGGCCGTCTTTCCATTCAAATATAGCAATTGTTGACGCAACTTCACCCTGCATTACATCAAAGATAAAAACGTTATTTTCACGACGAATGAGTAGATCGCCGTAGCGATGCATCACTTTAACCTGCGTAACGTCACACCATCGTAAGCTTGATGCTAAGTTCTTCAGCATAAAGTCGGTGTCCCAGAAGAACGACCGACGATCAAGAACGAACTTATGCCAGAACGAATCATCCAGATGAATGCGATCGCGCGTTGTCAGAGCAACTCTTGGTCCATCGCAGACCAAAACACAGTTATCCATGCTCAACCTCCTTTGCTCATTTATGATTCCATTATATCACCGCCAAGCCATTTTGTCAAGTAGCTTGGGGTTGATTGGCCAGAAACGCTGAATGCGCTCGCAGATAGAGTGGAAGAACCTAAACATGGCATCGTCGTTGCGCAGCTTAGCCTCTGAGCAAGCGAAGGCGGCCAGCGCAATTGCGCTTTCCCAGCGCTGATCTTCCATGAGATTCTGAATCTCCAGCTCAATCAAGCGCACCTCAGGGTTGTATGTCGATCCCATGTAATTATCAAACGACATCCACATCTTCATTGCGAGCATCTTCCAGCATTCCTCATTGAGCGTCAGCCTTGTCCAGAAAAGCGCGCGACCACTATCGGTTACGTCAATGTAGAATCGTCCACGCACGCAGTGCGCAAGCAACACTCTGTAATCCCTGTAAACGAAAAAGAAAATGCTTCGCCCTTTTTTGTATGCAAAAACTTCACCGTCTTCGCGATCTGAAAACAAAGGAAACTTGCCGTCAGGTTCGCCCCAAGGCGTTAACCAGTTGAGACCGCGCAGATGTTCGTCTATGGTTTTGGACAAGAAGCTAGAGAACTCGTACGCATCTAACGTTAAGGCATGATCCCAAAACGCATCATCGTAGCCCAAGATAATCTTCTCTAGCACGCCATCTGTTATCGCCACTTTGTCTTTATGCCAAATCACGATTGCCATGTCGCCATTCTACCGTCACTTTTATGCTTTGTCAAGGCAAGCTAAGTTATGTCAAGGCGGGCGCAAAATGTACATGAGCTTGAGCAAGGTAGTTGTAGGGTAGCTTGGTAAGCAATGACCAAACGATGCGAACATCGCCTGCGATGCTGCATCGCCCAGCGATGCGACA
>Ga0308398_1000827_pt1 | contig 18428 bp, 14 predicted proteins | sample Hotspr20SampleT9_FD_202360 | JGI IMG/M metagenome (GOLD analysis project Ga0308398, IMG submission 202360) | Hot spring phototrophic mat microbial communities from Mushroom Spring, Yellowstone National Park, Wyoming, United States - 20051001_T9 ...
TTATTAAGAGAATCATCTTTATCATATGCGAAGACGGGATTTTTCTCGCTAATTCCTGCCATATCAAGATAAGATTTAGCTTTAACACCATGAAAACCAACCCAGCCATAGCTCCATGGGTTCTGGGAATCTGCCTGGTAGAAAATTCTGGTATTAGGCCAGATAAGAAATCCTTGTCCTTTTGTCAGTTCGTATGTATGGTTGTTAACAGTATAGGTTCCTTTGCCATCCAGGATATAATGAATAATATAATGGTCGCGAAGAGCAGGTCCCCATGAATAACCTGGCGCACAGTCTTCTATTCCACATCTGTACATATTGAGATCAGTGTGCTTAGGGTCAGGTATATATATTTTCTCAAGCATTTCTCAAACCCTCTTAAAATAAGCTTTATGTATTCATACAACATTATAACATATTTTTATAACATATATCCATTTACTTTCACAAAAAATGTAATACAATATAAGTGAAAATGTTTAGGAGGTATTTTATATGGCAGAGTTAAGATGGCATCCACTTATAAAAGACTGGGTAATGATTGCATCTCACAGGCAAAACAGGCCACAGATGCCTAAGGACTGGTGCCCTTTTTGTCCGGGCTCAGGCAAGGTGCCTGATAATTATGATGTTTACAAATATGACAATGATTTTCCTGCGTTATCGCAGAATCCTCCAAAACCTGACGATGTTGCTACCGAAATTTACAAAACAAAGGAAGCATACGGGAAATGTGAGGTAATACTTTATTCGCCTGATCATTACGCTACTCTTCCTGAATTGCCTGTGCCACATATCAGAAAGCTAGTTGACTTATGGACGGAAAGATTTGAAGAACTCAAAAAAGATGAAAAGATTAAATATATATTCATATTTGAAAACAGGGGAGAAGTGGTAGGCGTAACGATGCCTCATCCTCACGGACAAATATACGGATACTCTTATATCCCAAAGAAGCTGGAGATTGAACTTGATTCATGCAGGGAGCACTTCGAAAACACTACCAGATGTCTCATATGCGATATGTTGAAGGACGAAATAAAATCCGGAGAAAGAGTAATCTTTGAAAATGAGGATTTTATCGTTTTCCTTCCTTTTTTCAGTGAATATCCTTATGGCGTATATATTGCAAGCAAAAGGCATATTCAGAATCTTAGCCAATTCACCGAACGAGAGAAAGACAACCTTGCAAAGACATTGAAAGAGACTACCGGAATGCTTGATGCACTTTTTGATTATCAATTCCCATATATGATGTGTATGCATCAGGATCCGGTGAATAGTGGGGATTTTAGTCAGTACTATCACTTCCACATCGAGTTTTTCCCGCCTATGAGGTCGGCGGACAAGCAAAAATTCAATGCTTCCAGTGAAACAGGAGCATGGGCTCATGCCAACCCCACTAAACCCGAAGAAAAAGCAGAAGAATTGAGACAGGCTTACAGAAAATTTATTTCTAAGTTTGAATAAAGCGAATGGAGGAAATTTGGATGGAAATATCACAGGTAAAAAAGAAATTTATTGAGTTGTATGGAGGACAAGAACACAATCTGAGGGTGTTTATGTCACCTGGAAGAGTAAATCTTATAGGAGAACACACCGATTATAACGGAGGATATGTTTTTCCGGCTGCTCTTACAATGAGATCGCTTGTTGTTGCGCGACCAAGGAATGACAGGAAGATAAGGCTTTCAGCAACAGATCTTGACTTTGTGGTAGAGGCATCGCTAGACGAACTGGACAAATACAAAGATCTTAAATGGGGAAATTATCAGCTGGGAGTTGCTGATGAGCTTCAGAAATCAGGATATCTGCTTACAGGTGCAGATATGCTTTTTGATGATACAGTACCCTTGGGAAGCGGACTTTCCTCATCCGCGGCAATAGAAATAGTGACTGCAATTACACTTGTTACTCTTGGAAACGAAGCTCATTCAATATCAAAACCTGTGGATATGGTTGAAATGGCAAAGATTTCACAAAGAGCAGAACACAACTACGTGGGAGTTAAGTGCGGAATAATGGATCAGTTTGCTTCTGCAATGGGAAAAAAGGATCATGCAATTTTCCTTGACTGCAGGACGTTGGAATATAAACATGTTCCTCTTGATATTAAAGGATATAAGATTGTTATTTCTAATACAAAGAAAAAGCGCAGCCTTGGAGCAGTTAAATACAATGAGAGAAGAAGCGAATGTGAAAAAGGACTTGAATTTCTTAAGACAGCTATGCCTGAAATAACTTGTCTTGGTGAAGTTTCAAAATCGCAGTTTGAGCAATATAAGCATCTTATTGAAGATGAGGTGATTAGGAAAAGAGTTGAACATGTTATAATGGAAGACGATAGAGTGCTAAAGTCCGTTGAAGCATTAAATAAAGGGGATATTGCACTATTTGGCAAATATATGAATGAATCGCATGATTCTCTCAGGGATTTGTATGAAGTGACAGGAGAAGAATTGGATACCCTTGTGGATGCCGCAAGACAAATAGAAGGAGTTCTAGGCTCAAGGATGACAGGTGCAGGATTTGGAGGATGTACGGTAAGCATCGTAAGAGATGATAAAGTAGAAGAGTTTATAAGCCAGGTTGGAGAGATTTATGAAGCAAAAATAGGCATAAAGGCGGATTTTTATATTTCAGAAATAGGCGATGGTGGGAAAGAATTAAAAAGCGAGAACCAAGAAGGGTAAATTTTTAAAATATAGTTTTATTTGGAAGGAGAGGGTATAATGGCGGTATTGGTAACAGGTGGAGCAGGATATATTGGCAGCCATACGGTAGCGGAATTAATTCATGATAAAGAAGATATAGTAGTGGTGGACAGTTTGTACAAAGGCCATGAAAAGGCCGTTCTAGGCGGAAGATTCTATTGCGGAGACCTAAGAGACGAAGATTTTCTCACCAAGGTTTTTAAGGAAAACGATATAGAAGCAGTGATACATTTCGCTGCGGATTCACTTGTCGGAGAAAGCGTTTCAGACCCATTGAAATACTACAACAATAATGTAGTTTGTACATTAAGACTGTTGTCAAAAATGAAAGAATATAGGGTAAACAAAATTGTTTTTTCCTCCACTGCAGCTACTTATGGGGAACCTCAAAACATACCTATACTTGAAACAGATCCTACCGTGCCAACGAACCCATATGGAGAAACGAAACTTGCTGTAGAGAAGGCACTGAAATGGGCGGATAATGCATACGGGATACAATATGTTTCATTAAGATATTTTAATGCAGCCGGTGCACATCCTTCCGGGATTATAGGTGAAGATCACAATCCTGAAACACACCTTATTCCTATAGTTCTTCAGGCAGCACTAGGCAAAAGGGATGCGGTGCAGATTTTCGGAGACGATTATAACACTCCTGACGGTACATGCATAAGGGATTATATACACGTAACCGATTTGGCACAGGCTCATCTTCTTGCTTTGAAAAGGCTAAGAGACGGCAAGGGCAGTGCCATATACAACCTCGGGAACGGTAAAGGCTTTTCTGTAAAAGAGGTTGTGGAGCTTGCCAGGGAGATAACAGGCATTAATATCAAGGCTGAGATTGGGCCGAGGAGACCAGGAGACCCGGCAGTGCTGGTTGCGTCATCGGATAAGATTAAAAAAGAGCTAAACTGGCAGCCAAGATATAATGATCTGGCGACTATAATACACACTGCATGGAAATGGCACAAGAATAATCCCGATGGTTTTAAAGATTGATTTGTTGTGACAGCTTGTATTGCTGAATTTATACGCCCTTTTATTTTAAGCTTTAGTTCAAGCAAAAAAACAAGCTAGCACATCAAGTTAATTTAGCTCAACAAATTTGCCTGTTTTGCTTGAAACATATATCCCTTCAATTATTTTTACAGTTTCAAGTGCTTCATAGAAATCTACAGGGAATTTTTCGCCTGTAGATATTTTTTTGTAAAAATCACTTATAAGTCTTTCATGACCGGTTCCCCAGCAAGCTTTTTCTCCATGCTTAATCTGATTGTTTGCCGCAACGGTATTTTCGGTGCATGTTTCAGACGAAGATCCAAATAAATTTATTAAATCGTCAGATGACCGGGCAGTATTTTTCAATCGGATGGTGAGGTCGTTTTCTATTCTTAAAACTGCATTTTCGCATTCTATTTCTATTAGAACAGGTGAATCACTCACATGACAATTTGTAGCATAGAAAACAGCAGTTGCTCCGTTGTCAAAAATAATGGAAGCACTTGCGGTATCTTCTACTTCTATATATTTTTCAAGAAGTGAAGTATATACGCTGCCTTTAACACTGACAGCTTTGCCTGTGAACCATTGAACAAGGTCCAGGGTGTGAATGGCCTGGTTGATCAGTACCCCTCCACCTTCCGTATTAATTTTGCCTCTCCATTGGCCGCTGGCGTAGTATGACGCGTTTCTATGCCATGTAACAAAAGCTCTTGCACCTAATACTTTTCCTGCAAATCCCTGTGATATTATTTCTTTTGTTTTTACAGAAGCGTCGTTATATCTATTCTGGAAACAAATACCCAACATGCTGTCTGAATTTTTGCATATTTTTTCAAGCTGTTGCGCCTGATGGGTTGAAATAGCAAGAGGTTTTTCCATGAGCACGTGCTTTCCTGCTTTAAGACAATCTATAGCCATAGGCACATGAAGAAAATGAGGTGTGCATATATGAACACAATCTATATTTTCATCAGCCAGCATTTCTTTATAATCTACGAATGATTTGCAGCCGTACTTTTCGGCATGTTGATCCGCTCTATCTTTATCTATATCAACTACTGCATAAAGATGAGCATTTTGCACACTGTTTATAGCTTGAACATGAAGGGTGTGAATTGCTCCACACCCGATAACTGCGGTGTTATATGTCTTCATTTTATAAGCATCCCCCGAAGAATTTTTGCTATGCCCCAAATGAGCCTGAAACATCAGATACCTTGTTTTGTACAACTTTTTTCTGCCATGTTGAAGAAGATATTCTTTCATTTAGTTTTTGAAGGAAAAGCTCTTCATCAACAGGTATCTCAACCCAACCTCCTACCCAGGAAGAAAGATGGATTGCGTTTGCCAGTTCGACTCCTCTTATTCCTTCTGTACCGGGAGCTATGAGAGGAGTGCCGTTGAGGATTGCCTGCACCCAATTAGTCAGAATACCGTTGTGTGCTGTATTTTGACCATGAACCGGCACATCGCAGTACCAAACTTCAGGTCTTGCAAAACTTTCAAGGCAGTTTTCCAGTATGTTTTTAACAGACTCTCTTGTTCTGTGGAATGAGATTTTATTATCTTCAACAATAATTTTACCCCTGTCTCCTGTTATTTCAAGACGATTTGTACCAGGATACTCTCCTGTGGAGGTAATAAAAACACCTGTTGCACCGTTTTCGTACTCAAAATAAGCTGTAACTTCATCTTCAACTTCTATATTGTGATGTTTCCCATATTGACAGAACGACATTACTCGTTTTGGAAGTCCGCATATCCACTGAAGCAGATCAAGCTGATGAGGACACTGGTTGACGAGTACCCCTCCGCCTTCGCCACTCCATGTGGCACGCCATGACCCTGAATCGTAATATGCCTGTGTTCTGAACCAGTCTGTTATTATCCAGTTAACGCGTCTTAATTCCCCCAGTTCTCCTGATTGCACGAGATCTTTCACTTTTTGATAAACAGGATTGATCCTCTGGTTAAACATCATGCAAAATACTTTATCGGTTTTTTCTGCAACTTCATTCATTTCTCTTACCTGTTTTGTATATACGCCGGCAGGTTTTTCAACCAGTACGTGAAGAGAGGATTTAAAAGCCTGTATCGCGAGAGGCGGATGCATATAATGAGGGGTAGCAATAATTGCTGCGTCAATTATGCCTGATGCAAACATTTTCTCAGCGTCGTCAAATGTGAGCAAATCATTGCCAAAACAGTTTTTAGCCCATTCCAATCTTTCGGGGTTTATATCACATACAGCTTTTAGAACACCTCCGGGAATCCTTCCTGCAAAAATGTTCTGGGCATGTGCGGAACCCATATTGCCGATACCTACTATACCTATTCTTACTTGTTGCATTTTCCTGCACCTCCGAAATTATACTGTATTTTTTGTAAAGCATAAATAGTTTTCGCTGAATAACTCCTTGTGCTAAAGGCTTGCTGCAATTGGCTTCGGCTCACCTTGCATTTTATCAGGCACGCACCGAATGGCCATCCTGGCTTGACGGCTGCTTTACGCGCCATCCATGGCGCTTCAGCCTGATAAAATGTTTCGGTTTTGCCGGCCAATTTTGCAGCTCGCCTTAACGCACAATTCGTCTTTTCAGCGAAAACTCGAATTTTTCAAGAAGAACTAAATAGTTACTCCGTAAAAACCCTTGGTTTTCAGCTGAAACCAAATATTATTTTATTTGGGATAGAATCTTCTTAAGAGCAAACACAGCTATTGCAAAATTAGAAACATTGTCGCCTTCAGGCAGATGAGCGCCCTCAGGTTCCAGAGATGAAAAACCTCTAAATGACGCTAAATGTGGCTCTAAAGAAAGAAAGCCTTCAAAGCCTGAAGAATATAGTTCTTCAAGCAACTGCTTTACGCACCCGTCTCCATAGCCGGCCGGAACAACTTGCCCTGTGCTGTATAAAGCATCTTTTATATGAACATATTCAATATGATTTTTGAGCATATTATATGCGTCGGGATAAATTTTTTCACCTACTTGCACGAAATTTGCAGGGTCAAATGTTGCTTTGAGATAGGAACAACGCAACGACTGCATCAAATCAGCACATCTTTCAGCAGTGTCTCCATAAATGTCCTTTTCATTTTCATGAAGAAGAATAACTTCTCTGCCATTTGCTGTTTCTAAAAATTTTTCCCATCTTCTGAGCACTTCGTCTCGATATTTCTCAGGGCTTTCATTTTTTGGCATAAAGAAGCTGAACATCCTGATATATCTTGTTTCAAATATATTGGCAAGGTCAAGTACATGTTTGAATTTATCAAGGTGTGGCTCGAATTCATCGGTTATTTTTTGTTTTCCTATGGGAGAGCCAATAGCAGAAATTTTAAAACCCCTCTGATCAAGTATTTTCTTAATTTCATTTGCTTCTTGTATGGAGAGGTCCGATACATTTTTGCCGTTAATGCCTCTTAATTCAATATGCTTAATGTCATGTTTTTCAAGTTGATCCATCTGAGATATCAAATCATCAGCCACTTCATCAGCAAAAGCAGAAAGGATAAATTTACTCATCTGTCATTCTCCTTAAAAATATTTTTTAGATATTTTAAATTGCCAATCAGCTTGGTAATGGTATCTTTTTCGTTGGAAAAATCTTCAACAGATACATATCCTGAATAACCTTTCTTTTTCAAAGCCTCGGCCAATTTTTCAAGATTGGCGCAACCTTTGTTCATCGGACACCACTGCACATTCCATTCAACACTCAATGTATCGGTGCATTTATCGCTGTCTGCACTAAATTCTCCTGTTGATTGAGAGGCTTTATATCTTTGATGCCATAATGCGTTTTTAACATGTATATATGCCAGATAGTCACCTAATATTTCCAGGCCCATCTCATAATTTTCATACCCTTCGTGCACCATATTGCCGGGGTCATATATTACCCCTACGTCCTCGGGGTCAAAGTTTGATACGAATCTGTACATAGAGCTTGCGCTGGGAGCAATATTGCCATGATGTGTTTCGAAATTAATCCTTACACCCGTATCTTTAATATCATTTAATACTTCCTTCGTATTTTTTATTGATTCGTTAAGAAGTGAAATATATCCTGCGGAAGAATCATATTTAGGAACATTTACGCGAACATTTCTGCACCCCACAATATCAGCTGCTTTAACCACGTTAAGTATTTTTTCTTTATCTGCGGGCAAAAGATAAGTGGTAAGGGAGAGTATTTCGAGATTGGATGCTTTGCATTTTTGCTTGATGTCAGGGGCTATTTCCAAGATGTTATCCAGACTAAGAGTGCTCTTGTTGAATGACCAGTATCTGCTTGAGTAGTCATATGGTTGGGGTATAATTTCAGGAGCAGGATTAGAAACTCTCCATTCTACACCATTATAGCCCAGCTGGGTTAAAAGGCTGACAGTGTCATCCACATTATATTCAGGAGTGCTTACGGTAAAAACTGAATATTTCATAACACTTTTCCTTTCTTTCAAGTTATTTGTCCTCATTTAAGGTAGCAGTTCTCAACTAAAAACGCAAGTTTCCGCTGAAAAGGCGATAGTAAAAAGAGTTTTTCAGCGAAAACTAATAATGCTGGTAATTAATTAAATTATAGTTTATAATATAAGCATATTCATTGCTTTTTTTGCCATGAATATTGCTAGTTTTGACATGATATAGAGGTGTTGCCATGCCTGAGATCCACAAGTTGACTGATCACGATACCATACATTTCAACCATTCAAAAGGACCATGCCCGAATGTTGGATTTCATCTGCATGATGGTTGTGAAGTGTATTTTTTTATTTCAGGAGATGCCAATTATCTAATAGAAAAAAATATTTATCCAATGAAATACGGAGACCTTTTTATAACAAATGAGCATGAGGTGCATGCACCTTTTTTCAATTCAGACTGCATTTATGAAAGAATATATATACAGTTTGACCCTAAGGTTGCCAGAAACTTAAGTACAACTACATGCGATCTTCTTAACTGTTTCTACAACAGGCCTGCCGGACATAAAAACAAAATAGCTTTGGACAGGATACAGCTTGAAGAGATTAATTTTTTGTTCAGCAAGATAGAAAATGCGTGCAATAAGAATATCTGGGGAAACGATATAATTAAAATGTCAGCATTTGCAGAATTGCTTGTTTTTATCAACAGAATTTTTATGGATATGAAAACAGATGAAGATAACGGACAAATGGGTCAAAAACTCTTTCCTATATTGGATTTTATAGACTGCAATCTTGATCAGGATTTAAACCTTGAAATATTTGAGAAAACTTTTTATATAAATAAGTATTATTTATGCAGAATTTTCAAAAAAGCAACAGGAATGAACCTGCATGAATATATTATTTTTAAAAGGGTTGCAAGAGCAAAAAAGCTTCTGATGGAGGGCAAGAGTGTGACAGAAACCTGTCACTTGAGTGGATTTAATGATTATTCCAACTTCATCAGGACATTTAAAAGAACAGTAGGTATATCCCCGGGGAAATATTCAAAAATTGCAATAGGAAAATAAACGCACAAAAATTTATAATTTTATACAACAAAAATCAATTGTTAGTAAGAAGACTGTGGCTTTTCGTAATATTTGTAATTTGCATAAACATGTTCAAATCCAAGCTGCATAAGTGTTTCAAGCACTATGTTTCTTATAGTGGCAGTATCAATGAGTTTTTTATGGGTGTCTTGCAATTTATGGGCTACCGTTCTTGCAATATTTGTAATATCACCGGTTGTGAGAGGTTCTTTTATTTCATCTGAAGCATTTGCGATGCTTATAGACAGTTTTTGTTCATCAAAAACTTCAATATAACCGGCTTTTTTAATTACAAAAAAACCATCTCGATTTTCCAGAAGTTTTTCTACTACATCTTTATTAGCATTAACCAGCATTACATAAGCATCTTCAGCTGAAATGCGATTTTCAACAAAAAAATTTACAAGTAAGTTTTTTAAATTTTGCAACATTTTATAATCCACAGCAAACACTCCTATGCGTTTTATACCTTCTCTATTTTAATTATATCTACCCTGTTTTGATGTATTATATTCAAAACAAAAAAAAATAAATTGTTTTGGCTGTAAAATTTCTTGTTCTTCAGTCTGGCTGCAATTGGTATCGGCTCACCTTGTATTTTTCAGGCACGCACCGAATCGCCATCCCGGCTAGACAGCTAATTTTCGCGCCATTCATGGCGCTTCAGCCTGAAAAACCAAGTAGAGGTTTAAAGGCAAATATCTATATGCTGCAATGTGCCTGTTCGGCCATCTTCTTTAATAAAAATGCCGGTTTTTCTGATGACGCCCTTTTGCATATTATTCTGATTGGCAATGGAGTAATTACTTTTTACGCTTCCCAGATATATTGCACCAATATTTTTCTGCCTGAGTGAATACAATTTATCACTTCCGCTTTCATCCTTCATCCATATTAGTAAATTGTCAAACACAGGGTCATTTTCATCAATCCACCCGTTTAAATCTGAGTCATACATTGCAAGTTCGGCAAAACCGTCTCCTAATCTGGCTCCAAAAAGCTCAGAACCATCATTTATTAAGCCGTCCTGATTTCTGTCAATTGCCAGAAACCCGCTGCCAAACACAGGAAATGATATGGAATCAAGTTTGCCGTCAATATCAAGGTCAAAGAATATTTTTTTGTCTGACAGATCTGCACAGAGAGCATCAACATTTATGACCAGAGGATCTATTTTTGCTGCATCACCGGCTCTAAACGATATGTTATTGGCATAAGCAAATTCTCTGCTTATATTTACAGCAATATCGACACTGATTTTTCTCCCGTCTGACGCAATGATTTGAGCAGAAGCTGAAAAAGACATTGATTCTTTTTCATTATATGATTCATTCATTTCATATATAAGTCCCCAGCCTTGCCTGCCGGAAAGTGGTTGAGACATTTGTCCCTGACTTTCAGAAGGGATTTTCAGGTTAGGGTTTTTAATAGATATTCTATTGCAAACCACAAATTTAAACTTTTTGCCTGTAAGTGTTTCAAGCATTTTTTGCAGCAAAAGGAGTTTCTGCCTGTCTTTTTCACTGATTTCTATCTCAAACTCGTCTTTGCTGCCACTTACTTTTTTCAGTTTTGATTCAAATGATTTGCTTTCTTCTGAGATTTCAACGGTATCCTGCAAATTGACAGTTGCAGGCGATTCCTGCTGCGAGCTGCCATTAGCCCAGAATTGGATTTTCTCCTGTTTTGAATAATTACGCATATGCTCGGATGAGGATTTTAGCGAAACGCAGTATTCCTGAATTTTCATGGATAATGCCTCCTTGCAAATAAAAAATAGAGCGACATCCTTGTTTGAGGGAAACGATTTTAAGTGCAAATGTCTTACAATATGTATCGTAATATATATGTAGAAACTTTATAGCTATCATATGGTGCCAGCTTGTTTGTTTGCTCAAACTGAAGCTTCAGGCACAAGGCGTATAAATTAGGTTCTAATACTCGTAGCAATGAGTTCTTGGGATAATATGGGCCATAGAGAAAAATGCACTCTGCTGAAATGCTGAAATTTCAATCTTGACATATCAATATGTTGTATTGTAGAATAATCAAGTGAGTTTAAGAGATGTCTCTTAATTGCAAATTTTATAGTATGCGTGGAAAGGTGGCTGAGCTGGTCTAAGGCGCACGACTGGAAATCGTGTGACGGCTAATACCCGTCCGAGGGTTCGAATCCCTCCCTTTCCGCCAGCAGCGAGGGCTTCAGGGTTTTTGCTCTGGAGCTTTTTTGCATGTGCAAAACATTTTTTGCACCTTTCAATTTTATATCAAGTGTTTGTGTGTATTGCCAATTCTTTTTGATAAAATTGCAAAGTACGTTAAAATTATAGTTCATCTCTAGAGGAAACATTGGTGTAGAAAATATTGCAGATAATAAAAATTAGAAGCCATAGGTATTTAAATTAGTTAATAGGATGGCTGAAGAACTGTTGCTCATAGAGTAGAGTGAAGAGTTTGTTTTGACAATATATAAGCAGGAATATAATGATTCTGGGAATTTATGCAGGCAAAACGGCAAAAAACAGAATGGAATCTTTTTTATAGTTAGCCGCAAGTCATTGATAAGATGACTTGCAGCACTATTTTTCCCTTATGTCTTTATAATATAATAGTTTATGGGTATAATTACAAGTTTTGTTGTAGGAACTTTGCGAGGCAGACAATTATGTCCATTGTTTTGCAGCTCGCCTTAATCCATAATTCTCCTTTTAAGCAAAACTTGGATTTTTCAAGGGGAACTAATTTGAAATGAAGGAGTGAATTAGTTATGCGCAAATTTTACTTGATTAAAAAATTTTTTATACTTTTTTTGTTGCCGGTTCTGTTTGCAGTTTGGATAATGCCCGTATATTCCACTTATACTGCTGCCGTAAGTGAACCTATGCAATCAAATCTTATGGAAGGAGAAATAATTCAAAAAATTGGCCCTCCAAATCTTCCCGACATTTCCAAGGAGGCCAGGGTAAAGGGTATTCAGCCTGCTTCATTAAAAAATATTACTTTGAGATTGAAGCCCGGTATCGATTGGCTGAGCGAGACCCAGGCACAAATCATCAAAGAGCATGTTGTAAGCGGCAAAATTAGCCAGTCTCTTTTACCTTCTGTAGAACCAGGCAAGATTTATGTAGATCCTTTTTCACTTCTGTCATTGGAATTTGTGACAGGAGAAGGAGGATTTCTCCATCTGCTTCTGCCAGATGACGAAAAAATTGTAGAGGAAATATCAATTCCTGAGCAGACGGTATTTCTCAATGAAGCAAATATAACTCGTATTACGCAAGGGATTAATGTTGCCGCTTATAAAATGAAATCGGGCACTATCGAAAGATCAGGATTCAATTTTTATTTTGATGAAAGAAAGACTATTCCTGGGTATGATCAGGATGGCAAACGCATCGAGGTGGTTTTAAAGGGAAGCTTAAATGTTGATTCCCCTGTCATTGAGGTTAAATACACTAAAGACAACGGATATAAGTTCATCTTTTTTGCTTCCCAAAAGGCTGACATACAGGCAGAGCTTATTGCTCAACTGAAGAAAGAAATTAAAATACCTCTTTATGACTTTACTATTCCTGCAAAAGGTTGCAAGATTACTATTGGATTTTTCTTGGTTTTAGGTGTTGATGGAAGGATAAGTCTCGAGTATTCTGTAGAACAAAGCGCTTCCGTAAGAGCAGGACTTCAGGGAGATACCTCCTGTTACCTGCCCACAAGTCTCAACACAGTAAAAGAAGTAAGTTTTGCTTTTACGCCTAAGAATTTGTCCCTTTCCTCGGATGTAAAGGGGGAAAGCAGCATTTTAGCGGAGATTGCCTTTGATATTCTTGGTAAAGGCAAGGTTGTTTTAGATAATAAGATTGGCATTCTTTTAGAAGCCAAGGCCAGTGTGCAGGACAGCAGCAGAGACTGTTTGAGCATCAAGGGCGATGGGTTTGCAAAAATTAACGGAAGAGTTAAAGTAAAATCTTTTGATAAAAGCAAAACTATTTATGAGTATAAATATCCGCTTTTCAACTACATCAAGGAACGTTCCGGTATCTACAATATTGAGATTTCGGATGCCTGCGCTTATCGTGACATTATAAAAGGAAGCATTGTGGAAAAAGGAACTGGAAAGCCTTATGCCAGCAAAGAAATACAGTTAAAAGTAACCGGATTTTCAGGCAGCGAAAAGGTTTTAAACGCTTTCACCGACAAATCCGGCTTTTTCATCAAGTCTTATGATTTAAAAAAAGGAGACCAGGTGAGAGTGAAAATACCAGGTAACTCAAATGCGTGGACTTATCCACGCGAGGCAACTTTCCCTTTTAACCATGTTGTTGTGGAAGCTGCCGATTATATTTCAAATAAAGTGAATGGGTATGTTTGCAGTTCCGAACAGGGAGCATTGAACTACAACGGTTATGTTTCCCTGTTCATCGAACGTTCTAACAATATTCCTCTGCATTATGAAGAGGACATTTCCCTTCCCGTTGATTATACAATCAAGCTTCGGGCGCAATGCTCCGGTGGTGTCTTCCAGCTGCAGGGAGTTGATTTGAGACCCTATGATAAAGTTTATGCTTTATTAGAAAGAGATGGATTTGCTTTTTATAGTAATAAAGTTGAAGCAGATGGCATAACTGTTTCTGTAGACGGGGGATACCTGCAGGAAGCACACCGTTTGAGCTCTTCCAACAGTTTTGTGATTTTAGGCTGTTCTGGTACGATTACACCTTGCGTATCAGAAGCTTTCTTGCAAGTTGCAACACTTTATCCACACAGTATTAGACCGGAAAATACACTGAAAATGAAGGAATGGAGACTAAATTTTGCAACTGTTCCAGGCAGAGGACAATCTATGGCGTATACGGGTCCGTGGGAAATAGATCTCAACAGTCTCATGAGCCATATAACCTCTCCTTTGGATAGATTCCGTAGCTCTTTGACAGGGGGGCGTTCTGTAAATTACCATGTCTTTGAAACAGTAAGATTTTATGTTGAAGGCAAAAAGCTTGAGTATTTCAATGAAGCCAAAACTTGTGAAGAAGAAAGAGAGAGCAGTCTTTTAAGTAATGCGGGAAAATATATTCCCTTTGTGAACTTAATTCCTGCTGAATATTATCTGAAATCCTTGAGAGCCATGGTTTGGGACTTGGGAGAGCAGACATCGGTACAAAATCCTGCTGCTCTTTCGCCTCAAAACTGTGCTGCAAATGTAACGATTAAATACTATTCTCCTGTCGAGGATTCTGTGCCTTCTTACAGCAAAAGTATTAAATTCTCTGCTTTAAATGATCAGCAGAAGGTTGAAATGGGTACTCTCGATCCTATCCTGTTGTGGGATAAAAAGAGCAAAACCAAGGTTGTCAAGTATCAGGAGTTTCCTTTAAAAGAAAGCGTGCGATACGATTTGGATGATTATATACCTGAATTGCGAAATGTTCCTTTTGTTCCGAAAGGAACAGAACAATTAAACGGTGTTTCCTGTAAGGTTTGGGAGAAGAGCAAAAAGATAGATCCCATAATGAATGTTTATGTTAAAGTTCAACTATTCATTGAACCAAATAGCAAATTGCCGGTGAAAGTTCTTTTCTACGATGGTTATTACCAGAAAATTGAGATTTTATTTAGTCATTGGCAGAAGGCAACGATGGGTGCATCTGGCCTTTTTTCGTCTCCTTTCGGCGAAATCAGGATGCCTGCCATTCACCTTGATCTTCCTCCTTTTACGCAAGAAGGTGTAGAGCAGCTCGAAGAAGAAAATCAAGGTGCAAATGATGCAGGAGATATGCAAGGCTCGAGAGTCACTATCAATCTCACCATTGGAGATCCTTTTATGACAGTTAACAGCAATAGGCTGGAAATCGATCCGGGCAGAGGCACAAAACCGCTGATTATTCAAGGCAGAACGATTCTGCCCATTAGGGCGGTGGTGGAAGCTTTAGGAGGAAGCATCAGCTGGGATGGCAAAGAGAGGAAAATTACCATTGTTCGCAAAGATACAGTCATTGAGATGTGGATAGGCAATAAAGAAATGCTGATAAATGGTTCAAAAGTCACAAACGATGTTCCACCAGCGATTATTGGAGGGAGAACTTATGTTCCCGTAAGGTTTGTAGCTGAAAATCTCAATTGTGATGTTGGCTGGGATGGAGCAACACATACTGTAACCATTACAACCAGATAAGCATCGAAATCCAAAGGGTTTTTGCCGCATGGAAGGGCTTCCGCTTTTTTACAAGGCAAAAATCCTTTACAATTATGTATTACCTGATATAATAAATTATGTAAGACAAAATCCAATGATAAACATATAAAGAAAAGGAAGGCTGCCATGAAAAGCAAATATAGTGAAATATTAAAACACATACCTGATTTAGAAGATCATGGAGAGCTGTATATGTACTACAAAAATCTCTTTATATGGAGCTGAAAATGGCAAATAAAACATACATAGCAAATAAGAAATACACAATTGAGGCAAACGGTGAAAGAATAGAGTATACGCTGGTTAAAAGCAAGCGAAAAACCATAGGCATAACTATTTATGAAGATGGAAGAGTGAGAATTTCTGTTCCTTTTAGTGCCAGCGAAAAATATATCCAAGAAGAGCTCCAGAGCAAAGCAGACTGGATTATTAAAAAGGTTAGGGAAATAAGAAGTAAAAATTCAGCCGCAATACAAAGACCATTAATAGATGGTGAGAAAATACTTTATCTTGGACGGGAATATGAACTCAAAATAGAAGAAAAGATTTATAATTGCGGTGAGGTAGTTTTGAACGAAAACACTATGACTATTGCAGTATCTCTTACTCCCCTATTTCCTGAAGAAATCAAACACCACTTCATAAAAGGCGCATTGAAAAAATGGTACTCACAGCGTTTTTGTGAAATTGCCCAAAATAGAATCCACAAATTCTCTTCACAAATAGGAGTAAAAGTCAATAAATTATCGATTAAAGATCAAAAAACCAGATGGGGAAGCTGCAGCAAAAAGGATAACATAAGCCTAAACTGGAGATTGGTGATGTCGCCGGAAAGTGTTATTGATTATGTAGTAGTGCATGAGCTTTGCCATTTAAAAGTTATGAACCATTCAAAAGAATTTTGGGATCTTGTAGCCTCGATACTTCCTGATTATATTGACAGGAGAAAATGGCTGAAAGCAAATGGGGAAACTCTTAGGATATAATATAAATTTGAACATGAGTGAATAATAGTTTTGATGCAATTACTATTAAATAGTTGTTCCTGAAAAATTCAAGTTTTCGCTTTTTCAGCGGAAACTAAATATATTAAGTTTATGGAGGAAAAGGAATGAAAACATTAGTGCTGTACAAAACAAGCTCAGGTTTTACCAGGAAGTATGCTGAGTGGATAGCTGAGGAACTATCTGCTGACATTTTCGATGTTGCAAAATTCGATGCCAATAAGCTTGATGATTATGATAATGTTGTTTATGGAGGGAGTTTGCATGCGGTAGGCATTATAGGAGTCAAGTTTATTACTAAAAATCTCGATAGACTAAAAGGGAAGAAGCTTGCAGTATTTGCTACAGGGGCTTCGCCTGTTAGAGAAGAAGTAATAAGGGAAGTAAGAGATAAAAATTTTACACAAGAGCAGCAAAAATATATAAGATTTTTTTATCTGCGTGGAGGATTTGACATCAATAAATTAAAATTTATTGACAAACTGCTAATGACACTGTTTAAATGGGTGATACAAAGAAAGAAAGAGCTTACGCCAGATGAAAAGGGTATGCTTGAAGCATATAAAAAGCCTGTTGACTACACAAGAAAGGAGAATGTTCAAGAAATAGTAAGCTATATTAAATCATAGCGAAAAATATGTAAAATTTAAGCTAAATTTTTTAAAACATATTCATTTTATATGACAAAATATGATAAAATTTCAGTATACATAACATCGTTAAAATACAAAAGAAAACGTTAGATTCTTTACACAAAGGAGAAGATTGCTGTATGAAAAGCATCAAGACACATCTAATTCTTTATTTCACGTTGATTCTTTTTTTATCATGTTCCATTCTTGCTTTTTTCTCTTTAAAGACTGCTGAAAAAGGTGCCAGACACCAGGCTGAAGAAAGCTTGATAAATCTTGCAAAAGAAAGCAGAAAGGTTATCAAGGCAAGAATAGAATCGCGTCAGAGAACACTTGAAGCAATCGCGCAGGACGAAAGAATTTCAAGTATGGATTGGCAGCTTCAACAGCCGCTGCTCAAAAATCATCTGGACAAAAGCAATTTTTTAGCCTTGGGCATTGTATATCCTGACGGGACAGCCCATTATGGAGATGGCACAACAGCAAATCTTGGCGACAGGGATTATGTGCAGCAAGCTTTCAAAGGCAATGCTGCTGTATCTGATGTAATTATAAGCAAGGTAACAAATGAGCCTGTGGTAATGTTTGCTGTTCCCATAGCAAAAGACGGGAAAGTGTTGGGAGTGCTTATAGGACGAGCTGATGGCAATGCCTTGAGCCAGATTACCAATGATATAACTTATGGACACGATGGATACGCATACATGATAAACACGAAAGGTGTGGTTGTGGCGCACAAAGATAAGCAAAAAGTGCTTTCTCAGTGGAGCTCAATTGAGGAGTCGAAAAAGGACCGCATGTTTGAATCTCTTGCCATCATGCATAAAATAATGATTGACAAAAAGTATGGTATAGGTTCTTTTGAATTTGATGGTCATAGTTTTTACAATGCATATGCGCATGTGGAAGGCACAAACTGGATACTTGCGATTGTTGCCGATACGGCAGAAGTGCTGGAAGCAATACCTGAAATGACAAGAATAATAATAAGCATTTCTTTGGGAATTCTTGCAGCAGCAGCGCTTATTACCATGATTATAGGAACAATGATTGCCAAGCCTATCATTCTAGGAGCGGGATATGCACAGACAATGGCATCATTGGATTTGACAAGGAATGTTCCTGAAAGATTCACCAAGAGAAAAGATGAAATAGGAACACTGGGAAAAGCTTTTACAGCAATGCAGGATTCGATCAAAAAAATGATACACGACATTAATGCTAAAGCAAATGATGTAAATGCTTCGTCGGAGTCTCTTGCTGCTACGTCGGAACAGATGTCTGCTTCTTCACAACAGCTTGCTTCCACGATACAGCAGGTTGCCGACGGTGCATCAAGCCAGGCCCAAGATTT
>Ga0308398_1000832_pt1 | contig 18348 bp, 15 predicted proteins | sample Hotspr20SampleT9_FD_202360 | JGI IMG/M metagenome (GOLD analysis project Ga0308398, IMG submission 202360) | Hot spring phototrophic mat microbial communities from Mushroom Spring, Yellowstone National Park, Wyoming, United States - 20051001_T9 ...
TTTTTTGGGTGTTAGACGTGACCTACCAAGAAGACCGCAGTCATGCGCGAAAGATAGGCGGGCTTCTCCATACCATTCTTTGTATGGCGATCAACGTTATTCGCCGCTGATATGTGCCCGATGGACGCAGGTCAGCTTCTGCACACTCAGATCGGGGGTTAGCTTGGCTGAGTGCTTATTAGAGGGTTGATCAGCCCTGGTATCGAGTGCGATGAATCCCAGCTTGTTGAGCCCACGCTTATTTTGTGGCGGATGAACCCAATTGGCGACAGAGCATATGACTTTGGATGCTAAGCGTGGTATCGAGAGATGAGCATCGCAGCAATCGCAAAAACACAGTATGTGAGATCGTTCACAAGCAGCGATGAAAGATTAATAGCTGGCTGCTGAGCTATTGCAGAGTGAATGAGCACAAGGTTGAAAACTACGTCGGCTTCGTGAATCCGGTATGCATCAGGATTCTGCTGAGACATCTGTTTTTGAGATGAGTTCTGTTGAGAGAATGAACAACTCGCCTTGGCATGACGTTCTGTGGATCGTTCTGCTGCTCCCGAACAATTCGATAACCAGCTACGCGCGCTGAAGTGATAACGTGCGCGACACCATGCGTCACCCTCGCTTCTCGCGCGCTTCTCATGCGCGCTGCTTATGATGATAGCTAAATCTGGGCAGGAGTCTTGTGATGAGAATCAGACGAGTAGGCATCTTGGTAGGCGTTGCGTGTGGTGTGTTCCTCTCAGCGTGTGGCGGTTCCGTTGTGCCTGATTCGCGCGCGCCGGCGCCGACAGCGCAAGTCATCGTCCCAACGGCAGCGCCAGCGACCGAAGCGCCGCGCGCGACCGAGGCGCCAGCCACAGCATCGCCCTCAGCCACCCCCATGCCCGATCCCACGGCTGCCCCGGCGGTTGACGCTGTTCCTGCGCTCCAGAAGATCGCCGACGGCCTGCAGAGGCCGGTCTTCCTCGCCCATGCTGGCGATGGCAGCGGCCGGCTGTATATCGTCGAGCAGCCAGGGCGCGTCTGGGTTTGGCAGGCGGGACAGGTGCTTTCCTACCCCTTCCTAGACATCACCGATCGGGTGGGCAGTCGAGCGAATGAGCAGGGCTTGTTGAGCATCGCCTTTGCGCCGGACTTCGCCCAATCGCGTCGCTTCTTCGTCAACTATACGGATCGCCAGGGCGCAACAGTGGTCGCCGGCTTCCTGGCCAGCGATGACAGCCTGACCGCCAACCCACAAAGCGAATGGCGGGTGATGCGCATCCCTCAGCCCTATGCCAACCACAATGGCGGGCAGATCGCCTTCGGGCCGGATGGGATGCTCTACATCGGCATGGGAGACGGCGGCAGTGCTGGCGACCCGCAGAACTTCGCGCAGAATCCCCGTTCACTCTTGGGTAAGTTGCTGCGAATTGACGTGTCCCAGTCGTCGGCTGACCAGCCTTACCGTGTGCCAGCCGACAATCCCAGCTTTGGGCCAGCCGCGCTGCCGGAGATTTGGGCCAGTGGCCTGCGCAACCCGTGGCGCTTCAGCTTCGATCGGCTCACCGGCGACCTCTACATTGCCGACGTCGGCCAGAATCGCGTCGAGGAAGTGAACTTCCAGCCCGCTGGCCAAGGCGGCCAAAACTATGGTTGGAAGTTCCGCGAAGGCTTCGAGCGATTCGCCGGCGACCCGCGCGGCCTGGTGCTGACTGATCCCATTTTTCAGTATGACCATAGCCAGGGCTGCTCGATCACCGGTGGCTACGTCTATCGTGGCACAGCGCTGCCCGCGCTGGTTAGCGCCTACCTCTTCGGCGATTACTGCTCCGGCCTGGTCTGGACGCTGCGCCGAGCCGACGACGAAAGTTGGCGCAGTGAGGTGCTCTTCAGCACTGACCTGAATATCAGCTCCTTTGGCGAGGACGAAACTGGTGAGCTATATGTGATTGATCATCGCGGCGCAGTCTATCAGCTCGTCGCTGCTTCGCCATCTGCGGCGCGCTGATCCTTGGCCAGCCGGGCAATCACCTTCTCCGCCAGTCGATCAAACGCGCGCACAGCGAGCGCGATATGCTCCGGCTGCGTGTCCTCCTGCGGGTTGTGGGAAAGGCCGTTCATGCTCTGCACGAACATCATCACGGTCGGCACGCCGGCCCAGGCCATCTCGATCGCATCGTGGCCGGGGCCGCTGGGCAAGCGATGCGCGCGGCCAGCGTTGACCTCGCGGATTGATGCTTCGCATAGCTCAATCAGCAGCGGGTCGAACGGCTGAGGTGGCGACTGGTAGATCGTCCGCCAGCTCACCGTCGTGCCCTCCTCAGCAGCAATCTGCGCGCTGGCAGTCCGCGCTTCCATTAACATGGTCTGTAGGCGCTGCGCATCCATATGGCGCATGTCCACTGTGATCGCGCACTCGCCAGCGACCGCGGTTGGGATGTCGGGCGCGTTGCGCACGCGGCCGTTGGTGCCTACGCCACCGTGTTGCTTGGCGATCTCGCGCACGGCCAGCGCGAAGCGCGCTGCGCTCAGGAAGGCATCGCGGCGCAGATGCATGGGGAACCCACCGGCGTGAGCGGCTGTGCCGGTGAAGATCACCTGATGCCGCTCGATGCCATAGCAACCGATCACTGCGCCTAGCGGTAGCCCCAGTGATTCCAGCACCGGCCCTTGTTCGATGTGCAGCTCCAGATAGGCGCAAGCGCCGGCGATCTGGCGACTGGCCTGCTCGGCAGTCTCCACCGTCACGCCAAAGTCGCGCACCGCGTCCACGAGCCGCACACCTTTTGTGTCCACCAGCCGGCTCACCCACGCGACGTTCAGCCGGCCAGCGACAGCGCTGCTGCCGAACAGGCTGCGGCCAAAGCGCGCGCCCTCTTCATCTGCCCAGTCCACCAACCGCACTGTCACCAGTGGTCGGTGGTTATATTGCGCGTCAATGCGCCGCAGCACCTCCAGGCCGGTCAGCACGCCCAGGCAGCCATCCAACCAGCCGCCATCCGGCACGCTGTCCAGGTGGCTACCCATGATCAGGGCTTGGGGAGAAGCGCCAGCCAGCGTCGCCCATAGGTTACCGGCCTCGTCCTGTTCAACTTGAACAGGCAGCTCGGCCAGTTTGCCGCGAAACCAGGCGCGCGCCTTGGCCCAAGTCGGCGTCCAAGCCACGCGCTGTGCGCCACGCTCGTCACTCGTCAGCGCCGCCAGTTCCCGCAACTCGGCGATCGTGCGCTCTGGATTGACGCTCACGGTGCCCATGCCCGACGCAGGCCTATCGTTGCGCGCGGCGGTCGCGCAACGCGCTCACCAGCGTCGCAATTAACAGGACTGCGATCACAAGCGCGACGCCCATCGCCAAGACGAAGACGATGTCGAATAAACCGGGGATGGTGGAGAACGGGATGAGCAGAAACAGCAGGACGATGATGAGGATCGGCCACTGGCCGTTTAGGTCTATCTTTTTCATTGCCAGGCAGTTGTCTCGTTCAACGTGTGCATTTCCTCAGCGCTCAGCCGGTAATCAGCAGCACCGAGCAGTTCCTGGAGCTGTGAGACCGTGTTTGCGCCGATGATGGGCGCGGTGATGACCGGATTGCTAAGCAGCCAGGCCAGCGCCGTCTGTGCGATAGTCTTCCCGTGTGCCCGCCCGATCGCTTCGAGCGCGGCGAGCGCTTTCTGGCCGGCTGGGCTTTCAATGTAACGCCGAATGCGCTCGTTGGTCTCGCCGCGCGAGCCGGCTGGGATCGGCTGGCCCGGACGGTACTTGCCAGTGAGGAAGCCTCCAGCCAGCGGGCTGTAGGGGATCACCCCTATCCCCTGGTCTCTGCAGAGCGGCATCAGCTCGCGCTCAAACTCGGCGCGGTGCATCAGGTTGTAGTGGGGTTGGAGCGATTCAAACCGCACCAGATTGCGCACGTCGCTCACCCAAAGCGACTTCATCAACCACCATGCCGGGTAGTTGCTCGCGCCGACGTAGCGCACCTTGCCAGCGGAGACGAAATCATCCAGCGCTCGTAGCGTCTCCTCATGCGGCGTCTCGTAATCCGGCCAATGGATCTGGTAAAGGTCCACGTAGTCAGTCTGCAGGCGGCGCAGGCTGTCCTCCAGCGCCTTGGTCAGGTGTGCCCGCGACGCGCCTTCGTCGTTTGGCCCATCGCCCATCCGTCCGCGCGCCTTGGTGGCGATGATGACCTGATCGCGCGGGATGTGGTTGGCCTTGATCCACTCGCCGATCACGGTCTCGGCCGTGCCGCCGGGGTTGCCGGGCACCCAACGCGAATAGATGTCCGCCGTGTCTAGGAAGCTGCCGCCGGCATCTCGAAAGGCTGAGAGCACGTCGAAGGCGGTCTTCTCATCGCACGTCCACAGGAAGGTCATGGTGCCCAGGCACAGCGCGCTTACCCTCAGACCGGTGCGGCCAAGTTTGCGATGTTCCATGGCATCACCTTATTATCAGTTATGCGTCGAACCGGATGCCCTGGGCCAACGGCAGCGCCCGCGAGTAGTTGATAGTGACGGTCTGACGGCGCATGTAGCCCTTCCAGGCGTCTGAGCCGGCCTCGCGCCCACCGCCAGTGTCCTTCTCGCCGCCAAATGCGCCGCCGATCTCCGCCCCCGATGTGCCGATGTTGACGTTGGCAATGCCACAATCTGAGCCGGCTGCGGAGAGGAAGTGCTCGCTCGCACGCAGGTTGTTTGTGAAGATCGCTGAGGATAGTCCCTGCGGCACTTCGTTGTTTAGATAGATGGCGTGCTCCAGCGACTCGTATTCAACGAGATAGAGGATAGGGGCAAATGTCTCGCGGCGCACCACTGGCGTCTGCCAGGGCATTTTTACCAGCGTCGGCTCGACGAAGTTCGGGCCGATGTCGGGCCGTGGGCGGCCGCCGAAGATGATCTCTCCGCCCTGCGCGCGCGCCTCTTCCAGCGCCTCTAGATAGCTTTGAACAGCTTGCGGCGTCGCCAGCGGGCCGATCAGCGTGTGGTCGTCTAGCGGGTCACCCAGCCGTTGGGCTGCTTGGGCGTAGGCGTCGCACAGCCGGCGCGTCAGCTCCGGCACCACCGACTTGTGGACGATCAAACGCCGGGTGGTGGTGCAGCGCTGGCCAGCCGTGCCCACCGCGCCGAACAAAACGGCGCGCACAGTCAGGTCGAGGTCGGCATCCTCGGTCACGATGATGGCGTTGTTCCCGCCCAGTTCGAGGATCGTCCGCCCAAGCCGGCGGGCGACCGTCTCGGCCACGTGACGCCCGACTCGGGTTGATCCAGTGAACGAGATCAGCGGCAAGCGCGCATCGTTGAGCATCCCTTCGCCGATGGTCTCGTTCGGCCCGATCACAAGGTTGAACACGCCGGGCGCGCCATAGTCGTGCAGCACCCGCTGGCAGATGCGCTGCACAGCGATCGCGCATAAGGGCGTGAGCAACGACGGCTTCCAGACCACCACGTCGCCGCAGACTGCGGCGATGACAGCGTTCCAAGCCCACACTGCCACTGGGAAGTTGAACGCGGTGATCACGCCGACTGGTCCAAGCGGGTGCCACTGCTCATACATGCGATGGCCCGGCCGCTCCGAGTGCATCGTCAGGCCGTAGAGCTGGCGCGAGAGGCCGACGGCGAAGTCGCAGATATCAATCATCTCCTGGACCTCGCCGCGGCCCTCGACGCGGATCTTGCCCATCTCCAGCGAGACGAGGTCGCCCAGCGGCTCCTTTAGCTCGCGCAAAGCATTGCCCAGGTCGCGGATGAGTTCGCCGCGCTTGGGCGCCGGCCACAGCCGCCACTCCGAAAATGCGTTCTGGGCCTGGCGCACTACGGCATCGTAGCTGGCAGGCGTGGCTTGCATCACCGTCGCGAGCGGCGCGTTGGTCGTCGGGTTGTAGGAGACCAGCGCGCCGCCGTCGCGGTCATGGATCCAGTCCGCGCCGCAGATGCCGAGGTTGACCTCCGACAGGCCCAAGCGCTCTAAGAGCGCATGGTGCTTTGCACTCATCGCTCTGCGCGTTTGCCGACCCAAGCCCAGAGAGCAGGCAGCGTGATCGCCGCCAGCAGCATCTTCAGCGCGTCACCGGGCAGGAAGGGGATCAGACCAAGCGCTGCGACCTTCTCCCAGCCTACGAACCAAGCCAACCAGGGTAGTCCGAATAAGTAAATAACTAGGTTGCCCAGCGCCATGGCCGCCAGGGTGGAGAGGAAGCGCCGGTCCCAGCCGCGCTCGGCCAGCGCGCCGACGAGCGCAGCAGCGAAGACGAACCCGATCAGGTAGCCGCCGGTTGGGCCAAACAGGCGCGCGATGCCGCTGGCGCCGCCGGCAAAGAAGGGCAGGCCAATCGCGCCCTGGACCAGGTAGGCGCCCAGCGCCAGCGCGCCGCGCCGAAACCCAAGCGCAGCCCCGACCAACAACACGCCGAAGGTCTGGCCGGTGATCGGCACCGGCTCAAGCGGGATGCTCATCTGCGCGACGAGCGCAACCAACCAACTGCCGACCAGCACGACCACCGCATCACGCCAGAGCGTGAGCGGCCTCCAGAAGACTTGTGCCAAAGCAGGATACTGTGTCATGTCTTTGTAAACACCTCCGTGTCGCTCGCGATGCAGGTTACTCGTATGCCAGCACCTCGCGCACAGTGAGCCGGGAAGCGCGCCAGGCCGGCCAGAAGCTGAACAGAGCAGCCAGCGCTAGCACAGCGCCTAGCCAGATGCCTACGCCCTCTAGCGAGTAGGCGAAGTCCAGCGTCCGCCGCAGGAACGACATGCCCACTGCGTCGCACAGCAGCCGGCTGATCGGCCAGGCTATCAGCGCGCCGAGCGCCCAACTCAGCGCGCCGATGGTCATGCCCTCGCCGATCACGATGCGGCGGATGGCGTGGTCGCTGGCTCCGATCGCGCGCATCACGCCGATCTCGCGCGTGCGCTCGAGCACGCTCATGCTCATCGTGCCAGCTAGCCCCAGCCCGCCCACCAGCGCCAGCAGCGAGGCCATTATCAGCAGAAAGATAATCAACAAATTGAACTGGAACGTGATCTGATCGCGCCGTTCGGTCATCGTCTCGGTGGTGTCCACCGGCATGTTCACAGCGCGGAAGTGCGACTCAATCGCCCTGGCTACCTGGGATTGAAATTCGCCGTCGTGCCGCTCGGTGACCACGACAGCGTTGCTCACCTGGCGGCCGGTGTTCAGAGCGCTGCGGTAACCGTTTAGCGTCATGTAGAGCGCGCGCGGGTTGCGCACCTGGCCGGTGAGCGTGCTCTGGGTGACGCCTACCACTTGCGCTTCGACGCGGCGCGTCCCGAACTTGAGCGTGATGAAGCTCCCGACGCGGATGTCAGGTTCATCAGCCAGCACGTCTGCATTCACCACCACAGCGTAGGTATCTTCCGGGGTGAGCCAGCGGCCCTGGAGCATCAGGGGTTGGAGCAGCGGGGTGTTGGCTGGCGGCGCGATCACGCTAATAGTGCGGCTTTCGCTGCCATCGTCGCGGATGCGGCGCGCGCTGCCCGTGCTCCATGCCTCAGCATAGATCACGCCATCCACCTGACGCAACTGGCTCAGCACTTTGTCCTCGCCGTGCATGCTGCGCAGATTCACCTCGATGTCATACTGCCAGTAGCGCAGCGAGTTATCCAGCGTGCGGTTGAGCGAGTCGCGCACGGTGAACACCGAGACGAAGATGGCGCTGGCGAGGGTCAGCGTGCCCAGCGTCAGGATCAGACGGTCTTTGCGCCGGAAGGTGTTTCGGATCGAGAGCAGGAATGGCCGCGATAGCCAGCGCTCCAGCAATACGATGCTGGCCAGCCGTTGCTTTAGTGCGTCTACGCGCGGGTTGTGGCGGCCAGGACTATCGTCGCTGATGCCGGTGAACGTGATCGCCTCGCGCACAGTGATGCGCACGCCGGTCAAAATCGGCACCAGCGCCGCCAACAGCGGCAGCATCACGCCGACCGCGACCTCGGCCAACAGCACTTCGAGCGGCGGCGTCGTGGTCAGCACGTCGAAGTTCAGCAGGCTGGCCACGAACCCCACCAAGCCCAGCGCGCCCAGCGATCCCAGCGGCACGGCGATCACCAGCGCCAAGATGCCAAAAACAGCGATGCTGGTGAGGTAGAGGCCGGCGATCTGCGGCCCGCGCGCACCGATGGACTTCATGATGCCGATCTGTTTGATCTGCTGGCCGATGATGGCCATAGTGGTGTTGATCACCAGGAAGGCGCTGAGGAAGAGCGACAGCGCGCCGAGGGCCACCAGGATCAGCAGCATGGATTGGATCTGCTCGTCGGCATAGTGCTGGCCGGGGTTTTGGGGGATGCTGACGCCGAAGAAGACGCGGCTGCTATCCTCCACGCGCGCTTTGATCTCATCGGCCACCTGCTGAATGTGAGCGCGGTCCGTGTGCCAGTTGGCCACGCGCACGCGCATCTGGTTGTAGGCGCGCGGGAAGCCCAGCCATTCCAGCGTGTCGGGTGTGATGTAGGCGCTGCCGAAGTTGGCGAAGTTGACCGGCGGGGCGTTGACATCGAAGACCGTGCCAACGATGCGCAGGTCGCGCGTCTTGCCATCGGGTAACTCGATGGTCAGCAAGTCGCCGATCTGCTTATTGAACAGCCGGAGTGAGCTGCGCTCCAGCAATACCTCGCGGCGGCCTGGCACGCGCGCGCCCTGCTCATGTAGGAAGCGATCCAGCCGCACATTGTCAAAGTCCCAGATTGTGTACAAGATTAAGTTGCTGCGCGCCTCGCCCAAATGGACGCGCAGCAGGTGCAGGCCACGGCCCTGGGCGTCGGCCACCTCCGGCATGCGGGCGATTGACCTTACGAACTGCTCGTCCAGGTTCGAGGCGGTAATCGTCATGCTGGCTTCGTTGGTCGCCTCATACTGAATGCGCAGGTCGCGGGCGAGGATGGCGCGCGCGCCGACCACAGCGCCCACTGCGAACACGCCGACCGAGATCGAGAGGATCACCAGCAGGGTGCGCGTTTTGTTCAGCCAAAGCTCGCGCAATACCTTGCGCCAGCGCGGAGCGATCATCGGGTTGAATTATCCCCCGTTCAGCCGAACAGCGCGCGCACGACGGCCATCGCCTCCGCCTCGCTGGAAGATGGATAGAACTCCAGCCCTATCTTTCCATTGAAGCCAAGCGCTTGCAACGTCCGCGCGATATTGGCGAAGTTGATCTCGCCCGTGCCTGGCTCCTGGCGCGTCGGCACGTCGGCGATGTGCACGCTGTCGTAAAGCCCCCAGTAATCGCGCAGCCCTTGGATCAGGTTGCCGGCGCTGCGCTGCTGGTGATAGCAGTCGAAGGCCAGCCGAAGCTGCGGATGTGCGATCCGCCGCACCACTTCGGCGGCCAGCTCGTGGGTGTGCACTGTCACGCCGCCGTGCAAGTGGTAGGTGTTCAGCGCCTCGAACCACACGCTGATGCTGGTCTTGCTCACCAGTTCCATCACGCGCGCTGCGCCCTCTAGCAGGTTGGCGAATTTCTGCGCCGGCGTGTAATCGCGGGCTGGCCGCTTGACCCAGCCCTGGATAAAGCCTGGCCGGCTTTGCCCATCGCTCGGCAGCGGGTCAATCTGTTCACTAAACATGAACAGATGCTGCACGCCCCAGCGCTGGGCGCGCTCCAGCGACTCCGCCCAGGCGTCCAGGCACAGCGGTAGGTCGTGCGCGTCGCTGAGCGAGCCGGCTGCTTCGTCGAACGTGGAATTGATCACGCTGCCCGATGCGCGGCAGGCTGCGGCCAGCTCATCCATGAGCGCGCCCTTGCTCCGCCAGGCCCACACGTCCAGATGATGGATGCCCAGTTCAGCGAAGCGCGCCACGCGCTCGGGGAGGGTGAGATGGCGAAACCAGAAATCCGCGTAGCCAGTGTAGAGCATCGAGCTGCCCACTACTACCACTGATCCAGGTACAGCTCCAGGTCGTCTGGCGAGTCAAGGTCCAGGCAGATCGAATCCGAGCGAAACCAGATCAGTTGAACCCCTGCGGCCAGCGCGCGTCGGGCGTGTCGTGCCGCGCTGTGTGGGCCGAACTCGAACTCGATCACGTCCGGCGGACGCAGCAACAGGGCGTTTGTGCCGCGCCCATGGCGGTCTGGTGCGATCACGACACAGCGTTCGCCGCTGCTGGCCGCTTGACTCAGCAAGCCCTGCACGTCGGCAGTGCTCAGGGCGACCAAATCAGAAGGGACGATCAAGATAGCCGGCGCTTGCGCGTATTGCGTCCTCGCCTCGCGCAGCGCAGCGTTTAAGCTGCGCCCGCGCTCGCGCAAATGGGCCACGCCCCAGTTATCTGCCCAGCCCCTCACCTGTGGGTCACGGCTGATGATGACGATTGGATCGATCTGTGGAACAGCCTTTAGCGCGTGCACGATGTGCCTCAGCGAATCGTGGGTGAGCTGGATTCGGCGCTGCAGATCTAGACGGCTGCTTAGGCGCGACTTTACCTTTGTGAGCGATTTGACGGGGATGAAAGCCGCAGCGCGCAGTGGTTCGCCACTCACGGCTCGCGCAGACGGGGGTCAGCGCTGGCAGGCCGCTGTAGCTTTGGGTCGCCCTGGGGAGGCCGGCTCAGCCTGCACCCTCCCAGCTTTTCTGGGCGCAGTGCGTCGGCGAAGCGGATGACCTCGCAGGCCAGACGCGCGCGGCTCTCCACATCGCGCATCAGCGTATCGGTGGTTAGCACGCCTATCCCCAGCGCTTCCACCTTCGGCTTCAAGTGCGCGTCTCGCTCGTCTAGGACGAAGCCGTTGAGGAAGTCTGCGTAATGCTCGGCCACAGCGATGGCCGACGATTCAACGCCCAACTCGCGCATCAGTTTGGCGGCCGGGCCTTTGACTGCCTCGCCGCCGATGATCGGCGTGACCGCGATGACCGGTGCGCTGGCGTTGAGCAGGGCGCTGCGCATGCCTGGAATTGCGAGGATGGGGTCAATGCTGAGGTAGAGGTTAGATGGCGCGATGATGATGGTGTCGGCGATTTCGATGGCGCGCAGCGCTTCGGGCGATGGCTCTGCTTCCTCGGCCCCTTCGTAGATTAGCCCGCGCACTTCGGGCTGCCAGCGCAGCTTGACGAAGTACTCCTGAAAGGTAAACAGCCCCTCGTCGGTATCCACCACAGTGCGCACCCGATCGTTGGTCATCGGCAAGATGCGTGGTTTGACGCCCAATCGTCCAGCCAAAAAGCACGTCACTTCGCTCAGCGTGGCGCCGCCCTTGAGCATCTGCGTGCGCAGCAAGTGCGTAGCCATATCGCGGTCGCCGATCCGAAACCACGGCCCGATGCCGTAGCGCTCCAGCATCTCGAAGTTGTGAAAGGTATCGCCCTGAATCCCCCAACCGGTCACTGGGTTGGCGATGCCGGCCAGCGTGTACATCACCGTGTCGAGGTCTGGTGAGATATGCAGGCCATATAGTTCAAAATCATCAGCGGTGTTGACGATGATGGTGAGCGAGGTGCTCTCTTCTAGGGCGCGCGCCAGCCCATCGGCGAGCTTTGCCCCGCCAACGCCGCCGGTGAAGACGACGACATTCATGGTTCCTAATTGTCCGTCAGGTGAGATGTTCATGCAAGCAGCGTCTTCAGCCCTCTTGCTCGCAAGGCTCTTCGGCGAGGCGCTGAGCTTCTGTCTGTGCCGACGCTAGCGCGTCAGCGGTCGGCTGTCCTAGCTCAATGACCTTCCGAGCAGCGCTGGTCAACGCATTCTGGACGCATGGCCAGCCGGCCAGCAAAGGCACTGCCTGTGCGCGAGGCGCGATCTTAGAGATGAGTTTGACACGCAGCGCATCCGCCGGCTGTTGGGCGTTCGACGCTATCTCGGCCAGCGCAGAGGCGCGCGCCGGCAGCGCGTTCGTCTGAACAGCCCACGCCGCAGTTTGATCTGCTTCGAGCAGCCAGCGGACGAACAGCCAGGCGGCGCGCTCATCCCGCGGCGCGCCCTTGGGGATGACCCACAGCGGGGCACTCAGCAGGGCAGCGGGGCGCTCGGTTGGCGCGGGCAGCGGGCCGAGGTCGAGCGCGAAATCTTCTCCTTTGCTCACCAGCTCTTGTATGGTCGGCAAATCGCGGCTGTTGGCGAGGAGGAAGACCGCGCGACCGGCGGCAAAATCATCCTGGCTGCGCGCTGCTGAGCTGACGCGGTAGGCCTGGCCTACGTCCAGGTAGTCCGCCAGCGACTCAATCGCTGCGCTGACGCGAGGAGCGGTGAAGGTTGGCTGCTGAGTGAGCGGGTCATGGAGCGATGCGCCCCGCGCGTGCACCCAATCTGCCAAAGTCCGCGGGTCGTTGAGGTCAAAGCCAAAGCAAAACACACCCGCGAGCGGGTTAGCCACAGTGCTGCAGAGGCGATCAAAATCCTCCCATGTCTCGGGCATGCTTGCCTCCTGCAAGAGCGCGCGGTTGGCCAAAATCAAGCCGACATCGCCGCCGAAGGGTACCCCGATCAATCGTCCATCAGGGCCTGCACCGGCCTGAAACACGAACGGGAAGAGATCAGCGCGCTCTGCGGTCTGCCAGCCAACCTCCGGATCGTCGCTGTCCGTGAAGCTGTTGAGCGTTGCGAGCAGGTCGTGCTGGGTGTAGAGCGCGGCCTGTGCTGGCTCGACCAGAGCCAGCGCCGGACGCGGTCCGGCCAACATGGCGCGGTGAAGCGCGTCTTGTGGATGGTGTTCCGGCACGATGAACGCGCCAGCAGGGTTGGCGCGATTCCAGCGGTCAACCAGGTTCAGCAAAGCCCGCTCTTGCGGCCCGCTGAGCGCATGCCAGACGATCAACACACGGCGCGGCTGTAACCCGCTGCACGCGCTTATCAGCACACCCATCAGCGCCAGCAGAAGGCGCCCTCTTGGCGGTATGCTCATCCTGTAGGCGCGACCTCCAGTGCCACGATGGAGAACAGCCCTTTGTCATTGCGGGTCAACCGGCCTACTGGTTGCTGGGTGTCGTGGCAGGAGATCAACAGCGCGCGATGTTCGTCAGCCCAGCGCTGCCAGCGTCGCTTGGTCTCGATGGTGACCATCGGCAACACATCGTAGGCAGTTACCCATGGCAACCGCTCAAAGTGGATCATGAACGGCGCCAGGTCGCCGATCAGGAAGGCTGGTGCTTCGGCATCTGCTGGCCAGACGATCACGCTCTGATGGCCGGCGGTGTGTCCGGGCGTGGGCACGACGCGCACCGACGGCGTGATCTGTGCTTCGCCATCCAGCAGCGTCAGCACGCCTGCCTGCGCCAGCGGGACGAAATTATCAGCGAAGTACGTATTGCGGGTGCGCTCGTTGGGGTGAGTAGCGTCCTCGTACTCCTGGGTCTGCACGTAGTAGCGCGCGCGGGGGAAGGTGGGCACGGGCACGTTGCCGTTCAGCGATGTTGCCCATCCGCAGTGATCGCCGTGCAGATGGGTCAGGATCACTACGCTGATGTCCTCTGGCCGCAGTCCGTGCCGAGCCAGATCGTCAATCAGTGTGCCGCGTGGCCGGCGCACGTCATACTGCGTTGCGATCAGTTCATTGGGCTTGTCGCCGACGCCGCAGTCCACCAGCACGCGCTCGCCGTCAACTTCGATCAGCACGCAACGCAGCGCCTGCGGAATGCGGTTGAACTCGTCGGGCGGCAGGAGCTTGACCCAGCGCGTGCGCGGCACCAGCCCGAATGCGCCGCCGCCATCCCAGTACGCCACGCCGTCGCTGAGCAGCGTGATGCGGGCATGGCCGCAGTGCAGGCGCATCTCTGTCTCGATGTCCATATCCAGCCAGCGCCTAACTATAACGCGCTATGATAGACCTGCTCGTGAGCATAGCGAGGGGTTGTTCCGAGCAGCTCAAATAGAGTGCAAACAAAAGGAGGCGATAGTGCGATGCCGATAGATGTCAACAGCCTGCGTTCAAGCGTCACAGGATACGCGCAGACTTACAAGGACGTTCGCGCGCGGCGCGAAGAGACGCTTAGAAAGCTCTGCGATCAGTCGCGCAAGGAGGGAACCCATGATTTCTCACAGCGACCGGAGCCAGCGAGCTATGCGCTGATCGCTGTGGACGGATCGCAGACTATGACTGACCGGCACCAATCCCTGCTCTATGCTTACATACAGGCAGCTTGCGTCGGTTGGGTGCGGGGCGCGGGCAGCCTGTTTAATTTGAAAAAGTCTTGCTTGCTCACGGAGCATGACCTTCTGGATGCGGACACCGGCGAGCCGAAGCCGGCTAGCTGGATCGCCAACCAGCGCAGCATGTTGGAGATCGCGCTGTTAGTAGAGGCGGCTGAGCACGCGCGCATAGAAGGCTATCAGCCAGTGCTGGTGGCGGATGGCTCGATTGTTCCCTACGACCTGCTGATGGGGCGTCTGAGGGATGAGAGCAGGAGAGAGCAAATCGAACAACTTGAGGCGGCGCTCACGAGGATGAGCGCGCAGTGCGATGCCTGGGTGTGTGGCTACATTGATCGCCCCGACGCGACCACCCTGGTGCGCAAGTATGCCGAGTTGCTCCAGTTGAAGCACACAGCCGGCATCCGCGACCGTGACCTGATGGAGAAGACGCTCAAACCAGCGCATCGCACCGCATTGATCGACCCAGCCTGGGATATCAACAAAGCGCTCAGCAAGCAAAACAAGATGCTGGCCTGTTACGCCAACTTCAGCTGGGATGAACAGCACCCGATCATCGCGCGCATCGAAGTGCCGGCCTGGTGCGCCGACCGAATTGACGACCTGTGCGCCATTCTCCACACCCAGGTGAAGCTCGGCCGAGGCTATCCCCTCGTTTTGAATGCAGCCCACAATCAAGCGGTGGTAAGCAAGGCTGACCAGAGAGCAATTGAACAACGTTTGTTCCAAGAGCTTATCTCGCAGGGCATCATCCCGGGCGCGTCCTTCAAGCAGGCGGCAAAGGAGCTTGGCTAAGCAGCTCTTGGGCACGCTCTAGGCGCACGTTGCCCTCGGCCACGAGCTGGGCAGCGATGCGCTCGACCATCTCGCCGTGTGCGCCGGCAGCAATGGCGAGTTGCCGCGCGTGTAAGGCCATGTGCCCTTGCTGAATGCCCTCCATTGCCAGCGCGCGAATCGCGGCGAAGTTCTGGGCCAGGCCGACGCAGGCGATCACCTCGGCCAGCTCGCGGGCCGTCTTCACCCCCAGCAGCGCCAGCCCAACCTGGGCGACGGGATGCACGCGCGTCGCGCCGCCCACGATGCCCACGGCCAGCGGCAGCTCGATGCGCCCGACCAGGTTGCCGGCTGCATCCATACGCCAGGTGGCCAGCGCGGTGTAGCAGCCATCTCGGGCGGCATAGGCGTGGGCGGCTGCCTCCACCGCCCGCCAGTCGTTCCCTGTCGCGATCACCACCGCGTCTATGCCGTTCATGATCCCCTTGTTGTGGGTTGCGGCGCGGTAGGGATCGCGCTCAGCGAACAACGAAGCCTCGACGATGCGCTGCGCGATGGCTTCTGGCGGCAGCGCTGCGTCGGTGCGGGTCGCCAGCAGATCGGCGCGAATGGTGCACGTCGCCCAGGCCATGCGCCGGTCGCTGAGGTTGGAGAGGATGCGCAGGTTCGCCCGACCGCCGGCCAGCGCGGCCAGGCGCGGCGCGAGCGCTTCGCAGGCAGTGTTGATCGCGTTGGCCCCCATCGCATCGCCGCAGTCGTAGAGTAGATGCACGACCAGCATCGGCGGATCGCCCGTGAGGACGCGCGTCTCCAGGCCCAGCGCGTGCACGTGCCGGCTGCGCGTGGTGGGGTGATCGTCGTTCAGCCAGCCGATCAGCGCATCCGCCTCGGCGTTGATGCGCGCGCGCGCCGCCTCGATGTCAGGCACGTCCAACAACTGGACCTGGCCGATCATGATTGGCGCGCTGCTGCCGGCGGTGAAGCCGCCGCTGGCGCGGGCCAGCTTGGCGGCATAGCTGCACGCTGCGACCACGCTGGCTTCCTCAATGACCATCGGGATGCCGGCGATCGCGCGCCCGTTCACCACGAAGTGCTGCGCCACGCCCAGCGGCAGGCCAAAGACGCCGATCGCGTTCTCAATCATGCGATCAGCCTGGGCCGGCGTAAGGCCGGCGCGCAGTGCGGCGATCTGTGCGTCGGTCAATCCCAACGCCCTGGGACGGTCGTCCAGGGGCAGGTCGCGCAAGCGAGGAGGGGCAGGCATGTCGCTCATGCTCGCGGGCATTCTACTTGCGCAAGAGGCGGGCGTAGGTGTCCAACAATTGCTGAGCCGCGCGCGCCCAAGTGAAGTGCGCGGCGCGCTCTAGCCCGCGCGCGATGGCCCGGCGGCGCCAGCCTTCGTCGCACAGCGCTTGTTCCAGGGCGGCTGCCAGCGCCTCCACGTCCAAGGGGTCAACCAGCGCGCCGGCGTCACCGACTACTTCGGGCAGCGACGAAGCATTTGACGCCACCACCGGCACGCCGCAGGCCATCGCTTCCAGGGGCGGCAGCCCAAAGCCTTCGTAGATCGACGGGAAAGCGAACACAGCAGCAGCCTGGTATAGGTGTGGTAAATCAGCATCGTCCACGTAGCCGATAAAGCGCACTGCGTCGGTCAGCCCTAGGCGCGCCACTTCAGCGCGCACATCGTCGTATAGCCATCCCTTGCCGCCGGCGATTACGAGCTGTGGCCGGTCGGCGCTGGGCAGGCGTTTGACCAGTCGAGCGAACGCCTGCACCAGGCGCAGGTGGTTCTTGCGCCGTTGCATCGTGCCGACAGTCAGGAGAAACGGCGCATCGCCCAAGCCATACTTCTTCAGCACGTGTGCACGCCGGCGGCGGTGGTAGAGCGTGTCCTGGTATGGCGTAAAGCGCGCCTCCACGCCGCTGTGGATGATGGTGATCTTCTCGGCTGGGACGCCGTAGAGCGCTTGGAGGTCGCCTGCGGTGGCGTGTGAGTCCGCGACGACGTGCGCTGCGCGGCGGACGGAATCCGGCACGACGCGCCTGAGAAAGGGGAGCAGGCGCGGCGGCGCAGAGTCCGGGTCGCGTTCAAAGGAGAGGTCGTGCACAGTAAGCAGGGCCGGCACGTCCCCTTTCAGGGGCGGCAGCACGAAGTCGGTCGCGTGGTATAGGTCGCATGGCCCGCTGAGCAGCCTGACATCAAGCGGCAGGCGGGCGCGAAACCACAGGCGGTATAGCCAGCGGTCGCTTAGCTGCGTCACGCGCAGCGGCAGGTCGCGCGTATTCATCAAGTTTGAAAGCGGCACGCTGGGCGCTGGCCGGCCCATGACGAACAGCGTGTAGCGGTGCGAGCGGTCGGCAGCCAGCACTGCGCGCGCGATCTCGCGCGTTAGGCGGGCGATGCCCGCGCTCTGATGAATAGCCGGCGTGTAATCTATCGTGATGCGCGCCATTGCGAAGCGCAAGTATCACATACGCCAAAGATGAGATGGGAGAGGGCGCTAAAGGTAGCGTAGAGATCACAGAACCATAGCAAAGATATGAGATACTGATCTACATAAGGAGGTAACAGATGTACATCCGCTCCCTCATCCCTTTGACGGCCCTCGCCATCCTTGCGAGTGCCTGTGGTGGCAATGAACCGCAGAACACACCACAGCCCACGGCTGTCCCACCCACCGCCACTGCCCCTGCCGCCAGCCAGGCCACACCCACGTCTGCCCCTGCATCCGTCCAGCAACCGGCGACGCCTGCGCCACAACAACCCGCCGCGACGCCTACGACTGACTCAGGTCAGAATCAAACTGTCATGCGCAAACTGGATCTCGACGCAACGCCGACAAACCTGAAGAGTTATCGCATTCGCTTCTCCTTCTCGTTCGACGGCAAACTGTCGGATGGTGAGGCACTCAAGGGCACAGCAGAGTTCCTCCAGGAAGCGATCGCCGAGAAGAACGAGCAGCGCGTGCGATTCTCAAGCACCCGCCAGGACGCCAAGAGGGGCGAGGACAAGACGGCGGTTGAGCGCTTCATCGTGGGCGGTGCGAACTACTACTTCGTCGCCAAGGGCGATGGGCAAGGACAATGCATCAGCATTTCGGCGGACGCGCCGACGACGCAGCAAATTGCCATCTTCAAGCCCAGCGACTTGATTGGCAATCCGCAAGGCCTGCGGCTGACCGAACAGGACGTCACCGTCAACGGCATCAAGGCAGACCGCTACGCCGTCGAGGCGCCCGACTTGAAGGGCGAAGTATGGGTGGCTCAGGAGGGTGATTTCGTTGTCAAATACACCGGCGAATTCAGCGGCAAGACGCCCCTCTTCGACGGCGCGGAGGGCAAAGCGACGTGGGAGTATCAACTGGAACCCGATGCCGTCTCCAAGATCGAGCTGCCGGAAGCGTGCATCGCGCAAAAGCCGGCCGACGACATCCCCACGCCAGCCGGCGCTACAGACAAAGCCCAATTCGGCAACGTGATCTCCTTCAAGACGTCGGATA
>Ga0308398_1000849_pt1 | contig 18108 bp, 18 predicted proteins | sample Hotspr20SampleT9_FD_202360 | JGI IMG/M metagenome (GOLD analysis project Ga0308398, IMG submission 202360) | Hot spring phototrophic mat microbial communities from Mushroom Spring, Yellowstone National Park, Wyoming, United States - 20051001_T9 ...
TGCTTCCCGTACAAACAGTGGTCTTCGTCAGGGATTGTTCTCTCGCCGATTATGCTTATCAATACATTAGAGGTGTACTCCTCAGACAGGTGCGCTTCCTCCGCTGACACCGCAGGATGCGGGCCAGAGGCCCGCGCTCCCAGGGCGACAGGGTGTGTCGGGCGTATGCTGAGGGTCGGGAAGAAGCCGGAAGATGCCTATCGCTCTCGGCACGTCATTCGTTCGCCGATCAGTAGCCGTTCTAACACCAAAAACTGAACTCTCCGAAAACCTCTACCTCCCTCCTAGCCTCCTTCCTCTTCCGCATGGGGAGAAGAAAGAGAAGAACAATATGGGACAAAGAGGTTTTCAGGCACGCTTTATAGAGGCTGATAGACGAATCTGCCACCAGAGGTGCTCACCTACAACGGTGAGTGAATCAGCACTGCACCAGTATCGTGTGAACGGGAAGCTACGGAGCGGTATGAACGTCTCTGTACAGAGTGGCGGTGCGCTTGAAGTTCCAGACCGACAAAACCCAAATAGCCTAGATACCCGTCATTGCCGTGTCGAGCACTTTACGGAACACCTCCATATCGCTACGCAAATCGTCTAGCCGTTGTTGAACAGCACCACTGGCTGATGACATCGCTACTGCATCAGCAGTACGCAAACGGATCGTTTCGGCCAAAATAGTATCGAGGCTGGCATCAATATTTGCCAGTTGTGCCTGAATACGATCGAAATAAACCCGCAAATCCTGAAAATGTTTTTGCTGGGTCAGCAGAGCTTGCCGACGCTCTTCAAGTTGTTGACGGGTAAAAGGATCGATGGTGGCACTTATCTGCCAGTTTAGTTGCGTCAGTTGTTGTTCAAGTTTCTGGTAATTATTGTCTTTGAAGTAGCGTTCAATAATCTGTCCCTTATCAGCCAGGTAGTACGCTTCTTCGAGCAAATCACGAGTCTGTGATACAACATTATTGAGAATACCGGTTAATGGCCCTTGAACGCCCGCGACCGCCTGTTCGATCTCCTTTTGTGAGCGTTCAATCTCGCGGATAAGCGCACGCAGCGTTGGGCTGGTAATACGCGGACGCGGCCGAGGCGGGGGCAACGTCAGAAGTGGGTCTTGGGCGGCCATCCACACTGCAACACCGTAAACTATCAAGCCGAGCGGAAGCCACCAGATGGTGATAGTTAAGCCACCGAATATTGCCGCTACCAGCACGAGCAAGTAGAGAGGTCGAAAGGCTGCTACACGTAAGGCATTCATACATTTTTCCCGAGCAATAGCAGTTCTAGTCTGATGATTGTACATCAGAACCAGTATATCTGTAAGATTGTTCGAACACCATCCCTGTTCTAATGGTAATGGAAGTTGGCTGTTACGGGCAACGCCTGCAAGTTATGACAGGAGGTCGAGCGTTGCCCGGCTTACTTCACTCCCGATCTTCCCAGCCCCACACTTAGAAATAGCGGCTGAGGTTCTCGAAGATTTGTGCAATATCGCCGGATCACCCACCACGACAACGGTACGGCTAAACTCGGCAATTACATCAAGTACCTGCCGATCCGCGTCACTCCCGTAGGCTATCGGGAAAATCGAAATATCACTCTCCTCGAACGCATCGCGGAGTTGATCCAGTGATACCCTGCTTGCGTTATCAGCTCCGTCAGATAGTAAGACAATCGCCCGGATTCGATCATCCTCCGCTGGCGGCAGCGCTTCCAGCGTCTGCCGGGCCAGTTCGAGGGCATCGAACAGCGCGGCGCGTCCTGATGCCCGCATCTCCTGCACCGCCGTTTGGATCGCAATCCGGTTTTCACTCAAGGGCGCCATCGGTACCACCAGCCGCGCCTTCGAGTCAAACGTGATCAAACCCAACCGGTCTTCCGGCAAAATGCGTAACAAGAAGGTCTCAATGCCCGCCTTCACCATCGTCAGCTTGTCGCCTTCCATCGAGCCAGAGGTATCAACGACCAACAGAATATCTGCCCGCTTGCGATTAAGCTTCCAAGCGTCCTTGATGGCGACAATCACCTCGGCAGGTGGCATTATCAGTACTTCCTGCACCCCTTGCGGATCAACGCCATAGGCCGGACTAATGGGGTCGGTGAGTGGAATATTAGGATCGGCTGGACGAAGACCATACCCCATCGCTGCCCGCTGGCTCTCTTCGCTGAGCAGAAATTCGTAGAGCCGTTCGGCGGCCGCCCGTTCATCGGCGCTGGCGCTCGCCATTATGATGAACGGGTTATCGTGCCAGAAGGTACCCTCCGCCGGATAGATTGCTACCAGCGGCGTTGCTGGCGGATCGAATTTGTTGAAGTCGATGAGCGTAAGCTCTCCCATTGGGAAAGCCGAGATGTAGCTCATGCCAAACTTTTTCATATTTTCACTGAAGACCAGTGTATTGTAGCCGTAATGCTTAATACTCCGTCCGAGCTGGCGGATGAAGGCAGTCGCCTGCTCACTCTGCACATCGGCGACGGTCAACCCTTCACGTTTGCCGGTGGCAGCGTAGAACTCGGCGATTAAGGTACTGAGGCCGGTGGTACTAACTTCAGGATCGGTATGCCCCCACGAAAAGCGGCCCCACTCAGGATGCCCGAAACGTCCCCAGCCTTGCGGGTCGTTGCTCAGTTCAAGCATATCTTTCCAGCCGATAGGCCGATTGGGCCAACCCATTGCTTCCGCCATGGGTTTCCACATTGCAATGACAACTGGAGATAGCGCCAGGGGCTTGTTTGAGACAGCAACATTCTGGTTGCCGGTCTCTTGCTTAAGCACCTCAAGCCAGGTACTGGCCGACGGGCTCCAGACAGTGACGTTTAATGTACCTTTCTTGATTTCGGTACGAGCGACACCAGACGCTTCACTCATACCTTCTACCACTACACGCCGGTTGTTGACGGTGATTCGTTGCTCATTGAAATGAGCAATTTGCTCGGTGAGCCATTTCTCTTTATCTTGACTATAGGCAAACCTGATCGTAATCGGATTATCATCACCAAGCCCAGCGGGCAAGAAATCGCCACAACCGCTCAACGGTAAGAGGAATATCAGCAGAATGGCATAGAGCTTGAACCAGCGCGAAATCATACGGCAGCTTCCTCCTTTGATGAATGGACTTACGGTCTGATCGCACTCTGCCAGGTTGAAATGAGCGCCTCTACAACCGCTTGCGAAGGGTTCTCGAGTTGTGTTTTCAGATCGAGCTGTAAACCGAGATCACGGTAACGACCAAAGAGCGAGTCCCGATCATCGAGATTTACAGTCACTTGAGGGATGACCGGACGAAAACCGAATTCACGCATCGCAATCGTCTGCTCCGCTGGACTGAGCAAAAAGTCGCGTAAGTGGAGCGCCGCTGCTCGTTCAGCGCTATCAACCCACGGCGCTGTCAGAATGGTAAAGGGATGATCACTGAGCAACGTTGTCTCAGGATAGTAGACTCGTACCTCCAAAAAACGTCCTTCGGCCTGGCGAAACACCTGCAACGCGAGACTTTCGTAGGTCGTAATGATGTCATACACGCCGGGCCGAATAACGAAATCGGTTGTCAACGTACCAGTACTATCTGGCCAAGCCGGTACCTTCAGTTGTCGCAACCAATCACGAAACCCGGAGTCACGTACCTGACTAACAATTGGGTAGTCTGATGATACTGCGCGGCCAAAACGATTAGCGTCTGCAACCCCCCATTACTTGAGACGGGTGAAGAAATCCCGACCTTCACCGCTTTAGCCTGATCGGGGAGTTCACGCTGCCATAATAACCACGGATTTGTAATTCCGGCGGTTGATTGGGCATCACGCATGAGAGCCACGATTGGAGAGAAAACCAGAGGTGAGACCGAATCACGCAAGAGATCGGGTCGTATCTGGCGCAGTTCATCAATTTGAATTATACTGGCCGGGCTGATGGCTGTCGGTTGATACCCTTCGCGTTCAATGGCCTCTATCAAGCCACGCGAACCGGCTACCCGGAAGCGAACTTCAATCCGGCGACCGTTAATGTTTGGGTTCGTCTGAGCAAACCGTTCAAGGGCACTCCGAATCCAGGCTTCTTTCTCGGAACTGACAGCCAGTTCGACCCGAATTGGTGGCGCGGCAGCGGCAAGCGGAAATGGAGACCATCCAATCGGGCCAAAAATCACTGTTGTCGTGGCCATCAGAATAGTGGCTAAGAGGTATATACCAGCAATGACACGGGAGATTCTGAGCATGCACTCCTCGCTCAACTACTGCGGCAGTTCAATGGTCGTATCTTCACCTAACCTCGATAGATGATGCCTTGAAACCGGTAGATAGCAGTCTTCCTTATTCGACAAGATCAGCAGTAGAAAAACCTGACGAAGCCGGTAAACCTGTTCATTGTAGCTCGTTGGCCACATTACCAAGAATACATTAAGACCATTTCCATGGTAGCACCTCATCAATACCAGTGCATTGCTAATTTGATGAATTCATCTACTGATACGCAATCAATACAGCTATCGTTACAGAAAAGAAGTTATTATTGTGTCGGCAAATTGTGAAAAGTTTAACTTAATCTAAATATCTGTATTACTTAACCATTACTTAATAGTTCAATGATGATTGATTAATCTCGGTATACTACTATGACATCACGCTGACCGAAGACCAAGACAGTGGATGTGTATGGCCACGTATACACCCAGACAAGAGCGACATCCGAATACGTTACGACGCGAACATCGTGAATGGTTATTGTTTGCACTTTTCATCGGTCCTAATCTGTTCCTTTTTGCAGTATTCACTTATTGGCCGCTACTCTACAACATCTACCTTAGCATGGTACGTTGGGATTTTCTACGCCCAACCATGACGTTCGTCGGTCTACAAAACTACATCGATGCGTTTAGCGACTGGCGGTTTTGGAACATTATCTGGCAAACCGCTACGTTCACGATATGTTCGGTTGGATTGACCCTCATTTTAGGATTACTCCTGGCCCTGCTGCTCAATCAACCGCTACGTTACCGAAACACTGCACGCGCCATCGTCTTTTCACCAGTAGTGATGTCGGGCGCGGTTGTAGCAGTGGTTTGGAGCTATATTTTCGATCCACGCTACGGGCTTATCGATCAACTGCTGGGCTTTATTGGTCTTGACTCACCCAACTGGCTGGCCGATCCATTTTGGGCGATGCCGGCGGTGATCATTGTCTACGTATGGAAAAATCTCGGTTACGCCGTTGTTATCTATCTTGCCGGTCTACAGAATATTCCGCGAGAGTTGTACGATGCGGCACGGGTGGATGGCGCTGGCGCATGGGAGCGGTTCTGGAATGTCACCCTCCCTGGTCTCTCGCCCGTTGCCTTTTTCCTCTCGGTGACCAGTGTCTTGACCTGCTTTCAAGCCTTTGACATTATTCGCGTACTGACCAATGGTGGCCCGGCTGATGCAACGACCACACTTATCTTCCACCTCTATGAATTGGGATTTGTCTCATACGATGCCGGGAAGGCTGGAGTGGTTGCAATTGTACTGTTCCTGATCATGCTCTTCTTAACGATTGTGCAGATCCGTTATATCGAGCGACAAGTGACTTACGGATAAGGCACAGGCATTTGTGATAACAGAGCAGTTTGTGTTGAAACGTGGATAGATATGGCAACGATTAACGAACTTGAGCAGGCGATTAAACCAGTCGTTGTACGCCGTCGACACATCCCGCTTTCGTTGTTGGGATGGCGTATTGCCGGTTATCTTACCCTGATTGTTGCTGTGCTTATCATTGGTCTCCCAGTTTATTGGACGGTGATGGCGTCCTTTAAAGAGACGCGGGAAATCTACTCGCTACCGGTAACGTGGTGGCCGGCCAAACCTACGTTCAACAACTTTTCGGCAGCATGGGAAGCGGCCCCCTTCGGACGATATTACCTGAATAGCTTTATCACCACATTCTTTGGTGCAGGGATTGAAGTGATTCTGGCGCTGTTTTCTGCTTATGCGTTAGCCTATCTGCGTTTTCCGCGCAAAGACCTTGTCTTCCTGCTATTGCTGGCAGCCCTGATGGTACCGACTGAGATTACTATTGTGCCCAATTATCTGACCATCGCTCGACTCGGTTGGATCAATACTTACCAGGGCATCATTATTCCAGGTGCAGCAATTGCTTACGGCACCTTTCTGCTGCGCTAGGCATTTATGGCTGTTCCTCACGAAATCCTCGAAGCAGCACGAGTGGATGGAGCCGGGCACTTGCGCATCCTGTTTAGCGTCGTAGCACCGATAACGCAACCGGCTATCGTTACGATGGCATTGCTGTCAATAGTGAGCAAATGGAATGAATTCCTCTGGCCACTCATCGTCACTAATACCACCGATATGCGCACCTTACCGATTGGCGTCTTCTGGCTACGCAATAGCGAGGGTCTGGCCAATTGGGGCGTTGTAATGGCCGGGTCACTCTTCCTGATCGTACCGGTCCTGATCACCTTTCTCTTCGCCCAGCGGGCCATTGTTGAAGGAATGACCGCCGGTGCGGTGAAGGGTTAGGACAACGTTGGAGCATATCTCGTAGAGCGAGGGCGATATGCCCTCGTAGCGTGGATGGACAGTTGGTGCATAACGGTATCCACTCCGTATGCAAATAGATGGTCTTTCTCCCTTCGGTCCAAGTTCTGTGAAAGAAGGAGCAAACATGAAGCGAACACTCACCCGACGCGAGTTCCTGCGTCTGATGATGGCAGGCAGCGGTGCAGCAGTTTTGGCAGCTTGTGGTGGGCAAAGTGGGCAATCAACGAGTCCTACTGCGCCAGCAGTCGTGAGTCAGCCCGGCTCGAAGGTGAAGATTACCTACTGGGGTTCGTTTAGCGGCAACCTGGGTGAAGCTGAGCAGGCGATGGTCAAGGCGTTCAACGAATCTCAGAATGAGGTCGAAGTTGAGTATCAGTTCCAGGGTAACTACGAAGAGACGGCACAGAAGTTCACGGCAGCATTGCAGGCCAATACTACCCCTGATGTCATCTTGCTCTCAGATGTATGGTGGTTCGGCTTCTACCTTGCCGGCGCGATCACAGCACTTGACGATCTGGCCCGTCAGGTTAACCTCGATTTCAACGACTACGAACCGGTTCTGCTCAATGAAGGGGTGCGAAAAGGCGTCCATTACTGGATACCGTTCGCCCGCAGTACACCACTCTTCTACTACAACAAAAACATTTGGGCCGAAACCGGTTTGCCTGACCGTGCACCGGAAACCTGGGCCGAGTTTTCTGAGTGGGCGCCAAAGCTGGTAAAGAGCGACGGTAGTCGGGCAGCATTCGGTCATCCCAACGGCGCCAGCTACATCGCATGGCTCTTTCAGGGTGTGGTCTGGCAGTTCGGCGGTCAATACTCTCTCCCCGACTTTACCATGACAATGACCGATCCTAACACGCTCCGTGCAGCCCAGTTCTACCAGGATACGGTCGTGAAAGAGAAGTGGGCCATCTTGTCGCCAAACCTGAATCAGGATTTCATTGGTGGCGCGATTGCCTCGATGATGGCATCAACCGGTGCACTGGCCGGTATTCAGGCGAATGCAACCTTCCCGGTTGGCGTTGGTTTCCTCCCCCGTGAGACCAACTTCGGTTGTCCGACCGGCGGCGCTGGCCTGGCGATTGTCAGTCGGGCGCCCGCCGAGAAGCAACTGGCAGCGATGAAGTACATCGCCTTTGCTACCAATCCGACCAGTGCAGGAGTCTGGGCGCGCAGTACCGGCTATATGCCAGTGCGTATCAGCACCAAGCAAGCCCCAGAAATGATCGAGTTCTTCAAGCAGAATCCGAATTTCAAGACCGCCGTCGATCAGTTACCGAAGACCCGTGCTCAGGACGCGGCCCGTGTGTTTGTACGTAACGGCGACCAGATCATTGGCAAGGGCCTAGAGCGGATTATCGTCAATGGTGAAACACCAAGCTCGGTGTTTGCCGACGTCAATGCTGAACTGACGAAGGCGGCACAGCCGATCCTTGAGGACCTGAAGGCGGTCGAGGGTTAAAAGGGCAGGCACTGGTATTTGTAAAATCAGTGCCTGAATGCAGAGCACTGTCAGTGGTGAGGGCGATCGATTGCAACCTATGCTGTTCGCCCTCGCCTTAATTCCACGCTCTGTTGGTGAATTCACACTTTGCAAAAGACCGTCTTCGGGATATTCAGTAGCAAAGCGAGTGTGAAATGCTGCAATATATACACCAATTTTAGCCGAAAAGATGAAATATTTACACAACAGCAAGGTGGGTTTAGAACCCGCTTCTATCGTAACGGTTGTAATGATGACTTCTACAACTATGCTCTTCATACAAAAAGCATTTTACGGATTGTAGCAATATAAGATCACACCGAGATTTAAAGGCATCTGCTGTACAACTAATCGATGGGAACGTTCAAAAGCGTTATCTTCACCTACCTACTATTCCATTACTTTACGAGAGAGAAAACATAAGGAACGTACATATACGAATCCTTGTACCCGATAACCTGACGTTGATTGGTATCTAAGAATTATTGAATCGTTTGGTCGTCATGTTGACCATCACCAATCCCAAAATTGCCGGTTTTACACCACGCTGGGCCTCATATCGCGGTTTAACCATTCTTTTCGATAATATTGGTTTACGCCGTGACGGACCATGGTTACGGCTCGATTGCGCGCTCGATGCCATTCCTGAATATACGCTTTACCGTGGTCTGCGCGCCACGATGTGCTATCTTAATCCCGATCTCCTGTTACAGAAGTATCTCTTTTGTGCTCTTCCCCCCTCGACATACCATGTCACTCTATGGGATGGGCCAAACGATGGGAATGTTGGGCAGGCGTTACCGCACATGCGGCAACGGATGGACGATCTCTTGATCGACATTCCTGGTGCACTCAGCCATGGAAACCTAATCAGTGGAACAATTGCCGGTTCACCGCTTATCCGGCGGAAAGGGTGGACGATCAGCTTTACCGTTCAAAGGTTGGTAATTGTGCATCAGGCAGCACTGGTAGCTCTGTTAACGCCAACCCCTGAAACCACAGACACGTTTATGACTTTGAACCAATTACGGAGTACCTGGAATACAACGTTTCGTAATCGGTTTGGTATTGCGGCATACGAACCGTACCTGCCTCACATTACCCTGGGCTATTTTGCGAATGCAGCGCTGGCCGACGCAGCACAGAACGAACTTCCACGGTGGGAAGATGTCGCGTTACAACATACGGCCGGTACAAGTATTACTTTCAAGAGTGCCAGTCTTTACGGCATGCTCGATATGGTTACGTTCTTTCGCACCGTGCGGTGACGGGGAGTAGGAGCATAGCGCTGCTGTTCCCCAACGCTGCTACGCCTGCCATCCAGGGCGAATTGGGAACCCGCCCCTACAGGCAAAAAAAGAGACATTGCTATGCAATGTCTCTCGCGGAGGAAGGGGTCACCGGTTCGGTAAAGTCTAGCGATCTTCACCAGCGGTGACGCCCGTGTGCTTACTACTACCCATAGGCATCACCTCCTTCATGCCTGATCGGCTGTTCAATATGCAGATACTAACATAGGCACTATACCTGAGATTTTCGCCAAAGTCAAGGGCAAAAAAGGTTATCCTACCACAGAGTGCACAGAGATCACGGAGAGTTCTAGCTGGAATCATCTCGCTCAGAGTGCTCCGTAGTGTGTTTTTGTAATAGACGCAAAGATGGTATAGTATCGTCAGGTCAACACAGTATAGACACGGCATCAACAATGGCGCCAAAAAAGACATACTACCTCGTCGTGCGTGGGCACAAGCCTGGTCTCTACCAACAATGGCACGGAGCAGAAGGAGCAGCGGTCCAGGTTCAGGGCTTCCCCAACGCACTTTACAAAGGCTTTGCTACGCTTGAAGCTGCTCATGAATGGATTCGTTCACTCACGCCGGCAAATCAGGCGCTGGCGCAACAGCTCCTTACAATGTCGAACGCGGTAGACTCTGCTGAACATCCACAGATACCAGCCGACATCGTCGTTATATACACTGACGGTAGTGCGATTGGGAATCCAGGTCCTGGGGGATACGGGGTTGTGTTACGCTACAACCACCATTACAAAGAGCTTTCTGGTGGGTTTCGCCTGACCACCAACAACCGTATGGAGCTTATGGCCTGCATTGTTGGCCTTCGGTCATTGAAACGTTCGATGCAGGTGAAGCTTTACAGCGACTCAAAGTATGTTGTCGACGCCATCCGTAACGGCTGGGCGAAGCGCTGGCAGATCAACAACTGGATGCGCAGCAAAACCGAGCCGGCAAAAAATGCCGATCTCTGGGCCGAACTGCTGATGCTCTGTGAACGTCACCAGGTAGAATTTGTGTGGGTTTCTGGTCACAGTGGCGTTCCGGATAACGAACGTTGCCACGAGTTGGCTACTGCGGCAGCGCAACAACCGGATTTGCCGCCAGATATTGCATTTGAAGCGCAGCTCCAGGAGAGCGGTTTGGTAGAGTGAAAGTTGTGCAAGCGGTTCTTATCTCAGGGATGTTCAGAGTTTTCATCTTTTGGTATGAAGAAGGCTCCTCCCTGGTGAACGAACAGAGAGCTGTAAGTGAGAAATCATCATCCAGACTCTCAAAACGCCGCTGAACTGCGCCTTGCGCCTGGGAGCCTGAAACCGAGGCTAGCGGTCTGCGCTAGCCTCGATGTAGGATTTTGCGGAGTTCTCGGTTTCGGGTTATATGTGATGAGCGAACGGTTCAAAAGACGGAGCGACACCGACGAACATCACGCACCCGTTACCGATGACTCTCGACCTACGCAGTCACCTAGATGCGCGGCTGGCTCCCCTCACCATCCCCTTCCGTCCCCCTTCCTCTCTCAAACGAGGAGCGGAAGGGAGAAGCTCGCGGCGACGAGCCGTTGATCGGCGAGCTGACAGAGCGTGACCGCAGACCACCGTCGGAATAGGAAGTTGCGCGTTTCCACACACACTGTAACCGGTTGAGAACCGGCATCTTCCGCTCTCCCTCTCTCAGACCAATCCTGTTCGCAAAAACCGTGTATTCTGGTGCGCGGGCATCTAGCCTACATTTTCCACTGCGTAGACGAATGATGACCCGTTCTGCTCGCTACCCCCTGCCCCCCGCTTGCGGGGGGTGCTTGTGGGCGGAACTAAGAATGATGGGGCACTAATGCGCTCCCCGCAAGGTTCCGGTCGTCCACTGTACTGGCGGGCCAGAGGCCCGCGCACCCAGGTGACACAGAAGTGATAGAACATATCACGCTGGCAGGATGATACACGATTGCACAGAGGATTGGTATCAGACACACGCTGACAGACACTAACGACCCGGATCGGTGAGGGCAAAGAGCAATTCTGCTTCACAAGCTAGTTGATCGGCGACAGTAGCACGCGCCTGACCTTTACCAATTCCTCGTCGCATCTTTTCGAGTTGTACTTCGAGTCGCAGCGTATCTCCGGGGCGTACCACTCGCTTAAAACGCACGCCATCAATCCCGGCAAAAAGGACCAGCTTACCGGCATGTTCGGGGAGGCTCAAAGCAGCAACCGCACCAGTTTGTGCCAGTGCTTCAAGCATCAACACACCGGGCATGATTGGATTACCGGGAAAATGCCCCTGAAAATACGGCTCGTTGGCTGAGACTAGTTTTTCGCCTACAGCACGCACGCCAGGCTCTAACTCAACAATCCGATCTACGAGCAGAAATGGGTAACGATGAGGAATGAGGGCCATAATTTCCTGAATCGACAACATACATGCTCCTCGTTTGTAACTCAGCGTCTTGGTGAGGCCACTACGATCAAGCGCGGACTGGCAGACGTATACGGTTCGAGATCGTAATTCCCATAAACGGCGCGTAGGGTAAACCCGGCCCGCGCCAGCAGATGCTCTAACTCGAAGCGGTAGAGCCAACGCATTGTAAATTGCATAGTTCGTCGAGTAAGTGAACCGTCGGCGGCTGTTTCGTCATAGATAAACGTAACGTGGCTGATTTGCTCGGCAGGGTCACTCTCGATCATCACAAACTTTTGTACATAGCGACCATCGAGTTCGTAGCTACGCTCAAGCTGCATGCGACCATCTTCGCGGGTAATCACCAGCGGATCGGGGTTGAAGAGGTCGATAATCAAGGTTCCCCGCCGTGTCAACGCCCGCCGCACAACCGCTAGAGTAGCCAGTTGATCTTCGACAGTTGTTAAGTGCATAAACGAATTGACAGCCACAAACGCCAGTGAAAAATGATTTTCGGGTAAAGAAACGCTGCGCACATCAGCTTCAATCAGCGTTACCCGTTCGATGACATCCTCAGCAACCAACCGTTCACGAGCCAGTGCCAGCATTGCTGGCGAGATATCCACACCGGTTAGATGATGACCGGCGCTGGCCAAGGGGAGCAAGACGCGACCGGTACCACACATCAATTCCAGGATTGGATCGCCGGTACGGCGCGCCCATTCACGGTAGAAGGGTATATCATCGTGAAAATGTCGAAAGTCGGCATCGTAGTAGCGAGCAAACGGATCGTAGAGATGCATGGGTTTCAGCCTGAAATGTATGACAAACGTATCGCACAGCCACGTGCAGCGTATAGCAGCTATATCAGCCTAGGAATTTCGTCATTCCCATAACCTATTCCGCTCGTAGCAAAACAATGGAATGGCACGATGAATAAGCGCATCTGCGGCACTTCTTGAACGTAGAAACGAATATCAATCCAAGATCAGAGACAAACACTATGCCTGAAGGGCGTCGTCTTTACGGATTGAACAGTAAAAAGAGTACACCAAAGGTAAACAACATCAGTATCAACCCTAAAATACCAATGAGTAGTATACGTGGATCGATGATCGGCTCGAAGCGCGGAGCGCCAGGTAGTTGCGTCTTCGACAGAGGTACGCGGGGTGGCTCAGGTGGCGGCGGCGGTACCCGAAAGACGTCTTCTGGCGTCAACGTCGGTATACGCGAGAGGTCATCTGGCTTGGGCACCGACAGTGAGTCACGAGACTCACTGGCACGACGGAGCGCCCCAAATAGGCTACTGCCAATAGAGATGACCATTATAAGTACGATAATAGCAATGAGTAGTTCTGCTGTACTAATAGGTCTTCCGATCTGCTGACTCAACCAACGAGCCAGCGGTGGTAGAATAGAAGGGGCAATGATAAAAAGGATAAACACGAGCCAGCCCAGCCAGCCCGAACCACGACGACGTTCTTCCATAGCTTCCCCTTTCTCACGAACCGGCAACCGGCGCTGCACGCACAATCAGGCGATGAGAGTAGACTCCGATAGGAACACACGTTATCAAGGTCAGCGTCTCTCGACTGGTTGGCGCCAACACCCAGGTTTCATCAGGGAGAACAGTGAGGACTTCGCGAACCTCATAGCGCCGATCAACACCATTAACCGTTACCAGCACCTCATCACCAACGGCAATTGCCGGTAACTGATTGAAGATAATACCACGGTACCCAACATGACCGGCAATGACGATATTGCCGACAGTACCGGGATAGCCACTGATAGGCCAGTAGTGAACAGCCGTATAACGTGGGACATCCCAAGTGCCGAATGAGAATCCGGCACTGATGACTCCGGTATCAACTCCGATCCGAGGAACCCGCACCCGCGTCGGGCGGATTGCTGCCCACGCAGCATCCGGTGTGCTCACCGTTTGCAGTGCCCACTCGGGCACCGGATGAGCAGCCAGCCAGTCACGACCTAGATGCCCGAGTAAGACCTGATAGCGCGGCGGATTTTGTGGATGCCATTCAAAACGGGCACGTTCAAAGAATTGAACCAGACGCTGCTGGCCGTTTTCGTCAGTAAATTCAAACGGTTCAGAGAGTGGAAAACCGAAGGTTGGCAGACCGCCGTTTGCCCACCAGAATGATCGGAAGGCACCACTCAGACTATGGCCGGTTTCAGGGAAAAAGTCAGCATCGGCGGGTGGAGCGGCGAGCGGTGCAAACGCCGGATGGTCGGCCCATGCAGCGGCAGCCCATCGGCCAAGATGACCGACCTGCACCAACGCTAACTCCGCATGCCATTCAAAACGAGCACGCTCGAAGTACTGAACCGGACGGCCATCCTCGATGAATACCTCTGTCAATGGATAGCCGAAAATCGGTAAGCCGCCTTGCCGGTCATAAAATTCACGAAACGCATACGCCAACGTATGACCGGTTTCGCGGAAGAGGATCGGGATTCCGGCTATCGTGTTCGCTGACGCCGATAGCGGTGAAAGGGTTAGTACTACCAGCAAAAAGACCAATAACTGCCGCATAATTGTATTGTAGCGCATCATAGACTATATCCGGCGTCTCATTCATTCCCCGACGTTCACAGATAGCATACCAGATGTATGATGAAAGACAACAGCGCCCGAAAGCGCAACTACAGACATACGGCATTGAAGGGCGGTTCAGTAACCGCCCTTCTCGCCCTAGTCAACTCGTCGGCATTGTTTGCGCTCACCATATCTCGGCACCAACCTGGCCGTGTGCAACCGTGTTTAACTTTCTCCGATCATCGACCGCATCCGAACTCATTTCACGGCATATCAAGGGTATTGGCAGCCAGCGAGAGTAAGAGTAGTGCCTGCATCCCGCGACCGAGGTTTGTGGGCAAGATATACTCATCAGTACGATGCGCATTGCCACCGTCGGTCAGGCCAACACATATCGCCGGAATACCCAAACTCAGTGGAATATTGGCATCAGTACTGCTTTGCTGAAAAGAAATCTGCGCACCAACCATCTGATAGGCCGCAACCGCCGCCTGCACGAGTGGATGCTCACGTGGAATAGCTCCTGATGGACGATCTCCTACCTTGACAATCTGCAAATGTACTTCTGGTTGATCAAGAGTCGCTTCTTCGACCAGTCGGTACACTTCGCTTACCAGATCGCTCAACACCGCTGATGAAACTGATCGCAAGTCAAGGAGCATGCTGGCATAGTGGGCAATGGTGTTCACCGATGTACCACCACTAATCATACCAATATTGAAGGTTGTGCGGGGTGACACCGGGACTTGAAGTTCGGTCAAACGAGCAGCAAGGCGTACCAGAACATGAATGGCGCTCGGTGTACCAAAGTTCCCCCACGAGTGACCACCAGGGCCTCTCGCTTCGATCCGGAATCGACGCACACCGATTGCTTGATGGTGGAGGGAACCAAAATCACACCCTTCAATAACGATAACACCGCCGATACGTGTCCGTAAACGCTCAACAACTGCCCGCATCCCGCGTAGATCGCCTAAACCCTCTTCACCCACGTTAGCAACGAACCAAATGTCGCCCTGCATCGGCAGATCACACCGTTGATATATTTCAGCCAGACGCAAAAGACCAGCAACACCAACACTATTGTCGCCAATACCTGGGCCGTACACGCGCTCGCCCTCATAACGAATTGAAAGGTCCGTATCAGCCGGAAAAACCGTATCGAGGTGGGCTGAAATCAATAGCGCCGGACGTTCAACAATACCAGGACGCCGACCGTAGACATTCCCTAATTCGTCGATCTCGACGTCGTGCAGACCGAGCGCTTGCATTCGCTGACTGACTAATACTGATCGTGGCCGTTCAGCAAAGGTCGGTGCCGGTACTTGTTGAATTTCAATAGCCGTAGCCAGGGTTGGTCGATAGTCGGCAAGGTCGGCCAGAGCAGCCCGCACAGCGGGGTGAGCATACCATTGCTGAACGACGGTTTTCATCGACGATTCCTTCTGTCTGTTGGCAACCGACACCGATGCCGGTAGAACGTCCTGAGAATTGGTCACCTGGGTAAAGCGTACCTACGACTTCTGTGAAGGATACAACCTTCGTTCGGGCACTGATACGAGCAGGCAGGATTTATCTAACCATGCTCCCTAGGATACGTCTGTGAACAGAACTGGCGAATGGTAGGTCAACGTTTTCTAACTCAGCGGAAAGTCTATCATAGAAGACCATCAACCGCAAGGAATGACCCATTATCAACCGGTGAAGCCGGTCAAATCATTTGCCAGCCATATCAAATCGTGGCATACTGACGCCTGAGAAAGAGAAGTGTATAGCAATAAGGAGCGTTTATGTCGCTGTTGCCGACTGCAACTGTTGCGACCATTGCCCATCATGTTGGTCAGCGTGTTACACTGGCCGGCTGGGTATATCACAAAACAGAAAAAGGGAAACTCATTTTCATCCTCTTACGTGATGGAAGTGGGATCATTCAGTGTGTAACGTTCAAGAAGAACGTCAGCGAAGCAACCTTTGCAACAGCACAGGCCCTTACCCAAGAGAGTTCTTGTCGCATTACGGGCAACGTGCGCGCTGACGAGCGGGCACCGGGTGGTTACGAACTCGATGTCGAGGAGATCGAACTCATTGGCCCTAGCCACGAGTATCCGATTACGCCCAAAGAGCATGGTATTGAATTTCTGATGGCCCATCGCCACCTGTGGGTACGATCCTCAAAACAGCACGCCATCTTGCGCATCCGGGCTGAGGTGATAGCGGCTGCCCAGGAGTGGCTTAATGCGCAGGGGTTTGTCCGGTTCGACACGCCGATCCTGACTGCAACGGCGGCAGAAGGGACAACAAATCTGTTCGCAACCGATTATTTCGATCTAGGGAAGGCGTACCTTGCGCAAACCGGACAACTCTATGTTGAAGCCGGGATGATGGCCTTTGGGCGCGTGTATTGCTTTGGGCCAACATTCCGAGCTGAGAAGAGTAAAACCCGTCGTCACCTTACCGAATTCTGGATGATCGAACCAGAAGTTGCCTTTGCCGATCATGAAGACAACATGCGACTTCAAGAGCAATTTGTCAGCGCGATTGTCGCTCGCGTGCTCGAACGTCGGCGTGACGACTTACAGACGCTTGAACGAGATACAACGCTGCTCGAACGGGTCACCCCGCCGTTCCCGCGCATCACCTACGATCAGGCCATCGAACTCATCGCCGCTCACCAGGGAGAGGTCGAGGGGGCCGATCCACTGCCGTGGGGAGAGGACTTTGGCGCACCGCACGAAACGTTAATTGCCTCGAAGTTTGATCGTCCGGTGTTCGTTGAACGCTTCCCATCAGCGGTAAAAGCCTTCTACATGCAGCCTGATCCCAACCGCCCCGAAGTAGCGTTGTGTGCCGATTTGTTAGCACCTGAGGGATACGGCGAGATCATCGGCGGTTCACAACGGATTCATGATCCAGTCTTGCTCGAGCAACGGATCCGCGAGCACGGCTTACGGGTCGAAGACTACGAATGGTACCTTGATCTTCGTCGTTATGGCACTGTTCCTCACAGCGGTTTCGGAATGGGAATTGAACGGGTAGTGGCCTGGATCACTGGTACGCGGCATATCCGCGAGACGATTCCGTTCCCACGTCAGTTGTACCGGATATATCCATAGGGGTAGTAGTGATTGCGGCGTGGGGCTATCCCACGCCGCACTTGTTTAGATATTACTGCCGCACGACCATCCGCCGCACTTGTTCGGCTGCACGTTGGGCGGTGGTCAGATATGCGGCGTACACACCAGCCCGATTGAAAGCAAGGGGCGTTGCAATTCCAACTGCCAGCAAGGCCGGCACCCAGAAGAGAACGAAGAACTGAGCCAGCCAGGCGCAGACCAACCCAGCACCAACGAGCGTGTTGAGCAGGGCAGTGCTACCACGCTGTGTATAGCCATAGCCCAACAGTTCCCGCAGATTGGCGATCAAGAGCAGGATACCGGCGAAAGCGCCAAAATGCATTGTCAGACCAATGTTAAAAAATCGCAGGAGCAAGTAGACCAGTAATCCAAAAATGATCACTCCGGCAATGACCAGGTATATTGGCTTAACCGGGTAACCGCCAATCAGTACATACGAGCGGCGCGAGCCATTGTTGTAGTTCCCGTACATCGTCGTATCCTTTCGCAGTTGTCATAACCATTTCCGCTATCGGTACGACGTTTACGTATCGATAAAAGTTGCACCCTCATTCATCAAATACGGCACGTACTCGGAACATACCATCCTGCTGATCAGGAGCATTGGCCAGTGCTTGCTCCTGGGTCAGCATTTCGCCCACCACATCGGGGCGCCAGACCGTCGTTAAACCGGTCACTTGAGCCGTTGGCGGAACATTACTGACATCAACTTCC